>OGDU01002666.1_pt1 | contig 11029 bp, 8 predicted proteins | sample 1570371 | NCBI WGS metagenome assembly OGDU01 (sample SAMEA2581977, study PRJEB24529) | metagenome | biome: Human gut stool | place: China | collected 2011
AAATGTGTCACAACAAAAACCAAAGCAATCCGCCTAAAAAGCACGGCAATATGCCGTTGTAATTGTTCAATGTGTGTGTATCCCCGCAGAAGTGATTTTTCCGGGGATACTTTTACCAACCCACATGATGGGAAATTTTAAATATAAAATGATGACTTAGTTAAAAATAAATATATTTCTTAATACTATGGAACTTCTTAAAAACCTCTTTGAAGGATATCCCAATCTTTGGGGCGGAGGTGTAGCACACTCCGTACTCATTCTGTCACTAGTTATCGCCTTTGGAATTATGCTGGGTAAAATAAAAATATCCGGCATCTCACTTGGTGTCACATGGATTCTTTTTGTCGGTATCGTATTCGGCCATTTCAATCTGAATCTGGATGAACACCTGCTACATTTTCTAAAAGAATTCGGTCTTATTTTGTTCGTCTATTCCATTGGTTTGCAGGTGGGTCCCGGTTTCTTCTCAGCCTTTAAGAAAGGAGGATTTACGCTGAACATGTTGGCTATGGGGGCTATTTTTATCAGTGTAGTCATTACTATCATTTTACATTTTACTACCGGAACTCCCATAACCACCATGGTCGGCATTCTCTCTGGTGCTGTTACCAATACTCCCGGCCTTGGTGCCGCCCAACAGGCAAATAGTGATTTAAATGGCATAGATGCACCGGAGATTGCGATGGGATATGCTGTTGCCTATCCCTTGGGGGTGGTTGGTGCCATTCTCTCATTGCTTGCACTGAAATACATTCTTAATATCAAAACATCACAAGAAGAAGCTGATGCCGAAAAAGGATTGGGACATTTACAGGAACTGACCGTACGCCCCGTTACATTAGAGATAAAAAATGAAGCAATACATGGGAAGACCATTAAGGAAATACGTCCTTTGGTAAACCGCAACTTCGTCATTTCGCGCATACGCCATCATGACGGACAACAGGAAGTGGAACTAGTAAATTCAGAAACGATATTACATATTGATGACAAGATTCTGGTTATCTCGAACCCTATTGACATTGAAGCGATTACAGTATTTTTTGGCAAACAGGTAGAAATGGAATGGGAACAGTTAAACAAGAAACTTATCTCACGCCGCATTTTGATAACAAAGCCTGAGTTAAATGGAAAAATGCTCTCACAACTTAAGATACGAAATAACTTCGGTGCGAGCATCACCCGTATCAACCGTTCAGGAGTAGACTTGGTAGCCTCCCCACATTTACAGTTGCAAATGGGCGACCGTGTAACTATAGTTGGTAGTGAACTTGCTGTCACTCATGCCGAAAAGGTTTTGGGAAACTCCATGAAGAGACTGAATCATCCCAATCTTATCCCCATTTTTTTCGGCATCGCATTAGGATGTATCTTGGGAAGTATTCCATTTATGTTTCCAGGTATTCCACAACCAGTAAAACTTGGTCTAGCAGGTGGACCGCTTATTGTATCCATTCTTATCAGTCGTTTCGGTCCTCAATATAAAATGATTACATACACCACGATGAGTGCTAACTTGATGATAAGAGAAATCGGGATTTCCTTATTCCTAGCTTGTGTAGGGTTGGGAGCCGGGAAAGATTTTATAGAGACAATTGTAAATGAAGGTGGATATATTTGGATTATGTATGGAGCTATTATTACGACCGTACCATTAATCATAACGGGGCTCATTGGGCGTTATGCCTGTAAATTAAACTATTATACCCTTATTGGTGTATTATCAGGAGCAAATACTAATCCGCCTGCCCTCGCCTATTCCAATGATCTGACTTCATGTGACGCTCCGGCCGTGGGATATGCCACCGTATATCCGCTTGCTATGTTCCTACGCGTACTTACGGCTCAATTATTGATACTCTCATTAGGTTAAACTTTAAAATTCTTTAAATATGTACCAACAAGAAACGATTACCAAAGAACTACATTTACAGTTAAGTGATGAAGATTTGGCACAGTTCGAACTTGATGCCAAAGAAACGGAACGCCTCGGACACATCGGCACCCACATGGATTGCTATATGGAAGCTCCCCGCTATAAAGAATATGTAACAGATGCCGTCGTAGTAGATTGTCGGAACGGACTACCAGCCGACGAATACTTTAATAACTTGGACATAGAAGGTAAAGCATTGGTTTTATATACCGGCAATATGGCAACCAACGACTATGCAACCAAAGACTTCTTTATGTTTGACATGAAGCTTAATTGGGACTCTCTGGCTGCATTACTTTATAACCATCCAAAGTTTATTCTTATTGACTCACATGGGTTAGGCATGTTTTCACAACACCGGTTATTCGATATGGAATGTGAGAAAAACGGTTGTTTTCTTATTATGTGCCTGATGCTTGAAGGAGAAGAAATATTGAATATAAAAAAATTAAAGATTGAAATTGACAAGGAAATGCCTTCCACTGGAAAGCCATGTCGTGTCTATGGATTCTAAAAAAAGAAAAACATAACTTCATTTAAATGGATAAGACAGCCGAAATTTTGATAGATGTCAGTGGATTTATTTCTGAATATTCCGCTCACATGATGGGATGTGGTGTACATACTTCACGAGTGATACGCAGTGCCAATCGCATTGGGGAATCATTCGGTTATATGGTAAAAATCAGTGTCATTCAGAAAAAGAAAAAACGAGATCGAAAAGCAAGTATATCAATTGGTTACTCATAACAATAGTAGCTGTGCTGCTTGGAAGCATGGTAGTAGAACTTGTCCAAAATGTTTAATACCATCCAACTTTTATAAATCATTTCTGATTTTTAAACTAACTCAATGCTGTAATAATTCCAATTTCCATTATCTTTGTTCCCGAATCGGTTCCGAATAGATGTCCTCTATCCGGATTAAAAGGGAATCGGGTGTAAATCCCGGACAGTCCCGCTGCTGTGAAACTCCGATAAAATTTCCGATATGTACCTATTGCCACTGCCTGACTCCACATAACGAGAACGCGGGAAGGCATCGGAAATGAGGAGCCAGTCAGAAGACCTGCCATTCATCAAAGGCCGTTTCTACTCGTGGGGTTAGGGAAGCGGTACGAAAAGATACAATAATTCATACCAACAGCATCTCATGCAAATAATTAAAAGGAATGGGGCAACAGAATCCTACGACAGAGAAAAAATAGCCGTTGCCATACGGAAAAGCTTTGCCAGTACCCAAAAAGAAATAACAGATGAAGCTGTCTACACCATAGTAGACGAAGTGGAACTATTTCTGCATCAAAACGAAGCAAATCGTAGTGTAGAACGCATTCAGGACGAAGTGGAACGTAGTTTGATGGAACATGGCTTTTATGCAGAAGCCAAAAACTATATACTTTACCGTTGGCAACGCACAGAAAGAAGAAAAGCTCTTAGCCAAATCATTACTGGAACCGGTGATGATACTATATCAAATATACTAAAAGAGATACAAAAAGACTTCTCCGGGAAGGAATATAGTCTAACCCTTCTCGCAGAGAAATTCACAAGTTTCTGTAAACCGGATATGACACCCGGGGAACGGTTGGCGGCACTTGTCAAAGCGGCTGTAGAACTGACGACACAAGAAACTCCCGATTGGGAATTCATTGCGGCGCGTCTGCTGAATTTCCGATTAACAAAAAAACTGGCCGAGCAGGCGGAAGCTGCCGGCATCTTTTCATTTTATGATAAATTACGTTACCTCACCGATGAGGGTTTGTATGGTAATTATATCTTAGCCTCCTATACTCCACAAGAGATAGAAACGGCAGCTGGCTTCATGTGTCCTGAACGTGACAAGCTTTTCAATTATTCAGGACTGGATCTGCTTGCCAAGCGTTATCTGATCCGTACCCGTTCACACGAACCTATAGAGTCTGTGCAGGAAATGTATTTAGGGATTGCCCTTCATCTCGCTATGCCCGAAAAACAGGACAGACTGCAATGGGTAAAAAAGTTCTATGATATATTAAGTCGTTTGGAAGTCACAATGGCCACTCCTACCCTGGCAAATGCCCGAAAACCTTATCACCAGTTATCCAGTTGCTTCATTGATACAGTGCCCGATAGTCTGGAAGGCATTTACCGCAGTTTAGACAATTTTGCGATGGTAAGCAAATTTGGAGGAGGAATGGGAATGTACTTTGGCAAAGTTCGTGCCGCAGGTGGAAACATACGCGGATTCAAAGGTGTGGCCGGAGGTGTAATCCGATGGATGAAACTGGTGAATGACACTGCTGTAGCCGTTGACCAGTTAGGTATGCGTCAGGGAGCCGTAGCCGTCTATCTGGATGTATGGCACAAAGACTTGCCTGAGTTTCTGCAACTCCGGACCAATAATGGAGATGACCGGATGAAAGCGCACGACATCTTCCCTGCCGTATGCTATCCGGACTTATTCTGGCGTATGGCGAAACAGGATTTAAACCAGCAATGGTATTTATTCTGTCCCAATGAAATAATGACCGTCAAAGGATACTGTCTGGAAGACTACTACGGAAAGGAATGGGAACAGAAATACATGGATTGCGTAAATGACTCCCGACTCTCCAAGCGCTGTATGAGCATCAAAGATATCGTCAGACTGGTACTACGTTCGGCTGTAGAAACAGGTACTCCCTTTACATTCAATCGTGACACCGTGAACCGTGCCAATCCCAATGCACACCGGGGGATCATTTATTGCTCCAATCTTTGCACGGAAATAGCACAAAACATGTCCTCCATTGAAACAGTCTCTACAGAGATATGTACGGAAGATGGTGATACAGTGGTAGTCAAAACTATCCGGCCCGGAGACTTTGTGGTATGTAATCTTGCCAGCCTTTCATTAGGACATTTGCCCTTGGAAGATGAAAAACAAATGAAAGAAAAGGTGGCAACTGTAGTACGGGCATTGGATAATGTGATTGAACTGAACTTTTATCCGATTCCTTTCGCTCAGATTACCAATCATCGCTACCGCAGTATCGGCTTGGGAGTCAGCGGTTATCATCATGCTCTTGCTGTTCGCGGTATTCGTTGGGAAAGCGAGGAACATCTCAATTTTATGGATAAAGTTTTCGAACGTATCAACTATGCTGCTATAGCAGCAAGTAGCGAACTGGCAAAAGAAAAAGGATCCTATCATTATTTTGAAGGTAGCGACTGGCAGACCGGAGCTTATTTTATAAAACGGGGCTACAATTCGCCAGAATGGAAAGCATTGGCTGTAAAAGTTTCCACACAAGGAATGAGAAATGCCTATCTTCTTGCCATTGCCCCCACCAGCAGCACCAGTATCATTGCCGGAACCACTGCCGGAACAGATCCGGTAATGAAACGTTTCTTCTTGGAAGAAAAGAAAGGAGCCATGCTGCCACGTGTTGCACCGGCATTGTCCGATAAGACCTATTGGATATATAAAAGTGCTTATCTGATAGATCAGACATGGAGTATCCGTGCCGCAGGGATCCGGCAGTTACATATAGACCAGGCGCAAAGTCTGAATCTATACATTACCAATGAATTTACCCTGAGACAAGTATTAAACCTGTATTTGCTGGCATGGGAATGTGGCGTAAAAACAGTATATTATGTCCGTAGCAAATCGTTGGAAGTAGAAGAATGTGAAAGCTGTGCCTCCTGATCTTTTCGTAAACACTCCAGTACTGAATTGTCATGCTAAAACATTCCTTGTAGGGGCGCAATACTTGCGCCCCTACAAGGAATGAATAACAAATTTATTTTTAATATACAGCCTTGAGTTAGCAGTAAAACAAGAAGACAGAATATAAAACAACAATAAATCATGAATACAATAAAATTAAAAAAGAATGCCCTTTTCAATCCTGAGGGAGATACCGACCTCCGGCACAGAAGAATGATTGGAGGAAACACCACCAATTTGAATGATTTCAATAATATGCGCTATAAATGGGTTAGTGACTGGTATCGTCAGGCTATGAATAATTTTTGGATTCCCGAAGAAATCAATCTCACCCAAGATACCAAGGATTATCCTCACCTGGACCAAGCAGAACGCACCGCCTATGATAAAATCCTGAGTTTTTTAGTGTTCCTTGATTCTTTACAAAGCAATAATCTGCCCACCATCAGCGAATACATCACAGCCAATGAAGTTAATCTATGCCTCCATATCCAAGCCTTTCAGGAATGTGTACACAGCCAAAGCTACAGTTACATGCTGGATTCTATCTGTAGCCCCGAAAAGCGTAACGAGATCCTTTACCAATGGAAAACAGACGAACACCTGCTGAAAAGAAATACTTTTATAGGCAATTGCTATAACGAATTCCAGGAAAGTCAGGATGGATTCACATTGATGAAAACCCTTATCGCCAATTATATATTGGAAGGAATCTATTTCTATAGCGGATTCATGTTTTTCTATAACTTGAGCCGTAATGGAAAAATGTCAGGTTCCGCACAAGAAATCCGATATATCAATCGAGATGAAAACACGCATCTGTGGTTATTCCGCAACATTATTCTGGAATTAAAGAAAGAAGAACCGGATTTATTCACTCCCGATAAAGTAAAAATATATGAATACATGATGCGTGAGGGGGTCAAGCAGGAAATAGAATGGGGACAATATGTGATAGGAGACAATATACAGGGACTCAACCGGAAAATGATAGAAGATTATATTCAATATTTAGGCAATCTCCGTTGGAGTAGTTTAGGTTTTGGCCCTCTGTACGAAGAAAACCATAAAGAGCCGGAAAGCATGCACTGGGTATCTCAATATTCTAATGCCAATATGGTAAAGACTGATTTTTTTGAAGCAAAGAGTACGGCTTATGCCAAAAGTACAGCTTTGGAAGATGACTTATAACCCATTTACAAAATATATTTTGCTCCGCATCTTAAACCCATTAAGATACGGAGCAATAAATGGCCTGACAGAAACATTTCCATTAAAGACTATCAATAAACAGCTGCCGCCACCTCTTTCACATTCTCCACCGCACCCACTGTATAAAAATGTATTCCCGGAACTCCATATGCTATCAGTTCCCGGCATTGATTGACACACCACTCTATGCCTAATGCACGCGCTTCTTTATCATCCTTGCATTTTATTGCTTCCACGACCAGTTCCTGTGGTAAATCCACATTGAACGTTTTGGGAATAACGCTAAGCTGTGATAGTTTGGAAAAAGGTTTGATACCCGGTACGATAGGAACATTAATCCCCTCTTTTCTTGCACGCTCCACGAAGGCAACGTATTTTTGGTTATCATAAAACATTTGTGTCACTACATAATCGGCTCCGGCTTCCACTTTCTTTTTTAACCAATATAAATCTTGTTCTATATTAGGAGATTCCTCATGCTTCTCCGGATAACCTGCCACACCATAACGAAAAGGAGTTAAAGGAGCCTGAATAGGTGTTCCATCAATAAATTTTCCTTCATTAAAAGCATTAATCTGCTCTTCCAACTCCAAAGCATGGGCATAACCGTTTTTCTCGGGAACAAAAGAAGATTCATCTTTTGCCTTGTCTCCCCGGAGTACCAACAGATTAGTAATACCTAAAAATTGCAAATCAAGCAATATATATTCCGTGTCTTCACGTGAAAACCCACTGCACAAAATATGCGGCACAACAGTGATATCATATTTATTATGTATAGCCGCAGCCACCGCCACCGTACCCGGACGCCGCCGATAACGATTACGTTCATATAAACCACCCCCCAACTCGCGATACACATATTCGCTGCGATGAGTGGTAATGTTGACATAAAGAGGATCAAATTCCCGTAATGTATCTATTGTAGCATATAGTTTTTCAATTCCAGTACCTTTCAACGGTGGAAGAACCTCGAAAGAAAATGCTGTTTTCTTTTCCTTATTTATCAACTCAGCAATACCCATCTTTTTTGACCTTTTTACTTATTAATTCCGATAAATCCATATAGCGGATAGTTATATAGGAGATTTATCTTTATATTAATCACATTTCAGATTTATTTCTCCACAAAGATAGGAATAGCAGATTTTACATCCAATAAAGCATTCCAATTTAGATAATTATTCTAAATAAAGTGTATCAAAAGAATTATTATCTAAAATAACCTGTTCGAAAGCCCTATAATAGGTTATTTATTCTATGACGCAAATTGCCGGGAGAGGAGCGCTATCCGTCCTCTCCCGGCAATGATATATACAAATTAAAAACTCAATTTCACTCCGGCAAAGTAAGAACGTGGCATACCCGGCCCATAAATATAACCGGAATCACGTTTTGCCCCCCGGTCAAAATCACTTTGATACGCATTAAAAATATTATGTACTCCGGCATTTACTTGCATGGTTATGCCTTTATACAAATTGAAGTCATAACCGGCTTTCAGATTCAATTCAAAGAAATCAGGTGTATTCACTGCAATGTCCTTATCAATAAAACCAGCTTTATGCTCTACCATCATACTACCGGTATAAGTACCGGACAATGCAATAGTCATCGGTACGAAAGGATTGTATGACAAAGTGAAATATCCATAAGTATCCGGAGTACGGAACATTTTTTTCTCCATCGGCACCGTTTCATCATCACTCCATGCACGTGCCTGCTTGTATTCAGCCTTCTGCATGGTAACGCCGGCCTGCAATTGAAGTAAGGAACGATAAGCAATCTTTCCTTCCAAAGTCAAACCATACACTTTGGCTCCCTTCTCGTTATACCGTTCATTGATAATAATACCGTCACGCTCCCCTATCTGGCGTAAGGCAAATACATCGGAAAGCAAAGTATAAAAACCTTCTATAAGCAAGTTTCCTTGGAAATCTCCCCAACGATGATACAAATCTCCCGATATGCTCAGACTTTGTGATTTTTCTTCTGTCAAGTCTTTTGCCAGTTCAATCATAGACACTGTCCCACCTACATTTTCTATATGTAAATCTTCATCAAAAGCCTGAGGCGCACGGAATCCGAAAGAATAACTGGCACGCAGATTCATATTCTCAGTCGGATTGTAACGAAGATTAGCACGCGGACTAAAGATCACATGATCCACCATATTATGTTTGTCCAAACGTCCTCCAAGTAAAAAACTCCATTGCTTATTCTTCCATTCATTTTGGAAAAATGCACTGGCTATACGGACTTCTTGTTTGGTATAACGGTTATACCCCCACATATCATCCGTCAAGTTATCCTGGTTATATTCCAAACCTCCGGTAAAATCGGCAGGCATAAAAAAGCATTTATCAGTCGAGTAGGTCAGCCCCCTTACGGGAGCTTTCCCCTCTAAGAACCGTACGTGCGAGTTTCCCCGCATACGGCTCAAGCAACATGACCGTTACCGACTTTGTTATCGGTAGAGCCATCTCATTTTCGACTTTCATATTCATAATCTACTTTGCATTTTACGTTTACAACTGGTATGTACAAGAGTTCTTACCTTTCGTCCACTGACTATTTGTTCAGTGATACTCCAAGGTCTTTCCCTGTCAATACGCTCTCCACATACAGGACATACTTTATTCTGTCGTTTCCAAATGTTTATTAGAGATTGCCTGCCTTTCAGCGTTTGCTTCATTCGGTAGGTTTCTCTCCATTCGTAGTACGATTTATCTGATGGGTCATACGGATTGGCATAATGCCGAACCTTGACGAATTTCTCATGGTGGATGGTTGGTAGATAGGTCAGTTCGAGATAATCAATCTTATCTTTCTTGCCCATATCTGCCGCAAATCTCCACGAGTGCCCATTTAGTGTTCTGAAATACTTATCCTTTACCCATCCTTTACATTTCTGCGGATGTCTGCGTCTTGCCCATTGCCATATTTTCTTGAAGATTTCCCAATCCATTCGGTGGAATACATTCGCAGAAGTACCATATTTATAATAATTACCCCAACCTTTTATGATTGGATTCAGCATCATAATAAGTGACTTCTGTTTTACACACTTGTTGGCTTCTATCGTCTTGCGGATTTTTTCGCAAAACCTCTTTTGCGCATCTTTGGATGGAGTTGTCAGCAGCGTATTATTGCGGAACTTTCGGATATTGAAACCGAGAAAGTCAAATCCCTCATTTATATGTGTGATTTTTGTCTTTTCTTCTGATAGTGTCAGACCTCTTTCCGCAAGGAACTTACGTACTAATGGAAGTATAACCTGTTCTATCGTTTCCTTATCCTTTGCCGTTACAATGAAATCATCTGCATATCGTACAAGATGTATCTTAGGAACTATCTTTTTGTAGTTCACCTGATATTTCTTGACACTCTTTTCCAACAAATCTTGCAGTCCGTCAAGTGCCATGTTTGCAAGAGTTGGGGATATTATGCCACCTTGTGGGGTTCCCTCTTCCGTAGGAAAGAGTTCTCCATTGAACACATATCCGCATTCGAGCCATTTGCGTAGTATCTCCTTATCCATAGGGATATTGTTGATTAACCACGCATGGCTGATATGGTCGAAGCATCCTTTGATGTCCCCCTCAAGAATCCATTCGGGAGCGACCGAACGAGAAAGAACGATGTAGCATTGCTCGATGGCATCATGTGTACAGCGATGTCTGCGGAATCCGTAGGAATGGCTGTCGCCAGTGGTTTCCGCTATCGGGTCAAGTGCCATTAGGTACAATGCCTGCATCGCACGGTCTTTCATCGTTGGTATTCCGAGTGGGCGTAATTTCCCGTTCTTCTTTTTGATATTTACACGTTTTAAAGGTTGTGGCTTGTAGCCATGTCTTTTCAGAGTGAATATGGCTTTGGCTTTCGCCAATGGAGAAGACCATGTAATCTTGTCAACGCCGGAAGTAGATTTTCCTTTGTTAGTCGTAACTCGTTTTACCGCCAATGCTTTGGCGTAGAACGAGTGGGTAAGCATCCATTGCAGGGCTTTCACCTTGTTATTTCTGCCTTCCCTTTGAGCCTTTACAATACGTGCTTGCAGCTTTTGGACAAAACGCTCACATTTGTCCCAGTCGATTTTCGACCAGAGTTCGTGAATGTCTATGTCTTCGGGCGCACACGCCAATTTCTTTGCGTTCATTTGCTTTCCTTTCTTTAAAAGTTCTG
>OGDU01002671.1_pt1 | contig 11006 bp, 7 predicted proteins | sample 1570371 | NCBI WGS metagenome assembly OGDU01 (sample SAMEA2581977, study PRJEB24529) | metagenome | biome: Human gut stool | place: China | collected 2011
ATATATCTTTTTCATAATCATTTCCTATTTTTATTTTCCATTAGAATGTAAGATTCAAGCCAAAACGGCAGGTAGCGGGAATCGGATAAATATCACGGTCAAGCCCCCCTAAGATTTCAGGAGTAAATCCGTTATAATTCGTAAAATAAAGCAGGTTATTACCTGAGAAGTACAATCTCAAATTCTGGATATGCACTTTTTGCATCAAGTTTTTTGGGAATGTATATCCTAATTCCACAGTCTGTAACTTCACATAGTTGCCACTCTCAACATAACGGTCGGAAACAAAATAATTGTTACCCTCAAATGTCATGCGCGGAATGGAAGTATTCCTATTGTTTTCAGTCCATCTATCCAAGAACGAACGATCCCAGTTATCAACACCAGCATTTCTTTCAGCTTGTTTGGCATTATAAATCTTATTACCAAAATTACCCTGCAAATCAATTGACAAATCAAAGCCTTTCCAAGCGGCAGTTATACCCAAACCACCGATAAACTTCGGAGTAGGAGAGCCTAAATCCGTACGGTCTTCAGCAGTTATATATCCATTGCCATCCGTATCTGCATAAATCAGATCACCCGGAGCTACATTTGCCTGATACTTCTTCTTCGCATCACCGGAAGCAGCCGCAGCCATCGCATTATACTGCTCAATCTCCTCATTACTTTGGAAAATACCAATAGTCTTGTAACCATAAAAATACTTGATTGGCATTCCTTCTTCTGTCATATGAACACTTTTTCCGGAACCTATATCCCCACTGGTGATACGTTTACCTCCCAAATTAGTCACCTCATTCTTAATTGTAGTTCCAGTCAAGCGGATGCCATAACGAAAATCCTTAAACGAGTCTTCCCATTTCACCGTAAAATCAAGTCCAGAGTTACGTACTGAGCCCACGTTTGTTTCTACAGAGGCAAGTCCTACAGAAGCAGGAACATCCACATTTACCAACATTTCTTTTGTATCTCTTCTGTAATAGTCAAACTCTAAAGAAAAGCGATTATTGAACAAGCCTAAATCAAAACCAAGATCCAACTGCTCTGAACGTTCCCAATGGATTTGTGTATTATAAAGAGAAGTTACAGTACCACCAGAATAATAATCACCACCAAATACAGCATCATAAGTAGGGGCTACATTAGCCAATGCATAATATTTGTCATTACCAATCTTATCATTACCAATTTGCCCCCAGCTACCTCTAATCTTCAAGTTACTCAACCATTCAACATTATCTTTAATAAAAGCTTCTTCAGAAATCCTCCATCCGGCAGCTACTGACGGAAAATATCCCCAACGGTTATCCGGTCCAAACTTCGAAGAGCCATCGGCACGTATAGAAGCCGTCAACAAATATCTGTCCATTAAAGCATAGTTGGCACGGAACAAGTAAGACATCATGGCTTCATGTTTTCCATTATTCTCAAGTCCACGTGTATCGCTTGAAGACTGATCCAAATACCAATAGTCTTCCACTTCTGAGAAGAAATTACGTCCTGACCCGCCTAACTTTTCATTAGTGTATTTTTGAGCAGTAATACCACCCAAAAGATTCAGACGATTTTTATCATTGATTTGCCAATCATAAGTCAAGATATTCTCCCACAGCCAAGTAAAATCTCTAGTCCATGTTTTAGACAAGCTGTTCTCATCTACCTTTTGATACTCCGAGATATAATACTTAGGAGTAAAATTACGACTTCTACCATTAATATAATCAATGCCCAAGCTGGTCTTAAAATTCAACCCTTTAATAACTTCCCAATTCAAGAATGCACTACCCACAATTCTATCTTTCCAATTATCACTATTCATATAATGGAGGGTAGCAAGCGGATTAGCAGTAGATGCCACCTGAGGATCGGAGAAATTACCATTCTCATCATAAGGAGTAATGATAGGACTCAGTTTATAAGCAGATTTTACAACTCCCTTATTTTCATTTTTTGTATGACTGAAAGAAGCCGATAAGTTATGCCCGATAGTCAAATGTTTGTTTATTTTATATGAATTATTGGCACGCAAAGTAAAACGGTCATAAGAATTTTCCTTTATGATACCATCCTGTTGGAAATATCCGGCACTCAAATTATAACGTACCTTTTCTGTTCCGCCACTAACAGCAACTTGATAATCACGGACAGACGCTACTCGGAAAATCTCATCGAACCAATTGGTCCCTTTTCCGAAAGAAGCCGGGTCATCATAAACAAGACCGCCATCTGGATTAATATTCAAGTTAGCTTCATTTTGCAGCATAGCATATTCAGAAGCCGTACACATCTCAAACTTACCGCTATTTTGGAACTGAAATCCTTCACTGGCAGTAATGTTCACCTGTGCTTTACCTTCAGCACCTTGCTTGGTGGTAACAATGATTACACCGTTAGCACCGCGAGAACCATACATGGCAGTAGCAGAAGCATCCTTCAATACCTCCATGGACTCAATATCATGGTTACTCAGGAATGATATATCGTCCATAAACATTCCATCAACCACATAGAGCGGATTGCTATTATTAGTAGTACCGATACCACGAATGCGCACTTCAGGAGAGCTACCCGGAGCACCGCTTGCAGAGATAAATACACCGGACACACGACCTTGCAACGCGTTAGCCACATTAGGTGTAGAAATCTTTTTCAAATCATCGCTCTTGATAGAACCAACAGCACCGGTCAAGTCTGATTTACGCTGTACACCATAGCCTACAACTACAACTTCATCGATCAACATATTGTCTTCTTGCATTACTACATTAATAGTAGTACGACCATTCACTGCTATTTCTTGGTCTTTCATACCAATATAGCTATAAAGCAAGACAGCGTTACTGGGAACATTGGTAATCTTATAATCACCATCAAGTCCAGTAACGACTCCTTGCTGAGGAGCCCCCTTTACCGAAACTGTAGCACCAATAACAGTCATTCCCGTCTTGTCGGAAACGACACCCGAAACCGTAATTTTGTTCTGCGCCATCGAAACAACGGCAAACAGCAACATCACACATGTAATTAATAAATTTTTCTTCATTTTGTATTGATTTAAAATTCTTTTGCAAAAGTATAGGAGCAATTGATGTATGTCAAAAAACAAACTACCACAAGATTACCACAACCTACTCAAGCACTACAACGTAACTACTACAGCATTGTATAAAATACTAATTCCCAATAATATACACTAGGAAGTTATTTAAAAAATTATTCAGACTGCAGGCCTATCCAAATAGAAATATGCTGTTGAAGTTACATGATCTTGGCGGTAGAAATTAACAAATCCTGGCGGAAAGTCTTTATCCGTGATATGTAGGTCTGAATTTTCATCTAATAAACGATAGAATTTCAGTTTACCGCTTCTATCTATAGTAACCGGTACAAGAGGAACCTTCGCCTTGTACAGTTCGAGTACCTTTTGATATGGAGCACCTCCAATCTGCTGCAATGTAACCCTTATATCATGATGAAAATAAATCGGGTCCTGCACGTGGAAACGATACATACTCCACCAACAACTGTCCGCATTTGCAATCGGACAACCTTGATAACGGTGGGAATACTCGCCCTGCCCCCAAGCCGTACCAATATAGTCTTCAACTCCCGTACCACTCAATGTGGGAAATTCCTTATCTCCGTCAATGTAGAACTTGATTTCACCTTCTCCCCACCAAGTAGTTTCATAGGCCTTATTGGCAAAGATACCCAAACTTACCCCCAAAAAGCGCCCCTTGCCCGATAGTCGGGGAAGAACAGTATAATCCACTCCCAACTTGGTGGATTTGTCTTCACGCCAGACAGCATGAAAATAGCTCATCTCCGAATCCCATTCCGGCAATTTAGTAAAGTTGATATCATAAAACAAGTGTGTCAGGTCCTCATCCGAGGTATTCACAAACACCACTTTGGCACTGGTGCGGTAAGGCATTGGAATACAACAGTTAAAGGAACGCTTCTCCGGATTAGAAAAGAAACAGTTCTCAAAACGAGATGTACGTGACAGCGGATTCCCAAAAAAATCTCCCAAAGGGACATCCACTGCCGGAACAACAGAGTTATCCCAATAAAACTTGATACGCAACGCACGAAGCATCTTAGGGTTACGTTTGCTGACTGTCAGCCAAATACGGTTAATGATTCCGGGGCCTTGCTGAGACAACAAAACACAGCTGTCTCCCGCCATGATTCTGCCGAAAGCACTCCCTTTTGCACCTTTATTGGCTTGAGCTGCCGCTCCCTTGGCACCGGTAGGATTTTCAAAACTTGTCCACCGCGTTTCATGGCCTTCAGGCACTTTCCATATTTGGGCATGGCTCAAAAAAACAAACGAAAACAAGACTGATATAAGAACTATTCTTTTCATTTTTTTATATTTATGGCATTTATACTATTTCCCTTTATAAGGCAACTTAAAACTCTCACCGATAACGCTCCTCCTATACTTCGCATCGTAAATGCGACGATTATGCTCGGACACTTTACGCCTATAACCTTCTTTATACCTAAAATTACGGCTGACAGGCTGTGGTTCCTTCGGCTCCACTACTACGCGTCCGTTCCAAGTAGTCTGATTTGTACAAGGAGACAAGGCAGCATCCCAAGCATCAAATTCGGCCAAAAGGCTGTCTGCCAACTCCGGATATTCACCACTCAAATCATAAACCTCTTCCTTATCGTCCTTCATATCAAAGAGCTGGATTTTTCTTGTACTTCCCTGATCGTTATAAACTAACTTCCAATCTCCTTTACGGATGGCAAAATCCTCATCCCTACGCCAGTAAAGCGTAGAATGCGGACGCTTGTCTATAGGCCACTCACTTTTCAGATAGGGTAAAAGGCTGACTCCATCCAAAGAATATTTCTGTCTGGAAGTTCCACCGACAGCCTGCATAACTGTAGGAAATATATCAAGACTGATTACCGGATTATCATAAACCATACCTTGAGGCAACTCCGAGGGCCACGACATTATATAAGGAACTCGAATTCCACCTTCATAAGTATCAGCTTTATATCCTCTGAAAGGTCCAGGACTTGACATGGTCGTATTACCTCTGTCTTTATATTCATAACCGGTGCTACACTCTATTCCCTGCCCACGAGGAGAACCATTATCACTGATAAGAATAAAAAGAGTATTCTCTTCCAAACCATTTTTTCTCAAACTTTCCATGACACGACCTATACCATCATCCAAAGCCAACACCATAGCTGCAAAAACTTTCCGGTCTTCATGATGGAATCGCCTCCCCTCAAGCCGATTCACATAGTGTTCGGGAACTTGCCAAGGCGAATGAACGGCATTATACGAAAGGCAAAGCAGAAAAGGAGAGGAAGCATGCTTGTCTATAAACTCCACAGCTTCACGTGTAAAACAGTCCGTAATATATTCACCACTTTCGTGCAAAGGGGGTTGAATCTCGCCATTCCGATACAAAGGGCAAAAGTCATAAAGTTCCACTCCCGGTTTATCTGTAGAACGATAATAATCATGGGTATCAGACCAAAAACCATAGAATTGGTCAAATCCCCTACGATTAGGAGATTGTTCGGGAGAGTCAGCCATATGCCATTTTCCGACAAATCCCGTAGCGTAGCCACAATCGCGGACCATTTCACCCAAAGTAGATTGCCCTTCGGGAATCTTTGCCCAAGGATGCAGATTGTTATAGAAACCAAAGCGTTGTTGATAAACTCCCGTCAAGATACCTGCACGAGACGGTCCACTTATGGAACAAGACACATACCCTTGGCTGAATTGTACTCCCCTGCGGGCAAGTGCATCAATATTCGGTGTCGATACGTCTACCGCCCCCTGATAACCTACATCCCCCCAACCCATATCATCGGCAATGACCAACACAATATTGGGACGTTGGGATTTATCTCTTTGCACATTGCCTGCATTACTCCCGCTGAAGGGGAGTAATGCAGCAACAGACACTAATGTACATGAAACTTTCATATTGCTATCAGCTTAACGTCCAAAGTCGCATACAGAAGCTTTAATCTTCATTTCCGCCTTATGCTTCTCTGCAAGTTCCACAAGCTCTTTCACTATTTCAGGATGTTTTTCCGAAACCTCATATTGTTCAGAAAAATCTTCTTCCACATTATATAAGAAAGGAATTTCCGGGCGTTCCCAAACAGCATGCCGGGTATAAGGATCGGTAAGGGTACTGAAATGAATCTTCCAAGGACCTTTACGAACTGCCAGTAAATGGCTGCCACGCCAATAATACATCTCATCACGTGAAGACTCCCTCTGTTCCCACAACATGGGAGTCTGATCCATTCCGTCAAGTGTCACTCCCTCAGGTAGAGGAATACCTGCCATATTTAAGAATGTCGGCAAAATATCCATTGTTGCCATCATGCCTTGCTGCGTACACGGCGCTATTCGGCCCGGCATACGGAAAACAGCCGGAACGCGGAGACCTCCTTCCCAACAGGTAGACTTCCCTTGACGTAAAGCACCGGCAGAACCTCCATTCAGGCGCTGTACCAACCATGGTCCGTTGTCACTGGTAAAAATGACCAATGTGTTTTCATCCAGACCATTTTCCTTCAAGGCTTTCAATACTTCACCCACACTCCAGTCCAGCTCCTCGACCACATCGCCATACAGCCCCCGGTTACTCCTGCCTTCGAAACGCTCGTTCGTATGCAACGGCGTATGGGGGAAAGTATGTGCCAAGTAAAGGAAGAATGGACGATTCTTATTCTTTTTGATATAGTCTACAGCATATTCGGTATAACGCCGTGTCAATTCTCCCTGCTCAGGCTTGATTTCAAGAACAGAATCCCCCCGCATCAATGAGGCAGGGCGCATATCGTTCGAATAAGGTATTCCGAAAAAATCATCAAAACCATGGTCAGTAGGCAAATAAGGAGAAAAATGCCCCAAATGCCATTTACCTACACAAGCGGTAGCGTATCCATTCTGCTGCAACAGTTTGGCAACAGTCACTTCATCTTGTCCCAATCCTGCTTTGGAATCCGGGAAAAGAACATCCCGTTTATCGCCATACAGTCCATTACGAACCGGTAACCTGCCGGTCATCAGTGCACTGCGGCTAGGCGTAGAAACAGAAGCGCCCACATAAAACTGTGTGAACTTCATCCCTTCCGAGGCCATACGGTCAATGTTCGGGGTATGTATGGTAGGGTTTCCATAGCACCCCAAATCTCCATATCCCATATCATCACAGAAAATCAATACAAAATTCGGCTGCTCCTTCTCCTGCTCCGAACTACAAGACGAAAACATCATTTGAGAAACCGTAGTAGCAGCCAATAATGGAAATAAACTAATTTTTTTCATTTCATGTCCTCCAACTATTTATTCGTCCCCCCAAAGGTCCGCTTTGTTCCCCTTGTTCTTTCTCCATTCATGACGCCATTTGTGTATCATCACATTGTTTACCATCGGCTTCAGCTTACGGCCCGCCTTGTCGGGAATGGCGGGAACAGCCGTCGCCCTGTCCTGATACCAGTAGGCAACGGTAGCCAGGTCAAGGGTCAGGCAATTATTGTGCCCATGCTCGATGGTAGCTTTCAGACCTTTCTCAAAGAAGACGGGATCTTGAATAAAGAACCGATAGACATGTGTACGCCCCAAGAATCCGACATCATTATTCACACGTGGATAGCCGAAGTAGATATGCTGGTAGGGCTCTTTCGGGCACCAGGCGGTGTTGAACAAATCTTCCGTACCGGTTCCTATCAAGGAAGACTGTTTTTCACCGTCGATGAACCACATGTCATCGCCTTCACCATACCACATGGGGGTAGGGCACTGTACATAATAATTCAATCCCACAAAATGGCCTTTTCCCTTGATATCGGCAAACACATAATTGTCGGCTCCGTCCTTATTCTCCGTCTGCTTACCCACGGAACCCCACTCGGTCTCCCCTTCGGGAAGCGCTTCGGTAATCTCACGGTTGAACCACGCATGGAAACGCCCCATGTCCTTGGGCAGTTCCTTCATCTCCACATAGTCTATGTAGTAGTAGAAGGCGCCGATGTTGACATCCGTCTGATTCTCTATCTCAATGCGCGCACCTTTGGCAAAAGGCATGGCGAAATAGCTGCACAAACCAGTACCACCGTTCGGACCGGAAGAAAGGGCAAAGGAGGCGTAGTTATACTGTTCGTTCCATCCCTGACCGAAAAAGGGACCGATGGGAGACACGACAGAAGGCTCATCGCTGCCGTCCCAATACATCCGAAGGATGATGTCGTTACGGGAAAGCTGGCGCGGTCCCGGAGACATCGTTATCCAGATATGGTTGATTACGCCTGCCCCTTTGATGTCGGCTAAGACAGCCGTTTCGCCCGGCTTGATGGATTTCAGGTGGTCACGGTTGTTGCCCGTACGGTCATAACTGCTGACACGGCGGTTGCGCAAGCCTTCCTTCATCTTGGCAAGGTCATACATTTCACTAGACATATTGGTCTGCGCAAAAGCGCTGCCTACTCCCATCAAAAGGGAGAATAAACCTACAAAAAACTTTTTCATCATGGTATTCTTCATTTTTCAAATTATGTTTTTCATCAATCTACCGATTGTCACTTTCTTGTGGCATTCGATTTCCCTATCTTCTCCTCCAGTATCCGCGCCAGCCTGCGTGCCACCTTGGGATGCTGTTCATACACATTTGTGGTCTGGTATGGGTCTTCCTCCAAATTATAAAGCTGCACAGAGGGTGCATCCGGCTTTATCCGGGCATTTTCTATATCGCTGTTCACCTGATGGGTGAGCTGGAAAGCAGATGCCCCGCCCAAGTCATGGTCACCGACATTCTTTCCGGTAAATCCGCCGCTGTTTTGCGCCGGAATATAGACCCACTTCCCTTTGCGAATGGAAAGATGGCTCTTTTGGGAAGGACAGATAATAATATGGTCCCGAATCATTTTCCCGGGATTTCCGATAAGGGCAGGAAGCATATTGAAACTGTCCGGCCCGTCCTGCTCCTGCAATTCATATCCTGTGAGGGCAGCCAAAGTGGCAAGCATGTCAACATTGGACATCAACTGGTTGGATACGCTGCCCGCAGGAATCCTGCCCGGCCAGCGGGCAATCATAGGAATGCGATGCCCGCCTTCCCAAGCTCCGAACTTGAAACCAAGAAGCTTGCCGTTGATATGGTGTCCTGCCTTCCAAGCTCTCTGCCCTCCATGATTCAGCATTCCTCCGTTGTCACTGGTGAAGATGAGCAGAGTATTTCCCGCCAGCCCTTCCTCATCGAGGGTACGCATAATCTCGCCTACCACCCAGTCCAATTCATGGATTGAATCACCGTAAGGTCCTGCCTCACTGGTACCTACAAAGCGTTCGGCCGGTGTAAAAGGATGATGGATGTTGGTGGTAGCATAATACAAGAAGAAAGGTGAATCCTTATGTTCCTTTATCCACTGCACGGCCCGGTCTTTCAAAGTAGTGGCTACAGCCCTGTCTTTGTACAAACGGTGCGCAGCCGTGGCTCCACCAATAGAGTTGATACCGAATTTTTCATCGAACTCCTCCGTTTCTGCCCTCTTGCCTCTTACAAACGGGTCGTTGGGATCATAACCCACCACATGATGGTTCTCCACATAAACAAAAGGTGGATGACTGTTGAGAATAGGCACACCGAAGTAATAATCGAATCCCAATTCAAGTGGTCCGGGAGCCAGTTCCTTGTTCCAGTCCATCTTCTCGTCCGTACGGAATCCAAGATGCCACTTCCCCACGATGGCAGTGGAATAGCCGGAACGTTTCATCACATCCGCAATTGTGGTGCGTGCCGTATCAATTTGCAGAGTCTGATTCAGGAAGATTGCCCCCCAAATATCCTCACGGCAAGGATATTGACCGGTCATCAGTCCATAACGTGAAGGCGTGGAAACAGCCGAGGATGAATGAGCGTCCATAAAGCTACGGCCCTGCGATGCCAGACGGTCTATATTGGGAGTCTTGACCTTGGTGGCACCGTAACAACCAATGTCGCCATAGCCCAAATCATCAACGTTGATAATGATTACATTGGGCTTGACCTCTGTGGAAGCCGGAGATTGCTGCGCGACGGCAGGCAAAGCGCTGAAGCCCATCCCTACAGTAAAGGAGAGAGACTCGGTAAGAAGTTTGTGTTTCATATAATTTCTATTTTTACATTATCGCATATTCCATTTATTAATTGTAATCAGGGTTTTGTATTATATTGGGATTTTCCATCACATGTTTACGCTCCAATGAAAAATAATAATGGTGTTCAGCAAACTTTTTGGAAACATCACCTTAATAATTTACAACTAGATAGCCAAAGGTATTACACCTCTTTTATATAATGTGTACTAAGTTTGTGGAAAACACCAGATTATTATCTTCTTATATCTCAATAACGTAATCCTTTGAAAGCTAATTCTATGTATCTGTTGATTACGACAAACACAAAAAAAAGCCAAATCTACAAAGCCAATACTCGTATAGGTTCCCAATAGGACTTCCTTAATAAAACTGCTCAAAGGAAGCATATTTCCTTTTCCAACTCTCAAAGCGATTATAGTACACGCAGTGGAAAAATAAGTGTATCAAGTGGTTACAAACATATTCCTTGTAGTAATGCTTGAAGTATTTGAAACTACCAAAATGAAACAATATAAAAGATAACCATAATTTCTGCATCACTCATCTGGTTAGTTTTTTTACGATGCTTATGTTTAAACCATGATATATTCTTCCCATTGCAAGGTAAATTCTTTGCAGAGACCATCTGCCATACGATAAATTTGTGTAACTTTAGTCTCTCCGAGAACATAGTGATAATCGTTCAAATGTTATAATTGGACACTATAAATTTAATATTTTATCACTATGTTCCGCTCGCTATATAGAACTTATGTTACTTATTATTAACCTATACAAGTCTACTTTATTTTTTTAATTTACCTCCAACTCATCCTTGGAAAGTAATTTTGGAAAAATCTTATGCGGCTCTTGTTGATACCAAAAA
>OGDU01002682.1_pt1 | contig 10946 bp, 11 predicted proteins | sample 1570371 | NCBI WGS metagenome assembly OGDU01 (sample SAMEA2581977, study PRJEB24529) | metagenome | biome: Human gut stool | place: China | collected 2011
TGATCTTTTGGTTACTTTTGGATCAAGCCAAAAGTAACAGATAAATCATCATTTATCCCAGTTCTCCAGATAATCCGCTACGCGTCGCAGGAACTCTCCACCCAGTGCTCCGTTGATGATCCGGTGGTCGTACGACAGGGACAGGTACATCTTGTGGCGAATTGCGATTGTATCTCCTTCGGGTGTCTCCACGACGGCCGGTTTCTTTTCGATGAAGCCGACGCCTAAGATGGCTACCTGTGGCTGGTTGATGATCGGCGTACCGAACAGGCTCTTGAACGAACCGAAGTTGGTGATCGTGAAAGTTCCGCCTTGTATATCGTCTGGCATCAGCTTACCCGTGCGTGCTTTGGCGGCAAGAGTGTCGATGTTGGCAGCAAGGCCGTTCAGATTCAACTTGTCTGCATCATGAATAACCGGTACGATCAGGTTACCGTCGGGTAGCGACACGGCGATACCCAGGTTAATATGCTTTTTCAGAATGACTTTGTAGCCGTCGACCGAAGCGTTCACGTGCGGGAATTCAGCCAGTGCCTTTGCTGTAGCTTCCGCTATGGCAGGCATGAAAGTGAGTGCTACACCTTCACGTTTGAAAAATGCGTCTTTCGTGCGGTTGCGCCATTTTACCAGACGGGTGACGTCGGCTTCGACAACAGTTGTAACGTGGGGAGACACTTTTTTCGACATGACCATATGGTCTGATATGATACGGGCAACGCGGTCCATTTCGACCGTTTCGTCTTCGGTGACAGATGCCGGGTTGCGTCGATCGTCGATGGTGGGCTGCGTCGGTTGGTGATGGTGGACACCATCGCCCGGAGAAGGTGGGTTACGTCGATCGGAGATGGTGGGCTGCGTCGACGGTTGACGCAAGTTTTCGGTATCACTTTGTGGGGTGATGCCACTTTTCTTGGTCGTGATATAATCTTTAATATCTTTTTTACTGAGTCGTCCTTCATAGCCGGTTCCCGGAATCGCGTCCAGTTCGGCTTGCGATATTTTGGCTTCCTGTGCTAATTTCAGCACGATGGGAGAATACCATCTTCCGTCTTCTTCCTTGGATGATTTGACGGGCTGGGCGGGTTCTGCCGGTACAGACTGTACCATTGTGCTTTCGTCGCTTTTAGCTGCGGCAGGAGTGGTACTTTCGGGTGCTTCTCCCTCTTCGCCTTCCAGTTGGATCAGGGCGACGGTTGTACCGACGGCCACCGTATCGCCTTCGGAAAACAGCAGTTCGAGCACCTTTCCTGCAACCGGAGAGGGTATTTCCGCACTGACTTTGGCGGTGCTCACTTCAAAGAGGACATCGTCTTCTTGAACAGCGTCGCCTACTTTGACGGACCAGGAGACAATCGTCCCTTCCGTGATGCTTTCGCCCAGTTTGGGCATTTTTATTTCAAATGTCGACATAGTTTAAATGTGTATTTTATGTTCTGATATTGAAGTTCCAGGCCGACGTCGCGTATTTGTTGTCACGTAGGGACCGGATGGCGTTCAAATCGTCTTCAGTGAATGAATAGGGACGGGTGTCCGTCTTGTTTTCTGTAAAATAGTTCAGGAGTGCGTCTCTGAATTCTCCGATAGATACCGCTTTACGGGTATAGGTGCATATGTTGGTGACCGGGCTTCTTACGGATTTGACATAAAAAGGAGCGGGCTTCATTTCTTTTTTTTCCGGTTTCCGTTCTGTATTTTTGAGGGCGGTCGTCAGGCGATACAGGTCGGTGGAGAAAAGGAGGGTGGCGTGGTGCAAGATCCTTCCTTTGTGGATGGATTGCGCACTGCCCGATATTTTCAACCCGTCGATCGTGAGTGCCTGCCGCTCGTCAGCCTCTGCCCGGATGCCGAATGTGGCAAGGAAGGCGATCAGCCGGGCTGTGAATATGCCGGATGCGAGTTCCTTGCTGTTTTGTATAAAAGTGATATTCAGGTTGCCGGAATCGTGATAGACGGCTCCGCCACCGGAATAACGGCGTACGACTTTGATATGCTTCTCCTGAATATAGTTTCGGTTTATCTCGTCCCATACGTTCTGGTGCTTACCGATGATGACGGACGGTTCGTTCTGCCACAACATGAAGATGTCGTCCGAAAAGTTCTTGAGCAGATACTCCTCGGCTGCCAGGTTGAACCAGGCATCCGTGTATGGATTGTTGATATAAAGCATTATCAGAGGTAGAGACTTTCATGTATCACCTCTCCGACAGTCGGATGGGGAAATACGGTTTTCTTGAATTCATCGACCGTATAACCGTGCTCGACGGCGATACCGGCAATGACGATGATCTCCGATGCCGGATTTCCCACCAGATGGCAACCGATGATCTGGCCGTTCACGTTTGTCAGGAGCTTGCATAGCCCGTTGCCGGTTTCGTTTTCGGCGACAAAGCGGCCGGAATAGGTCATCGGAATCTTGACAAGGTTGTAATATTCTCCACTTGCCTTCAATTCCTCTTCCGTCTTGCCGACACCGGCCACTTCCGGATTGGTGTAGACGACGGCGGGAATAGCCCTGTAGTCCATCCGTTCCTCATTCCCCAGGATATGGTTGACAGCAACCTCACCTTCCCGATAGGCCGTATGGGCCAGTTGCGAGAATCCTGTGATATCTCCGGCTGCATAAACGTGCGGATGGGAGGTCTGCATATATTCGTTCACTCGGACGCCCCGGCGGTCCGTCTCGATGGAAAGGCTTTCCAGACCTAAATTTTTGGTAATTGCCCGGCGGCCTACGCTGACCAGGATTTTGTCTGCGGGGATCGCATTCGTCTTGCCGTCTTTTTCGACAATGACCTCTTTCGGGTTGACTACGGTCACTTTTGTGTTCAGATGAAATTCCACCCCTTTCTTGGCGTATTCGCTCCGGAGCATGGCGGAAGCCTCTTTGTCCATCGCTCCGAGTATTTCCGGCATCATCTCGATCACCTTTACTTTTACTCCCATGCTGGTAAAGAATGAAGCAAACTCGATCCCGATGACACCGCCGCCTATGATGGCAAGTTCTTTGGGAAGTTCTTTGCTGTCGAGCGCTTCCCGCGAAGTCCAGTAATCTGTATCCGAAAGTCCCTTGATTGGAGGAATTACCGTTTCGGAGCCGGTACAGAGGAGGACGTTTTTGACGGTGAAAAGGGCGTTTCCGCATTGTATACGGATCATTCCATCCGTTTCCCCGTTCAAAACGGCTGTCCCTTCGACAATCGTGATTCCACTTGAAGTGAGCCGCATCTTCACACCGGATGTTAGCTTTTTGACAGTCCGGTTCTTCCGCCTGATGATCTTGTCCATGTCGAAAGACGGTGTTCCTTCCGGTGAAATGCCATATTTGAAGGATGTTTTGAAACTGTCCAATATCTTGGCGGAGTATAATAACGTTTTTGTGGGAATACAGCCTTCGTTCAGGCAGACGCCTCCAATGGCGTTCTTTTCAAAGAGGACGGTTTTCAGGCCTCCTTCGGCTGCCCGTTCGGCTGCGGTATAGCCGGCCGGTCCTCCTCCTATGATTGCAATATCGTAATTCATGCTTGTGTTCTTTTACTTGAAAACCAGGACTCTTTTGTCTAACGGTTTGATCTCTTTCGGTCCGGGTCCCTCCGTCGGCGTTCCGAAAGGCATCTGTGCCACCAGTTCCCATTTCGGGTCGAGTTTCCATTCTGCATATACCGTTTCGTCGATCAACGGATTATAATGTTGAAGGGACACGCCTAAGCCGGCATCTTCCAACATTGTCCAGATCGCCAGCTGGTGCATGGCAGATGTTTGCTGTGCCCAAACCGGAAATTTGTCGTAATAAGTAGGGAAGGAGTCTTGCAGCTGTTCAACTACCGTTTTGTCTTCGAAGAACAGGATCGTTCCGTAGCCGGCAGCCAGACTTCCGTCTATTTTAGCTTCCGTCCCTTTGAAGACTTCCGCTGAAACAAGCCTCTTCAATGTCTCTTTCGTTATCTCCCAAAGCTTTTTATGATTCTTGCCTAACAGCAATACGATGCGGGTAGATTGCGAGTTGAAGGCAGAAGGGACGTTCATGACTGCGAAGTCTATGATTTCTTTGATCTGTTCGTCTGATATCGGAGAACTGTTCGTGATGTGGTAATAAGTTCTGCGGTGTCTCAATGCTTCTTTAAAATCTCGTGTCATATTAAATGCGTTTTTATTTTATGTTTCTTTAAAAATGAAACCATCCCGAGTTTGATTTTGTTGCAAATACGTCCCGTTGTTTCTCGAATGTACAGATAGAATTAATTTATCACGGGCGGATTACCGGTGAAAAGGCTGTATCTTTGTCTCCCAAAAAGAGCAAAAGAAATGATAGGGAAAAAAATACCGGTCGTTTTTCGGATCATGTTTGTCATATGGGTGATCCTGCAGGTTTGCCTGGTAATAAAATACTGGAATATGCCCAACCACGATGATGCCCAGGCTTATGTGAAACTGGCTTCGGAATGCATCGCGAGGGGCACTTGGTATCCGGACGTGCATAACCAATATGAGGATTTTATTTTCGGTCCGGGGTATGTAAACCTTTTGATCGGGATCTATCATCTTTGCGGATCTTTCTCCTTTGTCCGATTGCTGAATTTATTGCTGAATATTGCAATGGTATTTGAAATACGGAAGTTGGCCGGACGGATGTTTTCGAATAAAACGGGGTATTACGCTGCTATTTTATATATGTTGATTTTTTCGAACCTATATGCTCCGATAGCTGTATTGACTGATTTGCCTTTTACTTTCCTACTATTGACAGCCCTGCTGCTATGCAACGTTCGCCGGCTGTTTCCTGTGGCTGTCGCCGGCGTGCTGATCGCTGTGGCTAACTGGTTCCGTCCTCTGGCAATTGTCTTTTTATTCGTGATTTTGCTCCTTTTCATCGTGCAAAAGCGCCGGTGGCAGTCTTATGCAGCATTGGCCTTGCCGCTTGTCTTGACTGTTTTCCTGATCGGGCGGAGTGCGAAGGAGAGAACCGGCCATTTTGTCTATCAAGCGGTGTCCGGAGGCTATAACTTAGCGATGAGTTCTTTTGATGAAGCAAACGGTTTAGTCAATTTTAACGGCTTCGATGATCCGGACAATTATATTTGCCTTCCTCCCGGAGATTATACCTACATGGAGCGGGACAGCCTGCTGAAGCGTGCGTCAGTCCGCTGGATATCGGAGCATCCGTTTAAGTATGTTTCCCAACTGCCCTTCAAGTTGGCTGCTTTGTATTGTGAAGATACCTGGACGGAGCGTGTAAAGCCGGATATGGGATTTAGAGTAGTTCTTTCAAAGGTGGAGGGTAATAATCTGAAGATAATGGAGTTAATCGTTTCCCTGGCGTTGAAAAGCATTGTCTATTACACGGTGCTTTTACTATTCTTTTATTACGTTTGGACGAACCGGCGCGATCTGTTACGAGAGCGGAATATCTATCTTCTGATCCCTGTTTTAGGCACAGCAGTAACGGTTTTGTTCGTGATCACTTCCCGTTATCATTATCCTTATTTGTTTGCGATAACAATCTATGCGGCAGCGGGTCTTGACGCCTTTATACAGAATAAATTAAGGAAAAATAGCAGAAAGTGTTGATTTATTTGTAGATTTCTTGTGTGTGAATCAAAATAATTTGTACCTTTGTGCCCCGTAAAAGAAGAGAAACTCTATTAGAATCTTTGTTTTTGTTCGTGATGCAGTTCAAAAAGGGAAGACACATAGCAGGAGTTGACTTAATTTCGTAATATTAAAAAGTAAAATTAGCAATGTCGAAAATTTGTCAAATTACCGGAAAAAAAGCAATGGTTGGCAACAACGTTTCTCACTCTAAGAGAAGAACGAAACGTAAGTTTGATGTGAACCTGTTTACTAAAAAGTTCTACTGGGTAGAACAGGATTGTTGGGTTAGCCTGAATATTTCAGCCGCTGGCTTGCGTACTATCAATAAACTTGGTTTGGATGCAGCAATTAAGAAAGCTGCTGAAAAAGGTTATTTAAACGCTTAATTTGAGGAGGAAATAAGAAATGGCAAAGAAAGCAAAAGGTAACAGAGTTCAGGTGATTCTTGAATGCACCGAGCACAAAGACAGTGGTATGCCGGGTACATCTCGTTATATTACAACAAAGAACAGAAAGAATACAACTCAGAGATTGGAGCTGATGAAGTATAATCCTATCCTGAAGAAGATGACGTTACACAAAGAAATTAAGTAATAGGAGATTTTAAACGATGGCAAAAAAAGCAGTTGCAACATTTAAGAAAGGTGACGGTCGTACTTATTCCAAAGTGATTAAAATGGTTAAGTCTCCGAAAACAGGTGCATACATCTTCCAAGAAGAAATGATCCCTAACGAAGCAGTAAAAGATTATTTCGCTAAATAACGGAGCGTAATATCAAGATACGAAGAGAGGTCCTTTTCCATAGCGGGAAGGACCTCTTTTTTTGTCTTCATTCGGGTGGTTATATGGAATATTTTCATACTTTTGTGTGGGCGAATCTGCAGCTGTCCGATTGGGAGCAGTCTGTGAATCGAACCTACAACACGTTGATAAATAATAAATAGAAATAAATTAATAATTAAGAACCATGAGATTTGATGTATCCAGCACAGCGTTGTTATCACGTTTGCAATCTATTAGCAAAGTTATTGCTTCTAAGAATTCATTACCGATCCTGGACAGTTTCCTTTTCAACCTGGAAGGTAATAAACTTACTATAACAGCTTCGGATGCTGAAACACGTCTGGTTACATCCGTTGACGTGATGAATGCACAAGGAAGCGGACTTTTCGCGGTTTCGGCAAAAATCTTGCTCGACCCGTTGAAGGAGTTGCCCGAACAGCCGCTGACTTTTGATATTAACGACGATAACCTGGAAATCTTTATCCATTTCCAGAATGGTAAATATAATTTTATCGGACAGAAGGGAGATACATATCCGCAGCAGAAACCTCTGAATGAGAATGCAATCTCTATCATGATGGACGTGCAGATGTTGTTGAACGGTATCAGCCGTTCGTTGTTTGCAACGGCTGACGACGAGCTTCGTCCGGTAATGAACGGTATCTATTTCGATATTCACACGGACGATTTGACATTCGTGGCTTCCGACGGTCATAAGCTGGTGCGTCTGCGCAATCTTTCGGTAAAATCACCGGAAAGAGCTTCTTTCATCTTGCCGAAGAAGCCCGCGAACCTGTTGAAAGGCCTTTTATCAAAGGAAGGAGAGATGGTCAGCATCAAGTTTGATGATAACAATGCTTATATCAACTGTGCTAATTTCGAAATGGTATGCCGCCTGATCGAAGGTCGTTATCCGAATTACAACAGTGTGATTCCGCAGGAAAATCCTTTCAAGGTGACAATCGACCGTATCTCTTTCCTGAATGCCTTGAAGCGTGTTTCCGTTTTCTCCAATCCGGCCAGCAGCCTTGTCAAGTTGCAGCTGAAGGAGAACGAAATGCTTGTTTCCGCACAGGACATCGATTTTTCTACTTCCGCAGAAGAGAAAATTGTTTGCAGTTTTGACGGAACCGAATTAAGCATCGGTTTCAAGGCAACTTATCTGATTGAAATACTGAGCAACATCAATTCGGAAGAGGTGATACTCGAATTGGCTGATCCTTCGCGTGCCGGTCTGATCGTTCCTTCTGAAAACGAAGAAAACGAGGATTTGCTGATGCTGCTGATGCCTATGATGTTGAATGATTAAAATATAAGAAATGCAGTTAAACCTGAAAAATCCGTTAGTCTTCTTCGACTTGGAGACGACGGGTATTAATATTGTCAAAGACCGTATCGTGGAAATCTCTTTTGTCAAGGTTTACCCGAATGGAAAAGAAGAATCTAAAACGAGACGGATCAATCCGGAAATGCCCATTCCACCGGAGTCGACCGCTATTCACGGCATCACCGACGAAGACGTAAAAGACTGTCCTACCTTTAAAGAAATAGCCAAATCGTTGGCAGCCCAGATAGAGGGGTGTGATTTGGCAGGATATAATTCCAATCGCTTTGATATCCCTTTGTTGGCAGAAGAATTTCTGCGTGCAGGTGTCGATATCGATTTGAACAAACGCAAGTTTGTAGACGTACAGACCATTTTTCATAAGATGGAACAGCGTACGCTTGCGGCCGCTTATAAGTTCTACTGTGACAAGAGCCTTGAAAACGCCCATACGGCGGAGGCCGATACGATGGCGACTTATGAAGTGTTGAAAGCGCAGTTGGACCGGTATCCGGAGTTGCAGAATGACATTAATTTCCTTTCCCAATATTCGAGCTATACGAATAATGTGGACTTTGCCGGACGTATGGTATATAACGACAAGGGGGAAGAAGTGATAAACTTCGGTAAATATAAAGGCCGTCTGGTAGAGGAAGTGCTGAAGAACGATCCCGGATATTATTCCTGGATAATGAATGGCGACTTCCCTCTGAACACCAAGAAAATACTGACTGAGATAAAATTGAGAGGTTTTAATTCGAAATAAGGATCATGAATAATTTTGAGTTTTGTAACCCTGTAAAGGTTGTTTTCGGCAAAGGTTCCATAGCCCGTTTGTCCGCTTTGATTCCGGAAGGAAGTAAAGTGCTGATGGTGTATGGCGGCGGTAGCATAAAGAAAAACGGCATCTACGGCCAGGTGACGAAGGCGTTGGAAGGATTTGAAGTGACCGAGTTTCCGGGAATCGAAGCAAATCCGCATTACGAAACCTGCATGAAGGCCGTGGAGGTCGTCAAAGAGAAGAAGATCGATTTTTTGTTGGCCGTAGGCGGAGGTTCGGTGATCGACGCTACGAAGTTCATCGCGGTGTCTGTCGGTTTCGAAGGCGATCCGTGGGATATTCTTTCGAAAGGTGGCGAGATAAAGAATGCCCTGCCTTTGGGTACGGTACTTACATTGGCCGCGACCGGTTCGGAGATGAACGAACGTTCGGTCATCTCCCGTGTATCGACTTGTGAGAAACTGAATTTCGCCAGTCCGCTGGTATTCCCGAAATTCTCTGTACTGGACCCGGAAGTGACCTATTCGCTCCCTGCGCGTCAGGTGGCAAACGGGGTGGTCGACTCTTTTATTCATGTAGTGGAGCAGTATTTGACTTATCCGGTCAATGCAAAAGTGCAGGATGCCTTCTCGGAAGGACTGATGCGTGTCATTCATGAAGAGGGGTTGAAGGTCTTGGATAATCCGAACGATTATGATATCCGTGCCAACCTGATGTGGGCGGCAACCAATGCGTTGAATGTCTGGATCGGGCAGGGGGTTCCGCAGGACTGGTCTTCCCACCGCATGGGGTACGCGCTAACGGCGCAGTTCGGCCTGGATCATGCACAAACATTGGCGATTCTCTTGCCGGGTGTCATGACTTATATGTTTAAGGAGAAGCAGGTCAAACTGGCTCGTATGGGGGAAGTAGTTTTTGGTATTACGGATGGAACGGAAGAGGAAAGGGCGCGTAAGGCAATCGTCGCCTGCGAGGATTTCTTCTGCCGGATGGGACTGAAAACGCGCCTCGGTGAATGTGGCATTGCAGAAAAGGATTTGGATGCCCTTGCCGCTCCTGTGGACAAACAGGGGTGGAAATTGGGTGAACATCACAATATAGATAGCCGTGTAGCGCGTGAGATAATGGCGTTACGTTTGTAATAAAACATGGAACAAGGAACTTCTCTTTCAAAACATATATGTTTCGTTTTCAAAACACCTATGTTTTAAAATCAAAACACCTATGTTTTAAAAGAGGGGTACTACATATCGAATAAAATGCTGAAAGGTAAACATATCATATTGGGGATAACAGGGAGCATCGCTGCCTATAAAGCTGCCTATATTATCCGTGCCCTCGTGAAGAAAGGGGCGGAGGTGCAAGTTGTCATTACCCCTGCGGGAAAGGAATTCATTACGCCGCTTACATTATCCACGTTGAGCAGTCATCCGGTGATCAGCGAGTTTTTCTCGAATCGCGACGGCACGTGGAACAGCCATGTCGATCTTGGTCTCTGGGCTGATGCCATGCTGGTAGCACCGGCTACTGCTTCGACGATCGGAAAGATGGCGAATGGCATTGCTGACAATATGCTGGTCACGACATACTTGTCATGCAAGGCTCCGGTTTTTGTCGCTCCGGCGATGGATTTGGATATGTTCGCACATCCTTCCACAAGGCAGAATTTAGACCGGCTCCGTTTGTTCGGCAACCGTATTATCGAACCTGCCGAAGGGGAACTTGCCAGCCATCTGGTGGGTAAGGGGCGTATGGAAGAACCTGATAAGATCGTGGCGGTCCTGGAAGATTTCTTCGCTTCCCAAACCCGGCTTGAAAAAAAAAAGATTGTAATAACAGCCGGTCCGACATATGAAAAGATAGATCCTGTGCGTTTTATAGGTAACTATTCTTCTGGAAAGATGGGGTTTGCATTGGCGGAAGCGTGTGCGGAGCAGGGAGCGGAAGTGACATTGATCGCAGGACCGGTGTCTTTGACGGTAGTTCATCCGAATATCAAACGGATCGATGTCGAGTCGGCCGAAGAGATGTATCAGGCGGCCATAACTGCTTTTCCGGAGGCGGATGCCGGTATCCTTTGTGCCGCTGTGGCGGATTATCGCCCGGATGAGCAGGCAAGCGAAAAGATCAAGAGGGAAACGAAAGGAGAAATGTCGCTCCGTCTGGTTCCGAATAAGGACATCGCAGCTTCGTTAGGGGCGATCAAGCGTGAAAACCAGATCTTGGCAGGTTTCGCATTGGAAACAAATAATGAAATGGCCCATGCGGAAGGAAAGATGAAGCGGAAAAACCTCGATTTTATCGTGTTGAATTCTTTAAAGGATGCAGGTGCCGGTTTCCGTTGCGATACCAATAAGATCACGATTATCGACAATGCCGGAGGAGTAACGAGCTATCCGCTCAAAACGAAGCGGGAGGTAGCCTGTGATATCGTAAATAAGTTGGTAACATTATTGAAATGAGAAAAG
>OGDU01002684.1_pt1 | contig 10941 bp, 10 predicted proteins | sample 1570371 | NCBI WGS metagenome assembly OGDU01 (sample SAMEA2581977, study PRJEB24529) | metagenome | biome: Human gut stool | place: China | collected 2011
TTACAACTCCAGACCTTTCAGGACGAGTTTTTGCCGCAGTTGATTGAGCTGTATCAAACAAAACCGGAACAGCTTGAAAATGTGTTGGGAACACAGGCAATGCATCTGGAACGTGCCCTTTTGGGTTGGCAGGAAGCATTGGAACAGCAGAGACTCCGCGGAAAAGCGGAACAACTGGGTGATTCGGATGATGTGTACCGGGAGAATTGCCTGTATGAGAATTTTATGCGGGAGTATCAGGAGAGACCGGACACAAAATATTATGGAGAGTTTGGTGCAGCACACGTTTTGATGTCTGACTATTCCGGAAAGATATACCGCGTACAGAACTCTTTTGTGACCCGTCTTGCAGAGGAGGGCTCACCACTGAATGGAAAACTGACCGTCATAGATGGCGGGTTGACGTTTGAAATCGGTGATTTGGGTGAATCGGATACGAACAAAGTAACGCTTTACAATACCGCCAGCGCCAAGCCTCCGGTTCAGGATATGAACAAATTTTACATGGACGGTTTTGCACAGGATGCAAGCTATGCGCAGTATGTGCTTTTGTATGAGCATCCGAATAATCTGACTGCGGCAAAAGAGTATTCTGGTTCCTACTGGAAACATCATTAGGCATCTATCATAAAACGAGAAGAATGGCCATTAACTGTGATGGCTTTTTCCATTTTGCGCCAGATAATACCCGGTAGTATATGACGCACAGCATCATATCACTGGGCAAGGCGTTCCCCCTTGACTCCCTTCAACGGGCCATTTTGGCCCGTTGATTTTGGCAAGCTGGCGGGCAAAGATTTGCGAATCCCTGCCCACCAGCTCGTCCGGCTTTTTCAACGGGCCATTTTGGCCCGCTGATTCCGTTACGGATAGAATCAGGTTGTCATCTCGGCAACCTGATTTTCAACAGACCTTGCAGCGTTACGGAAAACGATGTGCTCATTTTGACCACTTGGTTTTCCGTAACAGGTCGATAAATTTCCGTTCCCTCATTCGTGAGGAACTGGGTTTCATTTGGCAGATGCGTTACGCTTAACCAAGTGCTCATTTTGAGCACTTGTAGCATCTGTAACACGTTTTCGATAGTCTTTTTGCCGACAGGTATTGCTGCAATAGTGGGCACCTGCACGTTTGGGTGTGAATTTTTCACCGCAGCACTGGCAGACCAAATCCTGACGGCGCATTTGGCGGTATTCCCGCTGCCGCCGATTGTTGGCCTGATTGCCGCACCAGTAGCTGTGACAGTATTTCTTGGTGTAGATGGTGGTGTAGAACACCCGACCGCAGCCGCCGCAGATAAGTTTGCGGATAGCGTATCCTCCGGTGGTAAAACCCGTTTCCTCATACGATTCTTTCAAATAATCCTGATTGTTCTGCTCCCATTTTTCGTTTGTCATATACATGGAGATGACCCTCCTTTCACTGGCGTTACAGAAAAACAATGTGGTCAATTTGACCACATTGTTTTCTGGTAACTGAGGAATCAACGTTTAGCCGTTCTCCCTGCATGGATTTCCTGCCCCCTTCCGGCGGCGTTTTCCGGCTCTCCCACTTGGGGGTCATCGCCGGGTATCCCATGCAGACGGTCATGCGGTTGTCAAGGTACGGTGCTGGATTTGGCAATAAAAAATCGCCACACAACAACCTGAACCTGACCATCCCTTCTGGGATGGCCTTGGTTCGGGTTTGCTATGTAGCGATAAGAAAGTTAAAAACTTGCTCCGGCTCCTTCGGGAGCCGAGCTGGAACTCTAAGTAAATATGTTATATTAAATTGTTGGGATAGATTACCACAAAAATCGAGCCATGTCAACAAAAAAGTTTTGAGAACACGCTGATTTCGGCAGCTTGCAAGAAAACACAAGGGAAACTTTGGCAAAAAGAGAGAGGGCTGGACGGTGCCAGCCCTCTTGACAAAATTATGAGATGCTCAAAAATTTCTGCTACTTTTATTGCGGTTTTCAAAAATAGCGCCGAACAGAACGGCATATTTACGATATGCAGTTTGCGGATACTACTGCGGTGGGAAAATAGAATCAGGCAAAAGGATAAAGTGTCGGCAGGAAAAATACGGACACGACAATGAGGATGAGCGCCAGCGGGGTACCACACTTGAGATAATCCTTCAAGGTGTATCCGCCCGGCTCGATGATCATGATCTGGCAGGGAGCTGCCATGGGGGTCATGATGGACACACAGCTGGCTGTGATCACGCCGACCACGGCAGCACGGGGGTCTACGCCCATGCGGATACAGGCGGAAGTGACCAGTGGGATGAAGATGGTCAGGGTAGCCAGATTGGACATGACCTGTGTCAGAATGAAGGGAACAAGGAAGAACACCAGCATAATGATGTACGGATTGGTAGTATCGCCCAGCAGGCGGATCATCCAGTCTGCCACCACATCGCCTGCACCGGTGGTCTGGATGGCGTCCGACAGAGCCAGCACACCGGCAAACAGGAAAATGGTCGGCTGGTGGATGGAGTTGAGGGCTTCCCTCTCGGTCAGCACACCCGTCAGCACCAGAGCGGCAGCGCCGATGCAGGAAGTGAGATACATCTTGACACCAATGACATTTTCCAGCAGCATCATTGCAATGGAGACCAGAACGATCAGGACAGCCAGTTTGCGCTTGAAGGGGCTGAGTTTTTCGCTCTCAGAAGCCGTATGTGCTGCATCTGAAAACTGCTCGTTGGGAATATCCGGCATCAGCTTATAGCCAACAAAGGTCATGTACAGGATGGCAATGGTCAGCATCGGGATGCGCGCAATGGTGAAATCCCAGATGTGCAGCGGTGTCGGTGCGCCGGCCTGCATCATGACATCGTTCCATGCCATGTTGGAAGCACCCTGACCGAGAAAGGTCATCTGGGTGGCAATGTTGGCACAGGCCATAGAAGGATACAGCAGCTTGCTGCGGCTCACGCCGATGTCGTTCGCAATGCCTACCAGCAGAGGGATCATGATAGCGGCAGTTGCGGTGGCACTGGTGATGGCGCCCAGAAACGCACCTGCCACACAGGAAAGAAAGATCAGCATCCGCATATTGTCCTTGTAGCGGATGACCAGACTCTGGGCTTTGTCAATCAGGGGCGTTTTGGTCAGTCCTGCACCGATGACGAACATGGCCACGAACATGATCACGTTCGTGTTGATGAAGCCGCCAAAGGCCTCGGCAGGGGTCTTGATGCCGGTGAGGATCAGCGCCAGAATGATGCCGGTAGAAATGACCGAGAACGGGACTTTACCGGATACAAAGGCGATGATCGTTACAAGCAGGATGACCAGTGTGATCTCCAATGGGCTCATTTGGGTTGTCCTCCTGTGGATTACTTCCACCTTGCAGATGCAAAGGCACTTGAATGTTTATATTTGACCGCAAATAGCAACACCCCGGATGCCGATATTACAGACAGCATCCGGGGTGTTTTGCGGAGAAGCAGGATAAACAGGGTAATAAAGATAGAAGTAAACGATAAGAAGTCTGTTGGATCGGTAAAAGCAAATATGGTTGTTAGAATTAACGTGATAGTGAGTTCATTTTAGGAGAAGAAGCTTTTGATGGATGGTTGCTCTCCGCAGGGTATAGGCAACGCTGGCTTCGCAGTTGGATCTTATTTGATGAAGCCAACGTGCTTGCAAATTTCCTCGACAGCTTTATCCTTGCGCTGATTGAAGATGACCTTGTTCTCTTCGAACAGGTTGCGGCCCTCAGCGTCGATGGAAACGATCAGGGGGCCAAACTCTTTAACGTGGCAGTGCCACAGAGTTTCCGGCATACCGAGGTCACGCCACTGGGCCTCGACGATCTCCTCCACCTCGGTGGCAGCCACAACGGCGTTACCGGCAGGGAAAACACAGTGGATGGCACCGAACTCCTTGCAGGCGCGCTCGGTGTTGGGGCCCATGCCGCCCTTGCCCACGATGACGCGGACACCGGACTTCTGCACGAACTCATACTCGAACTTCTCCATGCGCATGGAGGTGGTGGGGCCCACAGACACCATCTCGAACTTGTCGTTCTCCAGCGGGCGGATGATGGGGCCGGCGTGGAAGATGGCTGCGTCCTTCACGTCCACAGGCAGCGGGCGGCCCTCTTCCACGAGGCGGCGGTGCGCCACATCGCGGCAGGTGGTCAGGTCGCCGTTCAGGTAAACGACATCACCGATATGGATGTCCTTCAGGTCTTCTGCGGAGACCGGAGTGGTAAGAATTTTCTTTCCGTCTTTGATGGTCAGCATTACAAAGTCACCCCCGAATGAGTATCAATGGTGTAGTTCAGATCTTTATCAAAAATGATGTGGCCGCGGCGATGGCTCCAGCAGCCCACGTTGACGGCAACGCCGATGGCAGAAGGATGGCGGGCAGTGTTCTCAATGTGCACGCCCATGACGGAGTACTTGCCGCCCATGCCCTGAGGACCAAGGCCGATGGAGTTGATGCCGTCCTCCAGCAGCTTCTCCATATAGGCTGCGCGCTCGTTTTCGTTGTGGCTGCCCAGAGGACGCATCAGAGCCTTCTTGGACAGCAGAGCGGCGGTCTCAACAGAGGTGGCAACGCCCACGCCCACCAGCAGCGGGGGGCAGGCATTGATGCCGTAGCTGGTCATGACATCCATGACGAACTTGGTCACACCTTCGTAACCTGCACCGGGCATCAGAACCATGGCCTTGCCCGGCAGGGTGCAGCCGCCGCCTGCCATATAAGCGTAGATCTCACACTTGTCGCTGTTCGGGATGATGTCCCACCAGACGGTAGGGGTGCCTTTGCCGACGTTGCGGCCGGTATTGAACTCATCGAAGGTCTCAACACTGTTGTGGCGCAGAGGTGCTTCAAAGGTAGCCTTGACCACAGCCTCCTTCAGCAGACCCTCCACCTCGCCGATGAGGGGGAAGTCCACGCCGCACTTTACCCAGAACTGGAGCACACCAGTATCCTGACAGCTGGGGCGGTTCAGCTCCTTGGCCAGCTTCTGGTTGCGCTTCATGGTCTCGTAGATGACCTTGGACAGCGGTGCGTCCTCCTGTGCGCCCAGCTCATCGAGCTTGGCAATGATGTCGTCCGGCAGCACCTTGGCGATATGGCTCACAAAGTTTGCCATATAGGTCGTCATCTGCTGCACCTGTTCTTGCTTGTTCATTCCAATGCCTCCTTAGCTTTGGTACATTTTGCGCGTTGGTTCACTCATATTCAACGTTCCTGTCCGCTTTACTGCGGGAAGAACGGAAATGCGATGGGAAGGATCACCATGCTGACGACGGTTGCGATGAGGATGAGGGGCAGGCCAGCCTTGGCATAATCCTTGAAGGTGTACCCGCCGGCGGAAACCACCATGGTGTTGGCGGGCATACCGATGGGCGTTGCGTAAGCGCAGGAGCCGCCGATGACACAAGCCATCAGGACGGCGCGGGGGTCGGCACCCATGCCCTGTGCGATGCTCAGGCAGATGGGAACCATCAGAGCGGTGGTTGCGGTGTTGGACATGAAGTTGGTCATGACGCAGCAGAGCAGGAAGACCACCAGAGTCAGGACGTAGGGAGAGGGATTCTCGCCCAGAGCACCAATGACGATGTTCGCAATCTCTGCGCCTGCCCCGGTCTTATCCAGTGCAGAGGCCAGAGACAGCGTACCACCGAAGAGGAAGATGGTCTTGAGGTCGATGGACTTCAGGGCGTCTTTCTCGGAGATGACACCGGTGAGGATCAGAGCCAGCGCACCGATACAGCCGGTGATGCAGAGTTTGATGCCGATCTGCTTTTCAAAAATCATGCCCAACAGGGTGAGCACGAGGATAACGAGGGAGAGCACCTGTTTCCACTTGGGAACATTGCTGAAGTCCTGCTCGCCGCCGAAGGAGTCATCATCGGAGACGGGGTGGTTGGGCAGCAGCTTCATGCCAAAGGTGGCATAGAAGAGGATGCCGACGGCGAGGATGGGCAGGCCCACGATAGCGTACTCGAAGAAGCCGAAGGACATCCCAATCTCACCCAGAGCGCTCTGGGCGATGAGGTTGCCCGGTGCGCCGATGAGGGAAAGGTTGCCGCCCATAGCCGCTGCAAACACCAGCGGCATCAGCAGCTTGGAGCGGGCATAGCCGGACTTTGCCGCAATGCCGATGACCACAGGAATCAGGACGGCGGCGGTGCCGGTGTTGGAGAGCACGCCGCTCATCAGGCCAACGATGACCATGATGGCCACGATGAGGCTGCGCTCGGATCTGGCAAAGTGGGTGACGATGCCGCCGATCTTGTTGGCCATACCTGTTTCAAACAGGGCACCGCCGACGATGAACATGGCGACAAAGAGGATGACGTTGCTGTCGATGAAGCCTGCAAAAGCAGTCTTGATGTCCAGCACGCCGGTGACGACCAGACCGATACAGACGATCATGGACGTTACGCCGAGGGGGATCTTCTCAAACACGAACATGACGACCGCGAAGAGAAGAAAGAGTAGGGTGATGGTTGCTGCTGACATACTGGGGATCCTCCTTTAATGAAATATAATGTATCCATTTTGTCAGAGCAAAACAGCCCTGACTTTCGGAACGCCCCAGCTGCACCTCATTGTGCAGAGTCTTTGCCGCCGTGCTGTGCCCTCACAGCCCTTTTTCGTTCTGGAAGGATCTGCCCGGAACCTTAGAATTCCGGGAATCTCGGCAGCGTCTTTTTTGAGTTTTTATATATAATCTGTGATAATGTATCCACTTGACGACACGAGAATACACCCGAAACAGAGATTTGTCAATCCCTTTTTTCGAGTTTTGTCGCATTGCACGGATTATGTACCAATTTTTGTGCACGCCAGACAAACAGTAGGATACAAGAAGACCTCACGCTACCGCTTTCTGCAAAAAAACGTGCGTTCTCCATCTGCTTTGGAGAACGCACGTTTTATCCTTCTTTTATTCCAGCCGCTTTTTGAAATATCCCTCGGCACAGTAAATGGCACCACAGGGATTATGCGCCAGAACGCGATCCTTGGCCACCAGCGTTGTGACCATGGCGTCCGAATACTTATAAAACATCGAGTCGTGGCCCACACAAAGGCCGACCTCAATGTTGAACTCGGTGTGCTGCTCGTTCAGCAACTTTGCCTGTGCGATGGGGTTGCACATGGCCTCAAATTCGCCGGGGTGGATCTTGACCTCTTCCGGGATGCCCACTTCTTCCTTGGAGATGCCGCCGGTCTTGCAGATGACCGACACCACCTCAAACCCCTGCGCACGGAGCAGGTCGGCCACGATGCGGGCTTCTTTCCGCAGACCTTTGCAGAATGCAAGACCCAGCTTGTGGTAGCCCATCCGCTTGCAGAACTCCACCGTCTCCTTCAGGCGGGGCCATTGACAGTAGCCCAGCCCCTCAATGGCCGAACAGTTGACGTAGAAATCGTGATTCTCAGGCAAATCATAGCCGGCGCGGGCGGCCTCCATCACCGAAGCATTCCGCATAGGGCAGTTTTTGGGCATCTTTTCCGGCTCGTTGTTGGCGCAGGCCAGAACCGTACAGTTCGCACAGGTATACACTGTCTTGTCCTCCTTGATCTTATAAATAATAGGTCAGCGCATCGTCCATGCTGCGCAGGATGTGCTTTTCCATTTCAGCCCGTGCGGCCATCGCATCCCGTGCTTCCAGCGCTGCATAGATCTTTTTATGCTCGCTCTGGGAGTTGAGGGCATAGTCCAACTCGCTCATTTCCACACCAATGGACAGGCCGTTCCACAGCTCCGAGAGAAGATTGCGCATTTTTTCATTGCCGGAAGCTTCCCAGATCTCAAAATGGAAGGACTGGTTGTAGTCAGTATAATTTCCGGCCTGCTGATGAGAAAGAGCCTCCTCTGCAGTATCCACGCAGTTTTTGATCTTGGACAGGTCGGCATTGTTCTGGCAGCAGAGCATACAGGCGGTGCCTTCCAGCGCAGCGCGCAGCTGGTAGTGCTCCCGAATCGTTTTTTCCGTTACGCCCAACACAATGGCGCACTTGTTTTGCTTGACTTCCAGCAGACCGTCACGGGCAAGGATCTGAAAGGCCTCCCGCACCGGCGTGACCGACACGCCCAGTTCCTGTGCGGTGTTTTCCAGCGTGAGTTCTGCGCCCTCCGGGATGCTTTTTGAGATAATGGCTTTCCGCAAAGCGGAAGCTACCCGCTCGCGGGCAGGTAGCAGCTTAATGGGTTTCAGTCCCAGCATATTGACTCCTTATCGTTAAAATCAGATGCAGCAGTTCTTCTTCATAGGCGTTCCATGCATCCGGCACATCAGGGGAGCCCTGACGGTCCAGCATCAGCAGGCGGGCAAGCCGGTCGTTCACCGGCGCAGGACGTGCGCTCACGGCAAAGGCAATGTAGGTCTCCTGAATGCTCTCCAGCAGCTTGCGGTGCAGCGGATAGGGCAGGACGGTTCGCAGGGTACGGTGCTGCAGCATCTCGTCTCCTGCCAACATCGCATCCTGCGGCAGCGCACGCATAGCCTGCCGTTCCAACTGAGCCCCCAATGCCAGCATTTGGCGCAGTGTCTCTTCGGTCAAATCTGCCGCTTTTATCCGATTGTTGGGCAGGCGGATGATAAGACCCTGATATTCAAGGATCATCAAGGCCTCCCGCACCGGCATCCGAGAGACACCGAGACTCTCTGCCAGTTCGTTCTGGGTCATTTCAGTGCCCGCCGGGATCTGCCCAGATAAAATGGCCTGCTGCAGGGCTTCCACCACACCGCCGTTTTTCTTCTGGATGCCGATATATTCCATAGAGTCCTCCGTGCAAATGTCTTTTTTATATTGTATCCAATTTTACAATAAAAAGCAAGACTTCCTTTATGACAAACAAAAATACCCGGCAGATTCATTCTGAAAAATCTGCCGGATATAGACCGGATGCCCTTGGGGCGTTCCATTCTGAAAAATTGCAGGGCAAATGCAAGCTGTGTTAACTGTTATGTAACCTTGTCAATCAATCTTCCATGGTCACAGCCAAGTGACAGGTAGTGCTCAATCTCCCCACCCAGCACCATCTGGGCATACTCCAGCGGCTTATTGTACAGCAGCCAGTCAAGTTCTGCCCGCTGTGCCGGGGTGTTGCCGTATTCGTCCTCCACGGCGATGCAGTCGATGGCAAGGGTAGTGCCATCCTCGAACCGGACTTCCACCCGGTTGGTGTCCATGTTGTAGCGGCAGGAAAGCAGTTTGTTCATAAGAAAGCCTCCATGTTTTTCACATTTACTTCTTCTGCGGTGGAAAGTTCCGGCTGCCCGCCCGGAAGAGTATCGTGCTGCACAAAATAGGAAACAAATCCGGCAGCGAAGCTGGAAAGACCAAGTGCAGAGATCGCATTTACTTTGCAGAGGAGCAATACAATAATCAGGATGGCAGGGATCATGGTAATCCATCCGAGCTGGAATTCATCGTTTAAAGCATCGATGTAAACGGTAATGCTTCCCTCGGTATAGCTTCCGCTGGTCTGCTGGAAACCGAGAATAGTAAAAAGAATTAAGGTAATCACATACGTTGGAAGGGTGGTCCAGAGCATCGAGCGGATATGATCGCCAAGTTTGGCATCTGCAACGGCCGGAGCAAGGTTTGTGGTATCGGAAAGAGGACTTAATTTGTCACCGAACATGGCACCGCAGATGACAGCACCGGCTACCATGCCAGGATGGATACCCATGGCGTTTCCGATCGCCATCATGGCAACACCGGCACTGCCGACGGAACCGTAGGAGGTTCCGGTCACAAGGCTTAATACGGCACAGAAAATCAGGGTCAGAGGCAGCAGCCAGGTCGGGTTGATCAGTTTTAAACCGCCGACAATGATGGTTGCAATCGTGCCGCTTTGCAGCCAGGTACCGATCATGACGCCGATCGCCATAAGCAGACATAGTGTCGGAACGACCACACGGATCGCGTCGTAGGCACCACTCACAACATGGTCATATTTGATCTTTAACCATTTACAAAACAGATAGATGATGATCCAGCTGAAAAACAGTCCGATCATCGGTCCTCCCGTCTTCAGCCGGATGCAGACTGCGACTGATCCGATGATCAGAAGCAGGATCAGAAGCGACTGAGGCATATTCAGTTTCTTTTCTTCACTCATAACAATTTTCTCTCCCCTGAGACTTGTTTTTCAATTTAAAGCATTAAACTTTAAAGTGCTGTCTTATTATACCGAATATTCAGGGAAATTGCAAGAGCTCACACAAATTTCCAGCAGACCTGAAATTTTAAGTTACTGTTTGCCTTTAATCCATATTTTTACATACGGTTTTTATGAAGTACCAAACACCTGGTCAAAAACAGCAAGTATCGTATTTATATCAATTGGTTTTGCAATATGAGCATTCATACCTGCTTTAAATGCCTTCTTTTTGTCTTCTTCAAAAGCATTTGCTGTCATAGCGATGATTGGGATATTGGCTTTCTTATTGTTCTTTAAAGTACGGATTTCCCTGGTTGTCATATAACCATCCATTTTAGGCATCTGGATATCCATGAAGATCAGATCATACCTGTCATCCTCTACTTCATTCATCCGTTCAACAGCATCTGTTCCGTCCTCCACAGAATCTACTATTATCCCGATCTCTTCCAACAGAGCAGTGGCGATTTCACGGTTCAGTTCATTGTCCTCCACAAGAAGAAGCTTTTTACCAGAATAACGGGTTTCTCTTTCTGTTTGCTGTGATGTTTCTTCTTTTATCTCCATAGGCTTCGTCAGAACTCTCCTTAATTCTGACATGAAGATCGGCTTCTCCACAAATGCAGTAACACCAGCTTCTTTCGCTTCCTGTTCGATATCTGCCCAGTCATATGCCGTCAGAATAATGATTGGTGTTTCATCCCCAACTACAGCTCTGATCCGTCTTACAGTCTCAATTCCATTCATGTCCGGCATCAGCCAGTCGATAATATAGACTTTAAATGCATCGTTCTCTTCAAAAGCC
>OGDU01002703.1_pt1 | contig 10861 bp, 10 predicted proteins | sample 1570371 | NCBI WGS metagenome assembly OGDU01 (sample SAMEA2581977, study PRJEB24529) | metagenome | biome: Human gut stool | place: China | collected 2011
CCGTATGCCTCTCTAATCGTCCCGTCTACCTTGCGGAAATAAAACCGAACGATCCGATGTTTCATTTGTACTTTTAACTTCATATTTGCCCATGCCGTTTTGAGAGCCTCCGACATCGTATATCCGTTGCGTTTTACAAACTGCCATGCAAGGCTCATAATCTCGCTTAATTGTGTTCTGTTCCGTGTACTCATATCTTTATTTATTTTGTTGGTCTCTATTAAAGTGGACCGGTTTTTGTTTCCCCAGTGACCGGTCCACCGTCTCATGCTGTTTTGGAAGAGCACGTGTATTTGGTGTATCAATCTCCGCAATAACGCCCGCTTTGGCTTCTGTAATACTCCGTTATCCCTCTTTCCATTGTTGCGTCAAATACAACCGATTCGGGCTTTTGTGCGGGTTCCGACTTTTTCATTAACCGGCGAGCCTCTTTTTCGGCTTTGCGGGCTTCCGCTTTCATCTTAAACCATGCATTCCTCAAACAAGCACTGAACGATTGGCAGAACTCACGGCCGAGAACCGAGATAGAGCGTTTATACATTACCCATGCCATTTTGAAAAGTTGCGATTTGTCGATTTTCGTTTTCATATCCTTGTTTGTTTTTGTTTGACTTTGTTGGTACAAATGTATAGTTAAAACTAACGACCGACAAACAATTCGTTAGCTTTAACTAATATTTAATACAAAACAAGCATTTAGTTAAACCATGTCAAATTATAATTATTGAGTAGTTATTTCTAAATTATATATTATTTATACTTATCTTTGCCGTTAGTAATAACTAAACATTATTTTTATGGATATTAAATCAGTAATTAAAATGCATGGCTATACTATTGAACGTATAGCGAACGAATGGGAGAGTAAACACGGCAAGTCAATAACTCGTGGCGCATTATCTCAATCTATTAACAATAATCCAACTATCGACACGCTACAAAGGATTGCCGATGTAATAGGATGCAGTGTCGGGGATTTTTTTGCGGACGAGCTAAGTAATACAATAGTTTGCCCTAAATGTGGAACCAAGTTAAAGGTAACCGAGTCAAAAGATTAAGCCATGAACGAGGAAATAACAAAGTTATTGCTTCAATGCGACACGTTGAAAGCCCGTTTGTTGGGGCTGCGCCCATTACCACCGGATGCCCTGCAAAAGATAGAGAATGCGTTTGCCATTGAATACACCTATGAAAGCAACCGGATCGAGGGAAATACGCTCACACTGCAAGAAACGGAGTTAGTAGTGAACGAGGGAGTTACTATCGCCGGAAAGTCAATGCGGGAACACCTTGAAGCGATTAACCACGTTGAGGCGATAGACTACATAAAAGACTTTGCAAAGGGAGGTATGGAAATATCGGAGCGCACAATAAAGGAAATACACGCTATTGTGCTACATGGAATAGACAGAGAGAATGCCGGACGTTATCGGGGCGTGCCTGTTATGATTTCGGGAAGTACACATGTCCCTCCACAGCCGTATTTGATACAACCACAAATGGAGGCTTTTATGACAAGGTTTGCCGAAATGGAGGAGCAAAGCATTCACCCGGTACTCATTGCGGCTTACCTTCATGATGAGTTGGTACGCATACACCCGTTTATAGACGGGAACGGGCGCACATCTCGGCTTCTGATGAATCTATACTTACTCCGCAACGGTTATACGCTGGTAAATCTCAAAGGCAGCAACGAGGGCAAAATAAGCTATTACAAGGCATTGGAAGCCTCTCATACGGAGAACAACCCGGTAGAGTTCCAAAAGGTCGTTATACGGGCTGAAATAGAATCTTTAAGCCGGTATCTCTCGATTGTAGGATAGTATTGTCTGAATTTGAATTAAAGAGAATTAAGATTTTTATTACATTTGAGCATTCATTTCAACTAAAAAAATCGTATCATGAAAAAATTATGCTTCTTGTTGGTGCTTGCTTCATTTATAAGCTGTACATCAACCCCGCAAACGGACAAACAGGAACAAAAACAAGCCGATTCCCCCAAAAACGAACTCCCCAAAATAAACAAGGACAAAGGCGAGTATGGCATTTGGAAAGTCTCATATTACGTTGACGACTTTGGAGAACCGACAAAAGAGGGATATGTATTTACCCGTTGCACCGGAAAATTTAGCAATTCAGCAACTACAAATTCAGAGTTAGGTGTTGAGTTTATAATCGATGAATCAAATATTCACATACCTTTGTATGAATACAACAGGAACCACCCCGTAAAAGGCTATTTAGACACATTCCAGTTCAAAGCAAAGAGAAGCGACGGGGAAATTTTGGAATTTGAAACTATTAACGACGAGTATGGATATAATTCTGTACGCACAAAATATATACAAAAACTAAAAGCCTTCTTACAACAGGGTAAGGGAGAAGTTAAATTTATCGCTGAATGTAGGGAGTCTAATTTGTTAAGTCAGTATGAATTTACATTGAAGGATATATCGTATTTGTCAGAGGCTCTTGCAGCCATAAAAAAGACAGAATAGGGTATATAACACAGAGGTATTTTAGGGGGTATGTCCAATTTTGGTGAGACCCTTTTTTTTATACCTCATCAATGAGCGTAAAATAGTGTGGAAGATTTTCCGCACTTTGCCCATATCCATAAATTTACCCCTCATCGATCGACCGTTATAAACACGCAATTTCATGCGTATTATTTAGCCCGATTGCATTTCTATTAGACAGGTAAATATGTTTTATAACATGTTTTAGATTGAATCGATGTGTCCGCAAAATATCCTTTACATTGATTTTCAGCCATTTTACAAACTTGCGGAGCCTTAAATACCCATTTCCCCGGTATTATGTTTTTACATATACCATTTTTGGGGTATGTAAAATACATCTTTGATGAGGTATATAATTAAACATTTGATTCATAGTTTTTTCGGATTTCCGACAGGGTATTTATAAACTCTACCGCTTGCCGGTAACAAAGGTGTAAAAAATATTCCGTTTTCCGGCAACATTTTATATTAAAATATTCCATTTGTTAGAAAGGAAAAATCCCCGCAAACTAATAATCAACATGTTACAATCTTAATGTTAAATCCGTAGATTTTACGGAATTAAAAAAACGCCCTTTTAAATCCCCCAAAAAGGGGTATTAAAAAACAGCACAAATATTTGCGTTATAAGAGCGTTTCTATATTTATTTGATAACTATATCGGAAAAGAGGTAAAAACGCCATAGAAGCGACAGAAACGGCAAAAACATAGGGTTAGCTGAATTTTCAGCACACCCCATTAGATCACATTCGAGTCACTCTATAACGGACTCCATTTTTTTTACAATGTAGTAAAATTGCCTCGGCTTTATATTATATTCCTCGCTCAATTTCTCGGCGATATACGTTACTTTCAAACAATCCCTTTTCATCGATAAGAAACGTTTGTACATGTCAAGGTATCGAACATCGTCCAGCCTAACCCCGACACGCCTCATCGCCTCCAACACAGGACGGCTTATTTCCATACATTCGTGGACTTTCATTACATTCTCAAAAAAAAGCCCCCTATTGCTTGGCGTACATGGCAGGAGAAAAAAACGCCGATCTCGTGTTTCCACTTACACCACCATACAAAAGGGGGGTCTTGGTTTAGCAAAAAGAGATTACAATTAAATACAAATATACAAATTTCACAACAAACCGACTAATCGGCGATGTCATCTTCACTGTTGGCTATCGGTGGCGTACCGTCTCTGTGTACAACAGATATTTTAAATCCGCCTACACTCTCATCGACAGAAAGCCTATTATCCTGTTTGTTTTTCCAATTTTCAGGGTCTAAGTTCGTCAAAGCAAATATAAGTGCGCCTGTATCTGGTGGGAAGTGCTTCGTTATTTCGCTTGACTTTACAAGCACTTTACTCCCGTCCTTTAAAGTCCTATACTCGTTTTTAACCTCCTCAACCTCATAACCGGCAGCACGCTTCCAAAGTGATTGCTCCAACGTTTGAACGATAGTTTCACGAAACTCTTTTCTGGCTTTCTTCAAAGCCTCGTCAAATTCCGGCTTATCCCTTTGCCAACGATAAAACGTATCTCGAATAATACCGGCTTTCTTACAGGCCATTTTTACGGTATCGCCTTCCCGAATATAACTTATCACCTCATCTTTAACTTCATTGTATTTTCCTCTTTCCATACCCCTATTTTTTTATAAAGATACACATTATTCTAATTATTTCCAATCGTTTACGATAACAACTTCAACAATTCACATTCTGAATAATCGCCCTGCGACCTTATAGAGATAATAGCGAAAAATGCCGCATATCGCTCTATATACACAGGTATCGTGTAATCGATGTTTTTCAAATCTATCTCCGTAAGTCTGAATGTGTCCTTAATCACAAACGGCGACTTGATGAGGTCTTGATAAGAAGACAAGCCGAAACGTGATACCCGGTTTTGAAATTTAAGGTCTGAAAAGTCTAAACGGGCATCCTCCTTGCCTTGACTATCAAAAGAGATTACAAGCTGCATAATCCTGTCTCCACAATCAACAAGCTCCACGATCGTACCGTCGTCGCTCCATTTGAAATATGGAACGGCTCTCATGTCCCCATTGTCACCCCCGGCAGTATAAGGAAGTTTCAATAAGTCTTTTTCATAGTCGAGAGTCTTATTTTGCACAACCATATAGCCGTCGGCACTCTTGGCGTTCTCGTTCTCCTCGTAACGGAAATAGTTCTTCTGTGCAAAGTCCCCAAACGTGTATGAGGTCTCTTTGGCCGTCCACCCTGTCGGTACTAATTTCTTACTCCAATCGACTGCATTTCCCTTGTTATCTATTATCGTTTCTACCGGTATGAAAGATACTCCCATATCGCTTTTTATGGCAAAAAGACCGAACAACCAACATATTTGCTTTATAAAATCGACTACCGATATATCCGGCAGGTTAGAGCCGATCGGGTAAACACCTCCATAAGCAACATCTTCGGTTATATCCGGGTCGGTTATCTTCACATAGCTTTTGATTGTCCCTAATCTATAAATCGAAGTTATTTGTATCGTAATATCGCTATATCCTTCCAATCTGAAAGGCATACTGCCTTTATGTCTGCAAACGCCCAGTTCATCGGCTTTAAGGTAATATATACCCAAAACATGAGTTGAATTAAAAATCATGACTTCAACCGCATTTTTACCGGCAGGGGCGGTCGTCGATATACACAAATCCATCTCCCAATCTTTCCAGTTACTCGTATTGCGAATAAATATATCATTCCAATCGTTACCCGTGATAATCCGTATATTCTGAATCGCATTTACTTGCCTCAACTGAACCCCTTGTGTATCTTCGTCAATTCCTGTTATTTCCGCTTCAAACCAATTGTATTTGGGGTTTGCTTTCTGGGAGATGAGGGGCAAGTACAACAGTTCTATATATTGCTTATAGCTTCCCCAATCCATTGCGATACCGTAATATGAGGCTATTTCTTCCAACAGCCTCATGCAATTTACGGACGGGTGTATAAATATCTTGTCTCGGTTGGAATCCACATCTATACCCGCATTATGACGGATATAACCGTGTGACAGTTGACCGTCAACCAGTCCGTTGTCGTAGGTCGTAGAGCTGTTCCACGGCAAAGCCATATCGGCAAACTCCTGTATGCTCTTATCATCGTTCATGAGCTGAATAAATTTCTCACTCATTCCCCAAGTCAAGGCCACATTAAAGCCGGATTCGCTACACGATATAAGAACGGCTTTTGCGTCGAACAGTTTGAGTCCATTCCTGTAATACTCCGCATTGAAATAGTCCCTCATCATGTAACTCTCATGCCCGGCAACATCGGGAAAATCAAATAGCCGTATATTCTTATTCGTCCTCGGTAGCTTTATCGTATAGCTGTTCGAGGCTGTTATTTTGGAAATGTCCCCCAACAAATTGCTCTTGAAATTGAGTGTTATCTCATCGTCGCTCAAATCGACTCTTTCGCCCTTGATATACAATTCCTCTTTCATATCCTTGTTATTAAATTTAACATTGCCTTATATGCCTTTTAGCCCGTTTGAGAGCATTTCTTTGTTCTCGTGTAGATTTACCAAGACAAAGAAACACCCTAAAACGGCTTATTTTCACTCTCTACCTGTCACCCAAATTCTCTACCACATTAACCAGTGAGCCAACCTTGTTAATCTCCGTTACGGAAACGACCGGTTGAATCCCTTTTATTCCTTTGGCGACAGCCCTCGCAATCATATCTTCGCCCATTGCTTGGCTACCCTTTTCCACCACAATAGGCGCACCTCCGCCCGCTTGATTTATGTACGACAATATCGGGGAAAACATGGAGGTCGCTCTCGCCGTTATCACGCTCTCACCGTTAGACAACATAGCGGGTATGCTGTCGCTCGTCCCTGTTCCGGGGCCTTCTACAAGACCGCCTTTGGCGAACTTGGCCGAGTTGATTATGCCGATAGCGGTTGTCATATTGGAGATAATTTGAACAATTCCGGCGGCTGACTCTGCTATACCGGCTATTCCTTTCCATGCGTTTGCCGATGTCAGTTTGGCGATTGCCTTTCCTGTTTCTATGGCTATCTCGGCGAGGGCTAATGTCTTTGACAATATCAAAAACGCCTTGTTGCTCTCTCCGAGCTGCTCGAATAAACCCGATAGAGCTCCCGTAATCTGTGAAGCCGCATCCAGTTTCGCCTGTTCTATCTCTATTTCCCTCTGGGCGAGTTCCTCTTTGGCATCCAAATATTCCTGCTGGGCTTCAAGTTGTCGGGCTTTGAACTCGGCATCGCTTTCTCCCTCTAACTGCTGTAAGGAATCAAGCCGTTTCTTGGCATTTTCAAGCTCGACTTGCAGCTCATCTTCTCCGGCTATCTTGGCTTCCGCCAACCTGTTGGACAATTCGAGCTCAAATGCTTTCATGGCTTTCTCCTGTTTTTCCCGCTCATGCTCCGATGTCATTTCGTCGAGCTTCTTTTGATAACGTTCCTCGATTAGCTTTTTCTGCTCGGTCGTAAGCTCGGTATTGGATAGCTCTATCTCCATTTCCTTTTTGAGCAACTTGGCTTTCAAATCATACTCTTGATAATCGCCTTCCGTGGAAAGTTCGAGTTTCTGCCGTATGTAGTCGGCCTCTTGCTGCAACTGGTTCCTCATCTCCTTTTCATTCACCTTAGCGAGGTCGGCGGTACGCTTTTTATTCAGTCGGTCGATAGTCTCGTTTACGGCGGCTTTGGCTTTGGGGGTCAAATTGCCCTCGGTTTCAAGGTATCTTTTCAAGTCCTCGATTTGGTCGTCATAGCTTGCGTTTATGGTGGCTCGCTGCTTTTCCGCACTGTCCTCGATGAGCGAGTTTTCTGCGTCTCTGAGGGCTCGCAAGGCGGCTATCTCTTTCTTTTGGCGTTCCTGTAACATCTTCATTCTTTTCTCGTTTTCTTCCCTCTCCTGACGGTTTAGGTTTTCCTGTTGCTTCTTCTTCCATTTATTTTGAGAATTCAGAGCCGCCTGTTGTGAAGGTGTTAACCTGTTCGGATCGGTATCGTTGAGGACTTCCTCCTTTGGCTCTTGAATGGTAAATGTCGGCTCACCTTTAAGTCCGTCTATGAGCCCCCCGACAAAATCGAACATTCCCTTTACCCTTTTTATCTGTGAGTTAATTGTTTTAACTATGTCCGTCATAGTCGCATTCCAACCTGTTTTTATCTTGGATTGCAGCGCCTCAAACGTGCCGCCGGTTATGTCTGCAAACTCCGATATGGCGTTTTGAAGCTCTATTTCAGAGTCTATTCGTGCCCTCTGCAATTCTCCGAGCTCGCCGGAGCTTTTCATCACGGTTTGCATGCTCGTATCTATGTCCTTCAAGGTTTTCAGATATTGAAGCCCGGCATCCTCTCCCGGACTTCCGAATATGTCGGCTATTGCGGCTCCAACGGCGGCGGAGTTTTCCGGCAGCTCTCCAAGTCTGGCCGATATTTCCCGGATAACATCGAATATCGTTTTGCTTCCGCTTACAAGATCCTTTTGTACCTGCTTCGAGTCTAAGCCTATATTTTCCAACGCCGTGGACGTGGCGGTCGTCATTTCCCGCAAACGGATCGTTGCCTCCGTGATTGCGTCGATACCCTTGTCGGAAAACAGGCCGTCTTTGTTCGTCTGGCTGACTATGGCTATAAATTCATCGGCATTCAATCCGGCCTCTTTGAAGAATGTCGAGTATTCACGGACGTTTTGTAAAAACTCTCCCGATACGTCCGCACCGGAGATAAGCCCTTCTTTCAGCAAGGAAACAGCCTCATCGGTAGATATGCCGAACTGTCTCGTCAAGGCGTTGGCCGTGTTCAGTGTCTCCCGGAAATCTTTCCCGAATGTGTCCGATATGGCTTTCACCTCGAACTGTTTTAGCTCGTTCCCCGACAAACCTGTCAGCTGCTTTGTCAATCGGGTTGCCTCCACAAGTCCGGCGTTATAATCATACCACCATTTGAAGGCAGAGCCTACACCGACAATGCCGGCGACAGCCATAAATGAGGGGCTCTTGATGAGGGATAAAAGGGTCTTGCCAAAGGCTTTTATCTTCGTCGTCGCCCCCGTGCCGCCTTCCGCTATCTCAAACAGGGTTTTGGCAAAATCGGAATTTAAGCCGATAGCCTCCTTTATGGCATTGTCATAATTGCCGACGTTCCTGTAATACCGACCGGTTTCCTCCTCCGCTCCTTTCAACGCTTTGGTTACCCCGTTTATCTTATCTTCAAGCCTCTTGCCTTTGGTGGCTTCCCGCTCGGCTTGGCTCAATCGGTCGTACTCGGCCGTAAGGTTCGAGAGTGCCGCACGCAGTTGTTTCAACGACCCTTTTTGTTCTTCCTCGATTCGGAGGTTGTTTTGTATCTCTTTCCGTAGGGCTCGCACTTTGAATGCGCTTTGCTCGATTTGGGTACGGTATTCCTCCATTCCCTTTCTATATTCCTCCTCGCTAATCGCTCCCTCCTTGAAAGCCTCGGTTAATTCCGTCTGCTTTTTTTTGAGCTCGTCGATTTGTTTCTGACTCTCGACAATCTTCCGTATTGCCTTCTCGTTGTTCACTTGGATTTTTACTCCGATAAGAATTTCTTTTTCTCTCATTTTTTTATTTTTTTGGTTAGTTAATTTAACATGCTTATGTCTCTAAAATAAAATTCCCCTTTCGGGCTTATTATAACCCATTCCGGGACTCGGCCTATTCGGGTTAAATATTCCTTGAAACATTGTATATTTTCAAGGAAATGTGTAGCGGATTGATAACCGTTTGCTTTGGCAAAATTGTCGTCAACCTTAATTTCAACCACATCGCCCCGTTTCCAATGACGGAACGTTATCGGATAGCCGCACAAACGCTTAACGACAATCCGGTAATTGCAATCTTCTTTTATTACTTCCATAGCTTGAATGTTTAATTGTATCACAAATGCGTCTTATTGCCTATTCTTTTTAGATTTGCGGAGGTTTCTCCTTGAAAACGATAAATTATACCAAACAGGAAAGAAACGCTCTTAAATCGCCTTATTTCGCTTCATCTAATTACCACGGCATATTATCCTCTTTGCCGTCTGCCAACATCGGCATTTCCGACAAAGGATAAAATTTTGTGGTTTGACTGTCAAAACCGACTATAAATTTGATTATTCCCGTGTTCCTACCCTTGCAAACGTCTATCATCGCCGTGCCTTTGGGGTCTATATCGGAAAAAGGTTCCGGGTATATCTTTTTGGTCGTTTCGTTTAGCTCCGGCCGGTAAACAAGTATAACGGAATCCGCCGCCTCTGCTATTTGCCCGCTATCTCTCAAACGGTGTATTGTCGGTATAGGGTTTGCCCTGTCCCGGCTCAACTGCGATAAGGCTATTATCCAAATCCCTAAATCCTTTGCCAGATTTTTAAGCCTTCTTGACACATCGCCCATTTGCTGCTCCTTGTTGGCTCCTTTCATGTTGACGTTAAGAATCTGGATATAATCTATTACGGCTCCGGTAATGTTGTATTTACGCCTCATCGACCGTATAGAGTTGATTATGGCGTCTATGTTGCTGTTGCTTCTGTCGTCAAAATATAATTCTGCGTTCATGAATTTAGATACCCCTCGATCGACATCGGTTATTTGGTCGCTTGCCAACTTCCTGTATAATATCTGGGTCGAGGGAACTCCGCTTTCCATTGCTGCGAGGCGGGCGGTTAGTTGCAACTTTGTCATTTCAAGGGAATAAAAAGCGACTCTACCACCCGAAACAGAAGCATGTAAGGCTATCGAGGTTGCAAGAGAGGTTTTACCTTGCGAGGTCTCGCCCGCTATTATGATGAGGTCGGAACCTTGAAGCCCTCCTTTATCGTCGAGCTGATAGAACCCCGTCTTATCTCCCGTTATCCCGTGGTTGTTGCTGCTGTTCTTGTTAATTTGCTCGTAAAGCTGTCTTATGGTATCTCGGACTTTGTATATTTCCACGGTTGAATCTTCAAAAACAGAATCCAATTTGTTTTTTGCATGATTCAGTACGTCGGCTATATCCTCGCTTTCCTCCGTCCCGGCCTTGATGAGGTACTGCCCGATTTTCCAGAACATTCTACGCCGGGAAAGGTCGTATAAACGTGCTGCGTATTGGTACAGGTTATCCACGGATATATGGCCGGGCTTATTTCCGATCCGGATTTTTGAAGCTCCGGCAATACGGAAATCATGCTTACTTCTTCGCCTCTGTCGCATACCGACAAAATAGCTTTGTAAATATCCCTATGGCGGCTATTATAAAAACAATCCGCCGTTAATATTTCCCGGACTTCTTCAAGCTCTCCGGGCTTTGACAGGATAGTACCCAATACCAACTTCTCGCATTCGGTATCAT
>OGDU01002708.1_pt1 | contig 10844 bp, 7 predicted proteins | sample 1570371 | NCBI WGS metagenome assembly OGDU01 (sample SAMEA2581977, study PRJEB24529) | metagenome | biome: Human gut stool | place: China | collected 2011
AAAAGGTCGAAATTTTTATCTGTCATTTTTCTTGTTATATAAACTTTTATAGTAAAAACCGGATCTATCCTATCACTTTGAAACGCGCAAAACGCAGAAGAAGCTGCTTGTCGCCCGCATTTTTAAAACGGATGGTGGCTTTTGCATTGTCGCCCTCACCTTCCACTTTCAGCACTTCGCCCAATCCGAAACGTTCATGTTCGATAAACTGCCCCGGCAGCACAGCGTTCCCGCCTGCGGCTGCCGACGAATGGGAAGCGGCAGAAGCTGTTCCCATGGAAGGCGTCACCCGCTTTAAGTTGCGGGGAACGGTCGGGGCAATGATTTCCTGCCGGGGACGAGCTCCTCCATCACGTTTTCCATACATGGCGGAAACGAAGTTCTCTCTGTTCTCCCTGCGGAAAGATGCGGCATGCTCATCTACCTTGCGCACCAATCCGGCATCTTGCGGCAGCTTAAGGAAGCGCACATCTATATCTTTCAAAAAGCGGCTGGGATTTCCAAACTCCATCTTCCCGTAACGGTAACGGCTTTTGGCATAAGTAAGGAAACAATGGTCTTCCGCACGGGTGATGGCTACGTAGAACAAACGGCGCTCCTCTTCCAGAGCACGCGGAGAATCGCCCACCATACCACTGGGGAAAAGATTTTCTTCCAGTCCCACTACGAATACGTTTTTAAACTCCAGCCCCTTGGCCGAATGAACGGTCATCAACGTTATCTTTTCTCCGTCATCCGCTTTGTCCGAGTCCTGATCAGTAAGCAAGGCAATCTCCGAAAGGAAATCTGTCAGAGAAATATTCGGGTTGCCTTCTTCCTGCCGCAACGCGCAGAAATCATTCATACCATTCACCAATTCCTCAATGTTTTCCTTACGACTCAGATTCTCCGGCGAAGTATCCTGACAGACATCATTGATGATGCCGGACCGGCGGATAATATCCGTTCCTATCTCATACGCACTCTTGTCCACCTGATCGGTCATAAAGCCTTCTATCAGTTCACGGAAACCTTGCAGTTTGGTGTGCGTACCTTTATTAATGTTCAGCCCGTAGCTCAATGGTTCGCAAAGCGCCGCCCAAAGGCTGACACCATTTTCAGTGGCAGCGGAGATGATTTTTCCAACCGTCGTATCACCGATGCCACGGGCAGGATAATTAATGATTCGCTTGAATGCTTCTTCATCATTCGGATTCACCACCAAACGGAAATAAGCAATCACATCTTTTATCTCTTTCCGCTGATAGAACGAGAGTCCCCCGTAAATCTTATAAGGCATACTCCGTTTCCGAAGAGCCTCTTCGAAAATACGGCTTTGCGCATTCGTACGATATAGAATGGCAAATTCAGCATATCCGTAGTAATATTCCCGACGTAACTCCACAATCTTATTAGCCACAATATCACCCTCTTCCACATCACTATACGCCTGAAACACACCGATGGGTTCCCCTTTTTCTTTCTCCGAAAACACAGCTTTCCGTATCTGACGTTCGTTCTTTTCAATCAGGCTATTGGCAGCACAAACAATAGTTTGCGTGGAACGATAATTCTGTTCCAGTTTAAAGACTTTCGTATTGGGATAGATTTTTGTAAAATAGAGAATATTATCAATATCCGCCCCACGGAAAGAATAGATACTTTGCGCATCATCTCCCACCACACAGACACGTTGATTCTCCTTTGTCAGTTGCAGAACAATGCTATGCTGCGCATAATTCGTATCCTGATACTCATCCACCAACACATAACGGAACTGTTCCCGATAGCGTGCCAGCACTTCCGGAAAGTCACGAAACAGAATATAGGTATATACCAATAAATCATCAAAATCCATCGCTCCCGCCTGACGGCATCTGTCCCAATAACGAGTATAGATGTCACGGATAGCAGGCATCTTGGCAGCCATATCTCCTTCGTAAGCCTCTTTATTGGCAGCGTACCCCGTAGGAGTGACCAAATGGTTTTTTGCATTGGAGATGCGTGCCTGCACTACTCCCGGCTTATAAGTTTTCTCGTCCAACCCCATCTCTTTGATGATGGAACGAAGCAGGCTCTTACTATCAGCCGTATCATAAATGGTAAACTGGGAAGTAAATCCGATATATTGTGCTTCGGCACGAAGAATACGTGAGAAAATGGAATGGAAAGTACCCATCCACAAATAACGTGCCCGTTCCATACCTACCTGCCGGGCAATACGCTCTTTCATCTCGCGCGCAGCCTTATTAGTAAAGGTTAGCGCAAGGATATTCCACGGATTATACCCGTTCTCCTGCTCCAGCAAGTAAGCGATTTTATAAGTCAACACACGCGTCTTCCCCGAACCCGCACCGGCTATCACCAGCGAAGGACCGTCATTATAAGTCACTGCTGCACACTGACTCTCGTTCAATTCATCTATATAATTGGTATTCATAACAGCATTATAAAAACAATGTGGATTTTTAACAAACCCTTGGCACTCAAATTTGTTCTCAATACAAAAGTATAATATTCATTCGAGAATGAAGGTATTTTTATGAATTTTCATCACTAACTATTTTAACCTAACCCCAAAAAGCAATGAAAAGGAGTATATTTTTATCAATTATTTTAAGTTTGTTTCTGGTTGCCTGCATTCCACAGGCAATGGCACAAAAGCAGAGCCGCTTGGAAAAGCTGCTAAGGTATCTGAACGATAATGACGCCGACAAATGGCAGAAAAACCGTGATAAGATAGATGACGAGACGCAAACCTATTATGCCGAAGAACTGGCATTGTTGGACGTTCTCAACGAATTGTGGAACAAACAAAGTGAGCAAGCCGCCACCAACTATTTCGGCTGTTACGAACAAGCTACGAAAGCTTATTTTCCGAATATCTGCGAAGAAGAGAAAATACAGCTTTCCAACGTACAAGACAAAGCGGAACAGGCTGTTATCTCCATCCTGGAAGCATCGAAAGAGCAGATTCCCTTTAGCAAGACATTGATGGACAGCATCCAGTCAAGCGGCTATCCGGCAGACTCCGCCCTCTTGCAAAAGGTGCGGGACATCCGCGAACTGGCCCTACTGGAAGGGATGCTGAAAACACCTGCGCTGAACATCTATCAAACGTATATCTCGGAATATCCGAACGGCAAGTTTATCTCTCAAATCAACACTGCGGAAAACAAACGGCTTTATCAGATTGTAAAGAGTAATCCGACCTCTGCGAATTTCAAAGCATTCTTTGATAATGCCGCCATGCAGAAATTCTTCACTGATAAAGATACACGTCCCTTCCTTTCGGAAGTCCGCACATTATACGACGATTTTCTGTTTCAAGGAATTGACAGCCTCCGGGAGAAAGGAAATGCAACAGCTATCCGACAGATCATTGACGACTATAAGCAATCACCTTACCTGACTTCCACAGCACGTACGCACCTGGATGACCTTGAATATCTTAGTGAAAAAGCGGATTTTGAGCTTTTAAAACCTGCCATTGTCAGTTCCGAATCGTTAAGTATGTTGCAGGATTTTCTTTGTACACACAGATACAAGGAATTTCGCGACCAGGCCAACGCACTGCGGGCACCTTTTATTCTGCAAACAATCATATCCACCCCTACTTCCGTGAAATACTATAATGGAGGGCGATTGATAAAGTCTGCGGAAAACGACAGTACAGGGACCACCTCGACCACTTATTCGTATGACGATAAAGGACAGCTCGTCTCCACCCTGGCACTTACCATGAAGAACGGGCAGCCAGGCAATGAAATACAGACGAATAGATTATACGACCCGCAAGGTCACTGCATCTTTGAGGTACAAACGAATCCGAAAACCAAAACGGATCTCTACCGGCGGACACGCCGCATCGGTACCGATGGAAGTATCGAGAGTGATTCGCTCAAGTATGCAGACGGAAGAGTCGTCATAAGCTCCTACAATAAACAGGGATTATTGACCGAAACCAAAGAATATAATAAGAACGGAGAACTTCAGGCATACACCGCCAACAAATATGATGATAAAGGAAGATTGATTTCATCCCAACATCAAAACCTGCTTTTTGCAAATTCTTCGGATCAGATTATTTCACAAAAAGATGCTTATGAATACGATAAATACGGTTATCTGTCGCAGATTGTCTACCAACGGATTTTGGGTAATAACCAAAAAACGTCCGGATGCCTGACTTGCCTGTATGATAAATACGGGAACCGGATTGACGGCAATTCTTATTATGAATATGACAATACGGGCCAATGGATCTGCCGAACCAACCGCGATCACCCGAAAGAGGTGGAACGTATACAGTACATTTACAAATAAAGTAAGATGCTGTGAACATTTTGCAGAAGGCTTCTGTTATTATAGTATAACAAGCCAATTAAAACTTGTAACATTATGAATACTATATTAATGTCTTTAATTATGATGACCATGACTTACGAAATGCCTAAACTTCCTTACGCAAACAATGCGTTGGAACCTGTAATCAGTCAGCAAACAATAGATTTCCATTACGGAAAACATCTACAAACGTATGTAAATAATCTGAATAGCCTCGTTCCCGGAACAGAATATGAAGGTAAAACGGTAGAAGAAATCGTTGCAACCGCACCGGACGGAGCTATATTCAATAACGCCGGACAAGTATTGAATCACAATCTGTACTTCCTGCAATTTGCCCCGAAACCCTCAAAGAAGGAGCCGTCAGGCAAACTGGGAGAAGCCATCAAACGTGACTTCGGTAGCTTTGAAAACTTCAAGAAAGAATTCAACGCAGCAGCAGTCGGATTGTTCGGTTCAGGATGGGCCTGGCTATCCGTTGGGAAAGACGGTAAACTGAAAATCACGAAAGAAGCCAACGGCAGCAATCCGGTACGTGCCGGTTTGAAACCGCTTCTCGGATTTGACGTTTGGGAACACTCCTATTATCTGGATTATCAGAACCGCCGCGCCGACCACGTAAATGCCCTGTGGGACATCATCGACTGGGATGTGGTTGAAAAAAGAATGTAACCGGATTTACTAGCAAAACTATACTTATGAAAAAGGTCGTTGTGTTTTCACAGCGACCTTTTTTACAGACTAAAAAAACAAACTTTTATTGTATATCAAACGCATTAGTTGTATTTTTGCAACCCATAAACCAGCATAACAAACAATTATGGTACTATATAAAAGAAAAGAGATACGATTTATTGTCTCCATTGCCGTTCTTCTTTTCTTCCCCCTTTTCTGCAACGCTGCCGCCACAGAAGAACCAGAGGAAGAGATCCTGTTCATTACCTCATACAATTCTGACACTAAATATACCTACGATAACATCAGCACATTTATAGAAACCTACACCCAATTGGGAGGAAGATACTCGACCATTGTAGAAAACATGAATGCGACGGATTTAACGCAGGCGCACCAATGGAAAAAAACATTAACCGATATTTTAGACAAACATCCGAAAGCTAAATTAGTGATTCTTTTGGGTGGTGAAACATGGAGCAGTTTCCTTCATCTTGAAGATGAGAAATATAAGCAGCTTCCTGTTTTCTGCGCAATGGCTTCACGCAACGGCATCCGTATTCCGGAGGATTCAATCGATATCCGAAACTATAATCCTGTAAGCATCGACTTAACGGAACGGATGAAGGAGTACAACGTAAAATACTGTGATACATACGAATATAACATCAGCAAAGATATCGAAATGATACAGGATTTCTATCCGAACACAGAGCACCTGGTATTTGTATCGGATAATACCTATAACGGACTTGCCGAACTGGCATGGTTCAAGAAAAACCTGCAACATTTCCCGCAGTTATCCATCACCTATATTGACGGCCGCATCCACACACTCGATATGGCTGCCAATCAATTGCGCAATCTTCCCAGAAACACAGCAATGCTTCTTGGTATCTGGAGAATTGACAGCCGGGGAATCACTTACATGAACAACTCCGTTTATGCTTTTTCCAAAGCCAATCCACTCCTGCCTGTGTTCAGTATGACTTCCACCGCAATAGGCTATTGGGCCATCGGAGGATATGTCCCACAATATGAAGGAGTGGGAAAAAATATGGGAGAATATGCTTACCGCTTTTTAGACCAGAAGGAAACGGGTATCAGCAGCATCAATATCTTACCCAACCGATATAAATTTGACGCGAAGAAACTAAAAGAATGGGGATTTGAAAACAAGAAGTTGCCTGTCAACTCAATGGTTATCAATCAGCCTATCCCCTTCTTTGTAGCATACAAGACAGAAGTGCAATTTATCCTGATTATCTTCCTCGTATTAGTAGGAAGTCTGATGATTTCCCTGTATTACTATTACCGGACGAAAATCCTGAAAAATCACCTTGAAAGAACCACGCAACAATTGCGGGAAGATAAAAAGAAACTGGAAGAGTCTGAAATCGAATTACGTGACGCCAAAGAGCGCGCCGAAGAAGCTAATCAATTAAAAAGTGCTTTTGTCTCGAATATGAGCCATGAGATACGGACACCTTTAAATGCAATTGTCGGTTTCTCCAGCCTGATTATCGGTTCGGTAGAGCAGAATGATGAATTGAAAGAATATGCGGATATCGTCCAGACTAATTCCAATTTATTGCTCCAACTGATTAGCGATGTACTGGATATATCACGCCTGGAATCAGGAAAGCTGCAATTCAACTATGAATGGTGCGAGCTAGTGAACCATTGCCAGAATATGATTACTCTCACCAACCGGAACAAGACAGTGGATGTAGACATCAAACTCCAAATGCCTAAGGAGCCTTACATGCTCTACACGGACCCGTTGCGTCTGCAACAGATTATTATCAACCTGCTGAATAATGCCTTGAAATTCACTCCTGCCGGAGGAAGTATCACGCTGGATTATGAAGTGGACGAAGAAAAGCAATGTATGCTGTTCTCGGTGACAGATACCGGCACGGGAATCCCCGAAGATAAACAGGAACTCGTATTCCAACGTTTCGAAAAGCTGAATGAATTCGTGCAAGGTACAGGGTTGGGACTGGCTATCTGCAAACTGACCATCCAATATATGGGAGGTGATATATGGATTGACAAGAGTTACAAAAATGGTGCCCGATTTATCTTTTCTCATCCCATCAAAAAACAGGAATAAACAGAAAAATGAAAAAAAATCGACTGATTTAGTGTTTTTCTGTTTCTTTTTCACTTACTTTGTCCCCGTAAAGACAAAGGGGTGCCCCATGAGGGGCTGAGATTATACCCTAGGAACCTGAGGCAGTTAGTACTGACGTAGGGATTGTGTTTCTTCTTATCGCCTTTCCATTCAAGCACGCTCTTTGTATTTACTTTCAACTTATTTATTCTGATAGGACAATGAAAGTACAAGTGAACAACAAAGAGGTGGAAATTGCTCCCGACTCTACCCTTACACAACTGACAGCACAGCTCGAACTTCCGGTTCAAGGCATTGCTATCGCCGTAAACAACAAAATGATTCCCCGTACCGAATGGGAGGGTTTCATATTGCATGAGAACGATAACCTGGTGATTATCAAAGCGGCTTGCGGAGGATAAGGGAATGGTCAGCCTACAATTTATCACGCATCAGACCGAACGGTATTCGTACCTCGAATCGGCACGTATGGCACTCGAAGGCGGGTGCAAATGGATCCAACTACGCATGAAAGAGGCTCCTCTCGAAGAAGTGGAGGCAGTAGCCCTGCAACTGAAACCGCTTTGTAAAGAGCACGAAGCAATCCTGGTTCTGGACGATCACGTTGAACTGGCGCAAAAGCTGGAAGTGGACGGTGTGCATCTGGGCAAAAAGGATATGCCTATCGACCAGGCCCGCCAAATTCTTGGAGAGGCTTTCATTATCGGCGGCACTGCAAATACATTCGAAGATGTTGTACAGCACTATCGTGCCGGTGCCGATTATCTTGGCATCGGTCCTTTCCGGTTTACTACCACCAAAAAGAATTTAAGCCCTGTACTGGGATTGGAAGGCTATTCCTCCATCCTTTCACAGATGAAAGAGGCGAATATCGAAATCCCCGTAGTAGCGATTGGAGGAATCACTTATGAGGATATTCCTGCCATACTTCACACAGGAGTAAACGGGATAGCCCTGTCGGGAACCATTCTCGGAGCGGATAATCCGATAGAAGAAACACGTAGAATCCTGAATCATGCGTAAAGCAATGATGTACAATCAGTAATTTAATTTATAATATATATAGAATGGAAAAGTTAGTAATTGCGGGACGCGAATTTAACTCCCGTCTTTTCCTGGGAACAGGAAAATTCAATTCCAATGAAGTAATGGAACAAGCTATTCTGGCTTCAGGCACGGAAATGGTTACTGTTGCCATGAAACGAATCGACATGGACAACAAAGAGGATGACATGCTGAAACATATTATTCATCCGAATATTCAGCTATTGCCCAATACTTCCGGTGTACGTAATGCAGAGGAGGCTGTTTTTGCAGCACAACTGGCTCGTGAAGCCTTTGGAACAAACTGGCTGAAACTGGAAATTCACCCGGACCCACGCTATCTGCTCCCTGACTCTATCGAGACACTGAAAGCTACGGAAGAACTGGTAAAACTGGGTTTTATCGTGTTGCCTTATTGTCAGGCTGACCCTGTACTCTGCAAACGTCTGGAAGAAGCGGGCGCAGCTACCGTTATGCCGCTCGGTGCACCAATCGGTACCAATAAAGGATTGCAGACCAAAGAATTCCTGCAAATCATTATCGAACAGGCAGGTATCCCGGTAGTCGTAGATGCGGGTATCGGTGCACCCAGTCATGCTGCCGAAGCAATGGAACTGGGAGCTTCCGCTGTATTAGTTAATACCGCAATAGCCGTTGCCGGAAATCCGGTAGAAATGGCAAAAGCATTCAAAGCGGCTACAGAAGCCGGAAGACAGGCTTACGAAGCAGGATTAGGATTACAAGCCGTCGACTTCGTGGCAGAAGCAAGTTCACCTCTAACGGCTTTTCTTGATTAAAAACGAATAAACTATGGAACAAAAAATAAAATTCCCCCGCTCGCAGAAAGTCTATTTACCCGGTAAACTTTATCCGAATATCCGTGTAGCGATGCGGAAAGTGGAACAAGTGCCCAGTGTCAGCTTTGAAGGCGAAGAAAAGATAGCAACACCGAACCCGGAGATATATGTATATGATACCAGCGGACCGTTCAGCGATGCAGATATGAGCATTGATCTTAAAAAAGGACTGCCCCGTATGCGTGAAGAATGGATTGTAGGCCGTGGTGATGTGGAACAACTTCCCGAAATTACTTCGGAATACGGACAAATGAGAAGGGACGATAAAAGTCTCGATCACTTACGTTTCGAGCACATCGCTCTGCCCTATCGCGCTAAAAAAGGAGAAGCAATCACTCAAATGGCATACGCCAGAAGAGGGATTATCACCCCTGAAATGGAATATGTAGCAATCCGCGAGAACATGAATTGCGAGGAATTGGGAATTAAGACCCACATTACTCCAGAATTTGTCCGTCAGGAGATTGCAGAAGGACGTGCTGTATTACCGGCCAATATCAACCACCCGGAAGCTGAACCGATGATTATCGGACGCAACTTCCTTGTGAAAATCAATACGAATATCGGAAATTCGGCTACTACCTCAAGCATAGATGAAGAAGTGGAGAAAGCATTGTGGAGCTGCAAATGGGGTGGCGATACCTTGATGGATCTTTCCACAGGAGAAAATATCCATGAAACACGCGAATGGATTATCCGTAATTGTCCCGTACCCGTCGGCACGGTTCCTATTTATCAGGCACTTGAAAAGGTGAACGGCATAGTGGAAGACCTCACCTGGGAAATCTACCGGGATACATTGATTGAACAATGCGAACAAGGTGTAGATTACTTCACCATTCATGCAGGGATCCGCCGCCATAATGTTCATCTTGCCGATAAGCGGTTGTGCGGTATTGTCAGCCGTGGAGGAAGCATAATGAGTAAATGGTGTCTCGTACACGATCAGGAAAGTTTCTTATACAATCACTTTGATGATATTTGTGATATTCTGGCACAATATGATGTAGCCGTTTCTTTAGGCGACGGACTTCGTCCGGGTTCTATCTACGATGCGAACGATGAAGCGCAGTTTGCCGAACTGGATACCATGGGAGAATTAGTGCTTCGTGCCTGGGATAAGAATGTTCAGGCATTTATTGAAGGCCCCGGACACGTTCCGATGCATAAAATCAAAGAGAACATGGAACGTCAGATTGAAAAATGCCATGACGCCCCATTCTATACACTCGGCCCGTTGGTGACGGATATTGCTCCCGGATACGACCATATCACTTCTGCTATCGGTGCCGCACAAATCGGATGGCTGGGTACGGCTATGCTTTGTTATGTCACTCCGAAAGAACACCTTGCCTTACCCGACAAAGAGGATGTACGCGTAGGAGTCATTACCTACAAGATAGCCGCTCATGCCGCTGACCTGGCAAAAGGACACCCGGGTGCACAGGTACGAGACAACGCATTGAGTAAAGCTCGCTATGAGTTCCGCTGGAAAGATCAGTTCGACCTGTCTCTCGACCCGGAGCGGGCGCAGACCTATTTCCGTGCAGGACATCATATCGATGGAGAATATTGTACGATGTGCGGACCTAATTTCTGTGCAATGAGATTGTCACGCGATTTAAAGAAAAGCGCTAAAACCAACAAATAATGAGTGGGGAGAAACAGAAAGTCAGCCCACTGACCGAACCTGCCCTCCCCTCATTTCAATTTTCAATTTTTAATTCTCAATTTAATAAGAATGTTCTCCGACGAATTAGAAAAAATATCCTGGGAAGAGACGACAAAAGCCATCTATTCCAAAA
>OGDU01002715.1_pt1 | contig 10823 bp, 10 predicted proteins | sample 1570371 | NCBI WGS metagenome assembly OGDU01 (sample SAMEA2581977, study PRJEB24529) | metagenome | biome: Human gut stool | place: China | collected 2011
AACAAAGAATACTTCAGATAACGGAGCCACAGCAGCCACCGAGACTGCTGCCGCTTCCGAATCGGCGGAGAGCGTAGACACTGAAACTGCTGCCACCGAGGACACCGGCACCCACACTGTGGTTGACCATGCCGGCAACACTGTGGAAGTTCCGAATCACATTACCCGCGTAGTGATTGACCAGATTCCGATTCTCTCCACCTACATGTCCTATTTCGGCGGGGAAACTCCTTATATCGTAGGCTACTGCGGTTCTTTCAAGGATACCATCTCAAAGACAGTTCTCAAAAATATCGCACCGGAGCTGATGGAATCCGCGGATACCGTCTATGCACAGAGTGATCTGAATATCGAGGAAATCATGAAGTTAGAACCGGATGTCATCTTATACAATGCCGGCAATACGGCACACGCAGAGATCTTACAGGAGAGCGGCATTCCGTGTATCGGATTTGCAACCGTAGGTCACGAGACAGAAGCTGATCCGCTAAACCGCTACAAACAGTGGCTGGATCTTCTGGAGGATGTCTTCGGTGAGGAAGGCAAGACCGATGCTTTCACTGCTGCCGGCGACGAGATTGTTGCGGATGTGGAGGCAAGGATTGCAGCCGTTCCGGAGGATGAGCGCCCGAGCGCACTGATTTTGTGGAAATACAGCGACGGCGTACCGCAGGTATCCGGCAACGGAACCTTTGGTACCTACTGGATGAAACACTTAGGTGTCACGGACGTTGCCGCGGAGGCAACCGGCTTTACACAGGTGAGCATGGAACAGATCTACGACTGGAATCCGGATATTCTGTTTGTCGACGGTCCGGGACTCATCGGTCTTACCTCGGAGGACGTGCTGGAGAACAGGGTAGAGGGAACCGATTTCTCCTCCATCAAAGCTGTTCAGGACGGACGTGTCTATGACACAACGCTCGGCATGTGGAACTGGTTTACACCGAACCCGGACGCTCCGCTGGTATTCGCATGGCTTGCATGCAACACTTACCCGGAAGTTTTCGCAGACTATCCTCTGGAGGATACCATCCGTCAATATTACCATGACTGGTATGGCTACGATGTTACCGATGAGGAAATGGAGGAAATGCTTCAGTACTGATGAATGATAATTTTTTGATCAAACGGGGGCATTTTACACCGCTTGCCATTCTCTTCATGATACTGCTGCCGCTTGTCACCGCACTGATCTGTATCTGCCTCGGCAGAATGAATGTGCCGGTCGGCGACGTGATCGCTGTTTTCCGCGATGTTCTCACGGGAAATGAGGGACATGCGCAGAATTACTCCATTGTAATCAATCTGCGGCTGCCGCGTATTCTGATGGCAATTATTGTAGGAGCAGGTCTTACCTGCGCAGGAAACACGTTCCAATCGCTGTTTTCCAATCCACTGGCAACACCGGACATTCTCGGTGTTACCAGCGGCACCTGCGTGGGAGCGATCCTTGCGATCATCCTTTCCTGCGGTATTCTGGAGACACAGCTCATTGCACTTGCGTTCGGACTTGCCTCCGTATTTTTTACGTTAAAGATCGCAGGAAAAAATGAGAACCGCCAGGTGGTCTATCTTGTGCTGGCAGGCGTGATCGCCTCCTCCCTGTTTAACGCCATCGGCTCTCTGCTGAAATATACTGCCGACCCACAGGACAAGCTTCCGGAAATTACTTACTGGCTGATGGGCAGCTTCACAAGCGCCACTTATAAAAAATTGCTGATCGGTTCTCCGCTCATTCTCATTGGAATCGTCATCATCTATCTGCTCCGATGGAGACTGAATATTTTATCCTTAAGCGAGGATGAAGCGAAAGCCAGCGGCATCCACTTAAAACGGACACAGATGATATTCATCCTGGCGTCGACAGTCATTACCGCCTCGGCGGTATCCACGTGCGGTCAGGTCGGCTGGATCGGTCTCTTAGTCCCGCACTGCGCCAGAATGCTTGTCGGAAGCAACAACCGTTATGTGGTTCCCATCAGCTTAAGTCTCGGTGCAAGCTTTATGATTCTGATTGACACACTCTCAAGAACCATCAGCGTCATCGAGCTTCCGCTGTCCATTCTGACCGCCATCATCGGAGCACCGGTCTTTATTTCACTGCTGAATAAGAACAGGAGCAATCTGCAATGATTCTTGAAATAAAAAATGGCTGTTTTGGATATCCCAAACAGGATATAATATTACCTGATATCAATCTCTCATTAGAGGAAGGTCATATTTTAGCAATCTTAGGTCCCAACGGTATCGGAAAGACCACACTATTAAAATGCATCATTGGTCTGCTCCCCTGGAGAGAGGGTGCGACTTTTCTGTACGGGCAGGACATCAAAACATTAAAACCAAAGGAATTGTGGAGTAATGTCTCCTACATTCCGCAGAGCCACGGTTTTGCTTTTTCCTACACCGGACTGGAAATGGTCATGCTCGGCCGCTGTTCGCATCTTGGCGTTTTTGAACAGCCCGGCAGACGGGAGATTGAGATGGCGGAAGCCATGATGGAGAAAACAGGCATCACGCATCTTGCCAAAAAGGACTGCAACCGCATGAGCGGCGGAGAACTTCAGATGGTACTGATTGCGCGCGCACTGATCAATGAACCGAAGCTGATCATTCTCGACGAGCCGGAGACAGGTCTTGATTTTCACAATCAGATTCTGGTTCTCAACATGATCGACCGGCTCTCCCACGAGGACGGCATCAGCGCAATCATGAACACGCACTATCCGACCAACGCCATGTCTGTCGCCGACGAGGCTTTTATGATGAATCACAAAGGCACTTTTTTCTACGGCAGCACGGAGAAGGTTCTGACAGAAAAGAATATTTCCGTGTCCTTTGACGTCAATGTGGTTGTCAATGAGTTCAGCCATCATCAGAAAAAAATAAAAAGCATCGTACCTGTCTCCCTGACAGACAAAGCGATGTGACAGAAAGGATCTACTATGTCAGAAGGCGTATTTACCATCGCAGCAAAGCGTCCGATCCGCGAGGAGATGACCATCTCACGAAATACCGGACTCGGCACTTCCAATTCCGCTACCTGGTTTTCCCTGGGCGCAGGCACATCCATCACACCGGAAAGCTACGATACGATGTCCATCTATATCGGAGCCGCCGGCACCGGAACGTTTCTCATCGGTGAACAGCCGGAAACAATGGATCTGCACCCGGATGAGATATTGCTCGTACCGGAGAGAACTCTCTGCGGCGTCAAAACCGGCGAGGGTTGTATCTATACAGAAATTATTACAAAAAAGGAGAACACTATGAACGATCTTGTAACAGCAAAAGAGGTATTGAATCTGAAGGAACTGATCTCTTACGAGGAGGGAAGTATTGCAAACGTGGATATCGTACACAATGATACGATGAAGTTTGTCCTCATGGCATTCGATGAGGGAACCGGACTGACACCGCACCGCGCACCGGGCAACGCAATCCTGACCGCGCTTGAGGGTACAGCTGTCATCGGATACGAGGGTACCGACTACACCTTAAACGCAGGCGAGAGCTTCCGTTTTGAGAAGAACGGTCTGCACAGCGTAACCGCAAAGGGACGCTTCAAAATGTCTCTGCTGCTTGTTCTGGAATAAGACCGGAATAAAAAAAGAGCCGAAAGGCTCTTTTTTGTTGCAGGAAAATGACCTGTTACATTTCCTCGAGGGTATGGTACTGTCGGATTGCTGTCTCGTAGAGGTTGTTTCCCTCCTGGTCGATCACGACGATGACCGGAAATTCTTTTACCTCGATCTTGCGGATTGCCTCCGCTCCGAGATCCTCATAGCATACAATCTCAGATTTTGTGATGCATTTGGAAAGCAGTGCGCCGGCTCCGCCGATGGCTGCAAAATAGACGGCGTGGTTGCGGATCACCGCATCAATCACTTCTTTTGAGCGCTTTCCTTTTCCAATCATCGCCTTTTCACCGAGATCCAACAGTCTCGGCGCATACTTATCCATGCGGGTGGCTGTGGTCGGTCCGGCAGATCCGATCGGACACCCATCCCTGGCGGGAGATGGTCCCATATAATAGATCGTTGCATCCCTGATGTCAATCGGAAGCTCCTCGCCCCGGTCCAGCGCCTCGATCATGCGCTTATGTGCCGCATCGCGCGCCACATACATTGTTCCTGTCAGATAGACATAGTCCCCGGCTTTTAAATCTCTGGTAACCTCTTCCGTAATTGGTGTTGTAATATGTTTATCCATATCTTTCCCTCTCATCATCCTGCTTATCAACATTTCATTTTCTGTTTGTGGAAAACCTAGCATATTTTCTGTTACAGTGTTCTTACAACGTGCCGGTTCACGTGGCAGCAGATATTAACAGCCACCGGAAGTCCCGCAATGTGCGTCGGATAGGTATTGATGTTCACTGCAAGTGCCGTCGTCGTTCCTCCGAGTCCTCCCGGTCCGATTCCAAGCTGATTAATCTTTGAGAGCATCTCTTCCTCGAGATCTTTGACATAGGGGATATCGGAATGTTCATCGACCGGTCTCGTGAGCGCCTGCTTGGCGAGAAGCGCACATTTTTCAAATGTACCTCCTATGCCGACTCCGACGACCATCGGCGGACATGCATTCGGTCCCGCATCCTTCACAGCGGTAAGGATCGCATGCTTGACTCCCTCGATGCCGTCCGCCGGTTTTAACATGAACACGCGGCTCATATTTTCACTGCCAAATCCTTTCGGCGCCATGGTGATTTTTACCTGATCGCCCGGCACGATGGAATAATGAATGACTGCCGGCGTGTTATCTTTTGTGTTTTCACGGATCAGTGGATCGCCGACCACGGATTTGCGCAGGAATCCCTCTGTGTATCCCTGACGGACGCCCTCGTTGACGGCATCTTCAATCGCTGTGCCCTCAAAGTGGACGTCCTGTCCGACTTCCAGAAAGATCACTGCCATTCCGGTGTCCTGACAGATCGGAATCATCTCCTCGTCCGCAATCTTTAAGTTGTCCTGCAGCTGATGTAAAATCTTTTTTCCGAGTTCAGACTGTTCGGTGTCAGCGACACGCTTCATTGCCGCATCCATATCCGCGGACAGGTAATGATTTGCCTGTATACACATTTCTTTGATATTTTTTGTAATCTCATCTGTTTGAATTGTTCTTATCATACCGTTCTTCCTCTCCCTGTCTGCTGTGTATGTGGCGTTAGGATGCCTGATCTTTTTTGTTTTCGTCTTTCTTTTTAATATTAAAGTGAATCTTGAATTTTTCCAGCGTCTCGTTGTTATCCCGCGACTTCATATCCGGGAAGGCTTTCATCAGACGTTGAAAACCAAAGCTTTTCTCTTCGTACAGCTTCTCGTAGCGCTCCATAAGCTCTGCGCGCTCCCGCTTCTTCTCCTCGAGTGCAAGCTCCCGCTCGCGTTTTTTCTCTTCCCGGGAAGCTGCATAATTCTCTGCCTTCTCGGCAAGCTTGTTCTTTGCCGCTTCCGTTGTCTCAGTGAGCTTGTCCTTCGCTGCTTCCGTTGTCTCCGCAAACTTATCCTTCGCTGCTCCCGTCGTCTCCGCAAGCTTATCCTTCGCCGCTCCCGTCGTCTCCGCAAGTTTATCCTTCGCTGTCTGCGGCAGCCCGTAAATATTTTCCTTCGTCTCGCTGATCTTATCCATCAGCTCCACATGTGTTTCCTGGAATTTCTCGGATTTTTCAATAACGTCTGTCACATTTTCATAGATATTTTCGCCGATCTCATCGGACAGCCGGTGAATAGACGCCGCCATCTCATCCATGACCTTTAAGCGCTTATTGAATTTCAGAATCGTCGTCACCGTGATGATGCAGTCTGCCGCGAACACGCACATGATAATACTGAGCAGCACTACGCCAAGCACGAACGGAATAAAGCGGATGGCGGCATAGATGATCGGATGAATGATATCCATGATAAAGGTACATGCCAGTCCCCAGTAGATTGAAAACTTCAGGCAGACGTAACCTTTGATGTTGAATGGTTTGTCAGAATAGTCCCACCACTTGTTGTGAAATACTTTTTCCAGAATATAACCCGTAATGTATTCCAGCACAGAGGTAAGAAGAAAAGATCCTGCAAACAGGATCAGCAGATTTTCTTTCAGAGGTGTCAGGATGGCAACCACAATCACCACGCCGCACCCGTAGATCGGACAGTACGGACCGTTTAAAAATCCACGGTTCACGAACTTTCCGGTATCGAGTGCAGCGTAAGATACCTCGGTACACCAACCGATAAATGCATAGATAATAAAAATCCAGACCAGTTCATAAAAATTCTGCGGCATAATCATTCTCCTTTGTCCAATGCCTTTTCCACGTACTCATAAGAATCATTATAGTCCATTGAATTTTATGAAACAATCCTTTACTATCCGATTTCTCCGTGTTTTTCGTAATTTGTTACCTTTGTGACTTTATTTTTCTCATCCACGAAGAGCACTGTCGGACGAAGCTCTGATGCTTCCTCCGGCGTCACCTGCGCGTATGCCATCAGAATAATCTTGTCGCCGGTCTGCACCATGCGTGCCGCCGCACCGTTTAAGCACATTACGCCGCTGCCGCGCTCCCCGGCAATCGTGTAGGTCTCAAAGCGGGAGCCGTTGTTGACGTCCACGATCTGTACCTTCTCGTATTCCAGGATTCCCGCCTGCTCCAGCAGATCCATATCCACGGTAATGCTCCCAACGTAGTCTAATTCCGCTTGTGTTACTGTTGCGCGGTGTATTTTTGCTTTCAACATTGTAATTGTCATCGCCTAGTTCTCCAATTCATACATAAAATTATCGATCAGTCTTGTCTTTCCGATATAGACCGCTATCGCGGCAAGGATTCCTCTGTCGATCTTCTCTACCTGCTGCATCGTATCAAGATCTACGATTTTTACATAATCAATCTTTGCAAGAGGCTCTTTTTCGATCTCCGCTGTCATTGCGGCAAGAATCTTTTTGCAGTCGCGCTCTCCCTTTTCCACCATCTCTTTTCCGAGGAAAATGGAACGGCTTAACACGAGCGCTGCCTCCCGCTCCTCTATAGACAGATAGGTGTTGCGGGAACTTTTTGCAAGTCCGTCCGCTTCACGGATGATCGGACAGCCGGTAATCGTAAGCGGCATGTTCAGATCTTTCACCATTCTCTTGATGACCGCGAGCTGCTGCGCGTCTTTCTGTCCGAAATATGCGCGATCCGGCGTCACAATATTGAAAAGCTTTGTCACAACCGTGCATACGCCGCGGAAGTGTACCGGTCTGCTGAGTCCGCAAAGCTCCTTGGTCAGCACATCCATATCCACATAAGAATAAAACTGATCCCCGTACATCTCCTCCGGTGTCGGATGGAAAATGAGATCCACACCGTGCTCCTCACAGAGCTTCGCATCATGTTCCAGATCTCTCGGATAGCTTGCGAGATCCTCCGTCGGCCCAAACTGCATCGGATTGACAAAAATGCTCACAACGATCTTGTCATTCTCTCCGGCTGCATCGATCAGGCTCATATGTCCCTCATGCAGGTAGCCCATGGTCGGCACAAACCCAATGCTCTGTCCTTCCTTTTTCCACTCCTTCACCTGTGCTCTTACTTCTTCTATGGTTGATACGATTTTCATAATCTGCTCCTTTCGGCATGATCTGTCATTTAGTATAACTTTTCAATCACTGAGTCATCGATCTTAAAGCAATGTTCCTCGCCCGGAAATGTTCCCTCTTTTGTCTCTTTGATATATGCTTTGACGCCCTCGCGCATTACTTCTCCTACGTTTGCAAATACTTTTACAAATTTCGGACGGAAATCACCATACATGGCGAGCAGATCCTGGTAGACGAGCACCTGTCCGTCACAGCCTGCTCCCGCACCGATACCGATGGTCGGAATCGTAAGTTCCTCTGATATCTTAGCTGCCAGTTTCGCCGGCACACACTCCATCACGACCATGCATGCACCTGCCGCTTCCACTGCTTTTGCATCAGCCAGAAGCTTTTTCGCTGCCTCCACATCTTTTCCCTGCACTTTGAATCCACCGAATGCATTGACAGACTGTGGGGTCAATCCGATGTGCGCCACAACCGGAATGGATGCCTTCACGATCGCCTCGATGTGAGGTGCAAATTCCACACCACCCTCCAGCTTTACCGCATTCGCGCGGCCTTCCTTCATCAGTCTTCCGGCATTGACCACTGCGTCGTACACGGATGTCTGGTAGGACATAAACGGCATATCCGCAACTACAAATGCATTTTTTGCACCGCGTGAAACCGCTGCCGTGTGATGAATCATATCTTCCATGGTCACAGAGAGCGTATCCTCATATCCGAGCATTACCATTCCCAATGAATCCCCGACGAGAATCGTGTTGACACCGGCTTCATCCATGATCTTTGCCGTCGTGTAATCATAAGCCGTCACCATGACGATCTTATCGTGTTCTTCCTTCTGCTTCTGTAACGTCAATACTGTGTTTTTCATGTTTCCCTCCACTTTTCCTGCGCCCCAGGCGCATAGACTGTGTTTTCCTGTTTACACTGTTTCCGCGCATTCCGCGCCCGGGCTGTGTTCCCCGTCTCTGCACAATTTTCTCATCTCCGTGTAATCACGATCCGGATGCTTGCTCTGTGCGAGATCTGTGAGATATTCAGCACAGGAAGTATATATTTTCCGCTGTTTTACATTTAACGCGGAAATATGTTTTTCTACGGTCGCACAGTCATTTCTCTCCAGCGGGCCTGTGAGAGACTGCACGCATCCCTGTGTCAGAATGTGATCCAGATTTCCCTTTGCAAGTGCATAGAGCTCGCTTCGTGCTTCCTCCTGTGCGAATCCGCAGTCGAGAAGCAGCTGCTCGGACATGGAAAATAAGGCAGTCATATAGTTGGATGAGATTGCTGCCGCCGCGTGATATTTGATTTTGTCTTCTTTGGAAATGATACGGGTACGATTGCCCATGGAATGGAAAAATGTCTCCAGATCCTTCACATAGGAGGAGTCTCCCTCGAGTGTGAACAATACGCCGGATAATTCTCTCCATGCATTTTCTTTGCTGCTGATTGCAGCAAGAGGATGTACGGAACATGCATGACAGTTCATGCTGTCCCAGTCTGAAAAGATGTCTGAACTGTAAAGACCGCTGCAATGACCGATCACTTTACCGGATACATAGGGCTTTGCCTGCTGCCACACTTCTGCGATGGCGGAATCCGGTACAGTAAATAGAATCATGCCGCAACTGCTGATGATTTCTTCTAAACTCTCATAACAGGTTGTCTGTGTAAATGCTGCTGCCCATGCAGCAGACGCGCGGGTCAGGCTGTAATAACCTCCTACGTTCCTGCCCTTTTCTTTAAAATATTTGCCAAGTGACACGCCGACCTTGCCGGCACCAATAAAACCGATCTGCATACGTTCGGTCTGTACATCATTCAATGAAATACAAACGCCTCCTCCCGGAAGCAGTATGCGGCACCTCTCCTGTGAAATCATGGTCTCCTCGATCCACGTCCCGTCGGAAACTGGCGATCTAGGGTTCGTTTTCTTTTCTTCTCCGGTATCATTTCCGCGCTGCGGAATATCATCCGTGATTTACTATAACACCTGGTATTTCAAATGTAAATAAAGGAATAAGAAAAACCCGCGGTCTTTTGACCGCGGGTTCCGATACATCTTCGATTTTAGTTGTTTCCCTTATAAGACAGGAATTTTACAACTGCAATGATCGGGATCAGACCGGATACACAGCCGATTGCCTGTGTCTCGCTCTCCTGCTTACCCTCTAACTTTGCATACATCTTAGCGTAGCTGCATCCTAAGAATACAACGTTTAATACGATTGTGATGACATTTTCTACCGTGCCGTTTACCGGGATGAATAACAGTGCAACCGGTAAAATCCACCAGAGCTTGAATACCATTGCCGGAAGTTCAAGGCTTCCAAATAACTTTACCTTCTCGCCTTCCCCCTCTGCTGCTGCATCCGCACATGCATAAAATACACCGTATGGAATCCATGCAAGCCATGCATTTTTGTATCCCAGTGCCTTTAATGCCTTCATGTGGGAAACTGCATATAACACATAGCATGCTACCACAACAACAAGACATAACAGAATGACACCGATGCTTGCTCCAAGAATTGCTCCATAAGTACTCATATAACCTGTTCCTCCTTAATAGTAAAATCTCTCTTCACACTCTATCATATATAAAAGGCTATACGATGTCAAATGTATCTTTATATTTTTTTTATATTTTTTATTTTTCTTTTATTTTTAGAAAAATGCTTATTCCTCGTCACTGTCATCCTTGGCATCGTCTTCAGCACGCTTCAACAGCTCATCCATCAGCTCGTCATCCGTCTCGGAATTGTCTGACTGACCGGCTGCTTTCTTCGCATTTTCTGCTGCAAGAGCCGCGCTTGCCGCCTCTTCCTCATCGGTCAGAAGCTCAGAAGTATCGGCTGTCTCAAGCTCCTTATTCTCGCGCACCTTCGCAATGCTTGCCACAGTCACATTCTCGTCCAGATTGATCAGCTTGACACCGGAGGTAATACGTCCAAGAAGTGCCGTATCCGCTACCTTAATGCGGATAATGATACCCTCTGTCGTGATTAACATTATTTCATTGTCATGGTTGACTGCCTTGACACCGACGATATTACCTGTTTTCTCGGTAATCTTGTAGCACTTCACACCCTTACCGCCACGGTTCTGTGTGGTAAACTCGGAGATTAACGTGCACTTTCCGAGACCTTTTTCGGAAACGATCATCAGGGAATCTCCCTGGGATTCCATCTGCATGCCGACGACCTCATCTCCGTCTGTCAGGTTCATACCAATGACGC
>OGDU01002722.1_pt1 | contig 10799 bp, 6 predicted proteins | sample 1570371 | NCBI WGS metagenome assembly OGDU01 (sample SAMEA2581977, study PRJEB24529) | metagenome | biome: Human gut stool | place: China | collected 2011
CGTCGACTCATTGGCAAACACGCCGTAGATGCCGCCGGCCGTGACGGGGACCGTCAGCGGGGAGGACGTATCATACGCGCCGTTCACGAAGTAATACTGGCCCCAGTATGCCACTGCCGCATTGGCCGCGTTGAAGTCTTCCGGGCCGGTCAGGCTGCCGATGTAGCCATATTCGCTGACCGTGAGGACATAGTCCTCGCCGAAGCCCTGCTGCAGCGCCTCTGCGACCGTGCTGGAGGAAGAGACCTCCAGCGTGCGGTCGATCGCGCCGATGCCGTTCACGCCCGTTAGGCGGACCGTGACCGTCGCCTTGAAGGGCTTCTCCGTCACATGGACGCGGCACTGGCTGTAGGTGTGCAGCTCGTCGCCGGTCGTGAGCACATAGTCGCCCGCATGCTCAAAGCGGCAGATAACCTTGCCGTTCTCATCGCTGACGCCCATCACATTGCCGTCCGCGTAGACCTTCACGCCTGCCTGCGGCACGGCGGTATTGCCCTGCATCTGGTAGACCGTGACGTCAAAGGCCGTCTCGGCCTCGGCGGTAACGCTGCGCTCGTGGATCCAGACGTTGTACTTGTAGCCGTAGTTCTCGCCGGTCGTGTTCTTCTCGTTGGCGAAGATGCCGTAAACTGCGCCGTCCGTGACGGGGACCGTCAGCGGAGAGGACGTGTCATACGCGCCGTCGATGTAGTAATACTGACCCCAGAACTCAACGCCCGCATTGGCGGCGTTGAAATCGTCCGGGCCGGTCAGACTGCCGATGTAGCCATAGCCGCTGACCGTGAGCGTATAGTCCTCGCCAAGGCCCTCCTGCAGAGCCTCTGCCACGGTCTTATCCGACGTCGTGTCGAACGTGCGGTCCACTGCGCCGACGCCGTTCACGCCGGTCAGCACGACCGTGACCGTCGTCCTGACGGGAGGCTGATCGCCGCCCGGGTTCGGACCGTCCGTGCCGAGGACCGTCATGGTGGCGGAGACCTTCTGACCGATCAGCTTGGAGAAGTAGTCGTCATACCATGCGCCGGACGTAATCTTCTTGGCATACTTGGCAAAGACGGCATGCTCCAGCACGCTCTCAACGGTGACGGACGTGTTGTACTTCGGCTGCGTCAGCACCAGATTCTCATGGGCAATGACGGCCGGATTGCTGGACTTGAACTTGTTATACTGCTCCTGACCGCCGACGGAGGAATAATCCGCCTGATCTCCGGCCACGATGCCAGCACCATGCGCGTCGCGGTAGTCATACAGCCATGTCAGGCCGCCGTTCTCGCCCGCAACGGCCTCGCGGAAGGCGTGGAGGCTCTTCGTCACGGCGTACTGCGACTCGTTCGCTCCGTCGTTCAGGCCGTCCCAGTAGTGGGCCTTGGCCTGCTCCATGAGGTTCAGCGCATCGTCAAGCTCCGCCTTTGTCAGCGGCAGGACCTTGAGGGTGATCTGCTTCTGTACGGAGACGTCCTTCGTCTTGTGCTGCATGGTAACGGTCAGCGTCACCTCCGCCGCGGCTTCGCCGGGCATCGGGCGGTAGATATTGGCGCGGTAGGCGTTGATCTCGGCCAGATCCGGATCGCCCGAAGTGACGATGAACTTATAATCGTCATAGTTCTCGATGCCGGTAGCGCGTGCCGTGAGAAGCTGGATGTCGCCGTTCACGGCCTCGGGGTCGATGACCTCGCCGGTCACAACATAGGTCAGCTTCGTGACGAGATAGTTCTCGTCAAGCTCCTTCTGCATCTGCTGACGCAGCGGCTCGAGATCCTCGGCCGGGAGCGTCAGACGGAAGCCCTCGGCCTGCAGCGAGCTCTCGTTGAGCTGGAACGTCAGGGTCGGATAGAGATGGACCTTCGTGTCAACGCTCGGGCGTGTGACGCGGCCCGTCAGGACTTCGCCCGCCGTGCTGCCCTCGATGGAGATCAGCTTGGAATCGGATGTCCAGGCGAACGTGACGAACGGATAAGCGCCGGTACGCTGCGGGAGCTGCAGGTCGGAGATAATCTCCGCTTCGCTTGTATTCTGATTGCGGATGGTATCGAACGTAACGGAGGCCGCCGCCTTTTCGAGGTAATCCCGGACGGTGTCCAGATCCCAGTTCAGGATGACCATCGCCGTGATATCCGCACTGCTCTCGCCGCGCGTAAGCGTCAGTTCCACGCCGGAGACGCGGGCAAAGTGCGCCGCAAGGCCCAGCGTTGCGGGGTCCGCATTGAAATAGGTGATCTTGCCGTCGGCCGCGATGCCGGTCGTCTGCGCCACATCCATCGGGTAATCGAGCGCGCCGGGGTCCTTCACGGTGACGGTGAGGCCGTCAAGGTTATTTCTGCTCAGATAGTTTTCCACATAGGTGCAGAGGTTCGTATCCGTACCGGGGACCGGGTTCAGCGTGGACTTGCTGTCCAGCAGGGACTTGGCCGCCGTGACGAGCTCGTCGTTCTGCGCCTTCAGGGACTTCACCGTGATGAGGAAGGTCTTCGTGCCGGTCTCGCCGCCGTAGGCCAGCGTTGCCGTCAGCTTCACATAGACCGTGCCCGCAGACGGGAGCGTCACAACGCCCTCCGGCGTGATGACCGCGCCGTTCGAGCTGGCCCAGGTGATCGTGCCGTCAAAGCCCTCGACCGTCGAAGCGAGCGCCAGCGTGCAGTTCTCGGTGACGAGCGTCGGCTCGACCGTGAGCTTTTCCGCCGCGCGCGCAATGGCCTCGGCCGCCGCCGTGTTGACCACATGCGTGCCGCCCTGCCATGCCAGCAGCGGATAGCCGCCGTTGCGGCCGTCATCCTGGTGGAAGGCTTCATTGCCGAGCGCGAGAACGAAGGCAGTCTCCTTCATCTCCGCGGCAGTCTTGGCCGTCGCTTCGACATTGACGCCGTCCTTCGTGTTGCCGGTCGCAGCAGAGGCGGAGCCTTCGAGATAATAGCTGTTCCGAATTTCGGCCGCATATTCGCCGACGAGCGCGCCGCAGGAAGCGCCCTTGACGCTGCCGGTGTTATAGCAGTTCGTGACCGTGGGATCCGTGCCGCCCGTGTGCTTGCCCGCGATGCCGCCGACGCAGGTCGCGCCGGTGACGGAGCCGGTATTGTAGCAGTTCAGGATCTGCACGCTGCCGTTTTCGGTGTAGCCGACGATGCCGCCGACATAACCGCGGTTGTTGCTGCCGCCGTTGATCGCGCCGGTGTTATAGCAGCCCGTGATGGGCGCGTAGCTTGCGCCGACGATGCCGCCGACCTTCGCGTCGGAATAGGCGCTGCTCAGCGTGCAGGTCACGCTGCCCTCGTTGCCGCAGTTCACGATCGCACCGCTGGCATAGACGCGCGCGGCGATGCCGCCCGTCACGCCGCCGTAGGAGGCCGCATTCGTCACGTTCACACGGCTGACGCAGCCCTCGATACGGCCGTAGCTCTGGTTGGCGAAGGCGCCGATCGCGCCGTTGCCCTCGATCATACCGACAAGCGTCAGATTCTTGATCACGCCGTCTGCCCCGAGGTAGCCGCACAGGCCCATCGCAGATTCGTAGGTATCGTCATTATCGCAGCTGTAATAGCCGCTGATCGTCTTGCCGTTGCCGTCCAAAATGCCGCCAAACTGCGCGCTGTATTTGCCGATACCGCCCCAGCGGTTGGCCTTCGGAGCCTCCGTGCTGTTGAGCACGAGGTTCACCATGATACGGGCGTTGATTGCCGTCTCACCGCTGTTGACCTTCGCAGCAAACCACGCAAGCTCCTCCGGCGTCTTGATGAGATACCACGTCACGCCGTTTTCGGTCTTCGTCTCCGGCGCGGTATCGGAGGCCTTGCCCGTCCAGACATTGCTGCCCTCCTCGAGTCTGACCGTAACAGTCAGATCCTTGCCCGCGACCGTGAAGGAACCGGCCACATTCAGATAGCCGTCCAGCATAACGGTGTAGGAATAGGTGCCGTCTGGCAGGCTGTAGACGCCGTTCACCGCCGTCTGCTCGCCGCCCTCGGCATGTGTCACGGTAATGTCCGCGCCGCTCAGCGTGCTGCCGTCGTCCGCCTTCACGGTGGCAATGCGCGCACTATGGCGCGCCGCCTGCTGCAGCGTGACATGCAGGCTGTCGTTTTCGCCCGTGACCGTCAGGCTGCCCGACGCGGTCTCGTAGCCGAACAGGCTCGCCTCATAGGTGTAGCTGCCCTTCGGCAGGCGCCATGCGCCGTTCACAGCGCTCCACTGCTTGCCATCGGCATCGCGAAGAACGAGCTTTGCCTCGGCCGGGGTCAGCGCCACGCTGACGGGGTAGGTGCGGACCGAGAGGGTGACCGTGATGGTGCGGCCTGCGCCGTCGATCGTAAAGCTTCCGGTCACATCGTCGCACTCATCGCGCGTGACAAGATAGGTATAGCTTCCGGAGACAAGGCGATAGGTGCCGTCCCCCTCCGGGGTCTGCTCCACGTTCTGCGCATCGTAGACATGGACGGAAGCGCCGGTCATGTTGACGGAGAACGCCACGATGAGCTTGGCATCCGCATCCTGCCAGGCAAGGACGGGATAGCCGCTGTTCTGATTCTTCGCGTCGTTCACGAATGCGCCGCCGAGCTTCAGCACGGTGTCGAGCGACTTCAGCTGCTCTTCCGTAGCAGTTCGAAACGGAGCCGCCGTCATTGTAGCCGATGAGCGAGCCCGCATAATTATAGTTGCCCGCTGCGGCCAGTGTGATCGCACCGGCATTGTAGCAGGACGTCACGGTCGTGTTCGAATCCGTCTGGCCGAGAATGCCGCCGACGCGGTTGCCGGTGGCGGAGCCGACGTTATAGCACTCGCTCAGCGTAGTATAGTAGGCAGTGCCAACGATACCGGCCGAGAAATTGTTCGTACCATTGCTGATCGTGCCGAAGTTCGCGCAGCGCAGGACGGTCGAACGCGCAGCGGACTTGCCGTTCAGACGGCCGACGATACCGCCGACATTCCGGCTCGTACCGGTGACCGTGGCATAGTTCGCGCAGGCCTCGATCGTGGCGCTGTCCGCCTGACCGGCGATGCCGCCGACATAGCCGCGGCCGGAGATGCTGCCGCGGACCGTCAGGCGGCGTACGGCCGCGCCGGTATCCAGGCAGCCGAACAGACCGGCATAGTCCGTCGTCTGCGAGACGAGCAGATTATCGATCGTGTGATACGCACCGTCAAAGCTGCCCGCAAAGCGGCGGGCATCGCTGCCGATCGGCGTGAAGGCCACATTGCCCATGTCCAGATCGGCCACGAGGGTCACATACTTTCCGGCAAAGGCATTGCCGGAGGCGACCTGTGCGGAGAGATAGGCCAGCTCCTCGCCGTTCGAGATGAGATAGGGATCGGCCTGCGTACCGGTGCCGCCCGCAAAGCCGTCTGCCACCGTTCCATCCCACTCGATGCCGGGGACCATGGTGACCTTGACCGTCGTGTCGGCCTCGCCGAGCGTGAACGTGCCGCGTGCCGTCTTATAGCCCGCAGCCTTCACCTGATAGGAATAGTCCGCGGGGAAGAGCAGGTAGGAGCCGTCCTCCTCGGCCTGCATAACATTGTCGCCGTGCTTCACGGTAACGGCCGCCGTCGTGCCTGCGGCAAGGCCCGTGATCAAGAACGCCGCCTTATGGCGTGCAAGCTCCGTCATGGTCACAGGGACCTCAACGGCCGCATCCGTCACGGTAAAGCTGCCGGTGGCCTGCGCATAGCCGAAGGCCTCGGCCGTATAGCGGTACTCGCCCGCCGGAACGCTGGCCTTGCCGTCCGTCACGGCATAGGAAGCATCCGCGCTGTCCGTCAGCGTAAAGGCCGTGCCTGCAGGCGCGCCCGTGAACGTGACGCCGTAGTACGTTTTACAGCTGAAGTCCTTCAGATAGAGCGTGTCATCGTTCCTATCGCTGCTGTAGTCCTTGGAATACCCGATGGTCACGACGTCATTCGCCGCGACCTCCATCGTGTAGGTCTGGAAGGACGTCATCGCACCGGAATACGAGGTCGCATTGGACTTCGTCAGGTCCGTTCCGTTCTTCGTGACCGCCATATAGTCGTATTTGGACTCACTGGAGACCTTATAGGAGAAGCGGAACGTACCGCCGCTCCGGAAGGTCAGCTTGAGGGCGGAAGTCGTTCCCCCCATACCCTTGTTGCCGGATATCAGGCAAGTCTCGTCGTCGCTCTCCGCAAAGGGATAGGAGGCGTCGTTTTCCACGGTCGCCGGAACGTCCGCAAAAAACTCATCGAAACTTGCCGCTGCTGCGACCGGGATGCTGCACAGCACCATGCACAGCACAAGGATCGCCGCGATCATTCGTTTCATGATCCAATCTTCCTTTCTTAATACGAAAAAAATAAAAACACTGCGGCAGAGGGCCTCGTTTCCCCTGCCGCAGCCGTTTTCCTGCGTCATGGCGCACCTGCGCCGCATGCTTCTGTAGGTCTTCTGACTCGTGCTCCCGGGTCTCCCCCGCAACGCGGCGCTCAGCCTTCTCAGGTCGCCCCAATGACCGGCTTTCGCCCATGGAGCGCGCGTCTTGCACATACAGCGCCGGTCGGCGTTGCAGGCTCTCACTGCATTCCCTTGTCCATCTCCGGCTGTACATATGCCCTGCCGGAGCCACAAAAGCTTTTTATTTTTAACCTATTCAGTATAGCATATTTCCGCAGCATTGTAAAGCCGGATGAAAAACGTTCCGACCCTATAACCGCCGTTGACGGAGCGCCGAAAATACGCTATAATTTGAATTGTATATTATGATCCGCCCCCGGCGGGAAGGAGTGCAGCATTATGATCCAGTTATCTGATTTCTATGGCTACAGCATGTATACCATCTCTTCCGATACGCTTTCCGTCTCCGTGATGAGCCTCGGTGCGACCGTCACAAGGCTTGCCTATCAGGGCCGCAATGTCGTGGTCAGCCTGAAGACTCCGGACGACTATCTGCAGGACACCAGCTATCTCGGTGCGATCGTCGGCCGCTATGCCAACCGCATTGCGGGCGGCCGCTTCCCGCTGAACGGCGAGACGGTGCAGGTGCAGCAGAACGAGGGCCGCAATCACCTGCACGGCGGCAGCGTCGGCTTCCACAAGCGCATCTGGGCCGCTGAATGCCTTGGGGAGCAGGCAGTGCGCTTCACGCTGCACACGCCGGACGGCGACGCGGGCTATCCCGGCGCGCTGACGATGCACGTCACCTATCGCGTGGAGGGCAGCCGGCTCTTCCTCGATTTTGAGGGTATCAGCACAAAGGACACCATCCTCGCGCCCACAACGCACATGTATTTCAACCTCGGCGGCACGGAGAGCATCCTCGGAACGACGCTGCAGATCAACGCCAGCCGCTGGATCCCCGTGGACGGCGAGCTCATTCCCACCGGAGAGCTGCGCCCGGCCGAGGGTCCGTTCGACTTCCGCACGCCGCACGCCATTGCGCAGAACTTTGACCACGGCTTCGTGCTCGACGGCCCGGACGCTCTTGTGGCAGAGGACGGCGGCGTCCGCCTGTCGCTGCACACGGACTACCCTGCCCTGCAGCTCTACACCGGTGAATTCCTCTCGGGCAAGCTCCATCCGAATCAGGGCTTTGCCATTGAGCCGGAGGCCTGCCCCGACACGCCGAACCATCCGGAATTCGGCTCCTCCGTGCTGAAGGCCGGTGAGACGTTCCATCGCTCCATCGCCTATACCTTCGAATCCACCGCAAAATGAGCCGCGCCGATTTGCTCTACCGCGAGACGTGTGCACGCATCCTGCGCGAGGGCGTCTGGGACACCGATCAGTCCGTTCGCCCGCGCTGGGCGGACGGTTCCCCGGCCCATACGGTCAAGTGCTTCGGTGTGGTGAACCGCTATGATCTGCAGGAGGAATTCCCGCTCATGACGCTGCGCCGCACCTATTGGCGCTCATGCGTGGAGGAGCTTCTGTGGATCTGGCAGAAGAAGTCGAACAACGTCCACGACCTCGGCAGCCATATCTGGGACAGCTGGGCCGATGAGAGCGGCTCCATCGGCAAGGCCTACGGCTATCAACTCGGCATCAAATACCGTTTCCCGGAGGGAGAGTTCGATCAGGTCGACCGCGTGCTATACGACCTGAAGCACAACCCGGCCAGCCGCCGCATTCTGACAAGCCTCTACAATTTCGCCGATCTGCACGAGATGGCTCTGTATCCCTGCGCCTATTCCATGACGTTCCATGTCAGCGGCAACCGGCTCAACGCCATTCTGAATCAGCGCTCGCAGGACATGCTCACGGCAAACAACTGGAATGTCGTGCAGTATGCCGTGCTTGTGCACATGCTGGCGCAGGTCAGCGGTCTTGTCGCAGGCGAGCTCGTGCATGTAATCGCCGATTGCCATATCTACGACCGCCACATTCCGCTTGTCGAGCAGATGCTGGAGCTGGAGCCGTATCCCGCGCCGGAATTCCGGCTCGATCCTGCGGTCACGGACTTCTATGCCTTCACGCCGGACAGCGTGCGGGTAGAAAACTACTGCTATCATCCGTTTTCGGCCAGAATTCCTGTCGCCATTTAGGAGGAGCCATGGACTGCATCGTCAACGTCACGCAAAACTGGGGCATCGGAAAGGACGGCGGCCTGCTTGTCTCCATCTCCGCCGATCTGCGCCGCTTCCGCGCGCTCACAACGGGGAAAACCGTGATCTATGGCCGCAAGACCCTGCTCACCTTCCCCCACGCGCGCCCGCTGCCGAACCGCGAGAACTGGATCCTATCGGCGACGTCCGGCTTTTCCGTGCCGGGCGCAGCGGTGTTTCCGTCGCTTGCGGCCCTGCAGGAAGCCATGCGTACCCGTCCGGCCGATTCGCTGTGCCTCATCGGCGGTGCGAGCGTCTACCGCGCGCTGCTGCCGTGGTGCAGCCGCGTGCTGCTCACGCAGACCTGCGCCGACCTGCCTGCCGACCGGTTTTTCCCCGATCTGGACCGGCTCCCGAACTGGCGCTGCACGGACACCGGCCCCCTGCAGGAGGACAGCGGCGTTTCCTTCCGCTATCTGACCTATGAAAACGATGCCCCGCTTCCACTATGATCATAGAATCGCTCCCCTCTGCGCAGACTAAGCACGGAAGGGAGCGATTTTTATGCCGATTTTACCTTTAACTGAAGCAAACTTTGAACAGGAGGTTCTGCAGGCCGAGGGGCCGGTGCTCGTAGACCTCTTTGCCGCGTGGTGCGGCCCGTGCCGTGCGCTTGCGCCGGTGCTGGAGACGCTGGCAGAGGCTCGGCCGGAGCTGCGCATCGGAAAGGTCGATGTGGACGCCCAGCCCGAGCTTGCGGCGCGGTTTGACGTGCTGACCGTCCCGACGCTGCTGCTGTTCCGCTCCGGCAGGCTGCTCCGGCGCACGACCGGCGCAAAAACGCTGACGGAGCTGGAGAAATTCCTGCGGAGCGGCGAAGCATGAGATGCTATGACATGGCCGTGGTCGGGGCCGGACCGGCAGGCTGCACGGCGGCTCTCTATGCCGCCCGCGCCGGGCTGAACGTTCTTGTTCTCGAGCGGCTCGGCCCCGGCGGGCAGATGGCGCAGACGCAGCGCATTGAGAATTACCCCGGCTTTCCGGACGGCGCAGACGGAGCCGCGCTGGCAGACGGCATGAAGAGGGGTGCAGAGCGCGCGGGGGCCGTCTTTCTGCTGACCGAGGTCCGCGGCGCCCGCCTCACCGGCCGCGTAAAGGAGCTGCAGACGGACGGCGGGCCGGTCCTTGCCCGGACCGTTGTGCTCGCCACGGGAGCGGGCCCGCGGAGGCTCGGGCTGCCGCAGGAGGACGAGCTGCCTGGCGTGAGCTACTGCGCCGCCTGCGACGGGGCGTTTTTCCGCGGGAAGGACGTCGCCGTGGTCGGCGGCGGCAATTCCGCCGTCAGCGAAGCCCTGCTGCTGTCGAGACTGTGCCGCCATGTGTCGCTCGTGCACCGCCGCAGCACGTTCCGGGCATCTGCCGCAGAGCTGGCGGCGCTGGAAAAGCAGGACAATGTGACATTCTGCCGGAACAGCACCGTAACGGAGCTGCTGGGCCGTGAGCGCCTGACCGGCATCCGCCTGCAGAACGGCCGGGAGCTGGAGATCAGCGGCCTGTTTGTCTGCATCGGCCGCACGCCTGTCTCCGCCCTCGGCGGCGAGCAGCTCCGCCGGACGCCGGACGGCTATTACTGCGCGGACGAGACGACACGGACCGGCCTGCCGGGCGTTTTTGCCGCAGGCGACGTGCGGGAAAAGCAGCTGCGCCAGATCGTTACGGCCGTCTCGGACGGCGCAGCGGCGGCGCAGCAGGCGGAGCATTATCTGGGCAAAACGTCCCGCAGGGCGGAAATATAGCGCGGATCCGTGCCGCAGCAGCCGCCGACGAGTGCAGCTCCGGCATCGATCAGCGTGCGCATATGCTGCGCGAATGCCGCCGGGCCCATGGAATAGATGGCCTCGCCCTCCGGCGAGATCTCCGGCATACCCGCATTCGGCTTGACAAGGAGCGGCACCTTTGCAGCCTGCCTCATGTTGCGCACAAGGCTCTCGAGCTGGTCCGGGCCGGTGGAGCAGTTGATGCCGACGGCGGCCGCGCCGAGCTCCTGCAGCGTCTCCACGGCCTCGACGCAGGTCCCGCCGAAATAGCCGCTTCCGTCGGCCTGCACCGTCATGCTGCACAGGACCGGCAGTGTGCAGACGCTCTGCGCCGCCTCGAGGGCGACGGTCATCTCGTCGATGCCGAGCATGGTCTCCACGACGAGCAGATCAGCCCCGGCCTCGGCCAATGCCGTAATTTGCTCCGTGTAAATTTCAAACAGCTCGTGATATGTCATCGTCCCGGCAGGCTCGAGCGGCACGCCGGTCGTTGTGAGG
>OGDU01002723.1_pt1 | contig 10795 bp, 10 predicted proteins | sample 1570371 | NCBI WGS metagenome assembly OGDU01 (sample SAMEA2581977, study PRJEB24529) | metagenome | biome: Human gut stool | place: China | collected 2011
CGGCGGTGAACCGCTTGAAGAAGGTGTCGGTGTCCCGGCGGCTGCGCACGCCGTAGACTACCTCGGCGCCGTCCAGATACTTTTTGACCATCTCGTCCATGGCGTTGATGTCGTCCTGACCGTCGCAGTCGATGGAGATAGTGATGTCGCAGCTGCCGCTGTGGAGCGCCTCCATCAGCCCGGCCAGCACGGCGTTCTGGTGGCCGCGGTTCCGGCTCTGGGAGATGCCGATGAAGTGCTCATCCTCAGAGGCGAACTTCTGGATGAGGGACCAGGTGGCGTCGCGGGAGCCGTCGTTGACGAAGAGCACCCGGCTCTTCTCGCTGATAAGGCCCGCTGCGGCGAGGTCGTTTATCTTTTTCAGGAACAGGGGGGCCGTGATGGGCAGCACCTGTTCTTCGTTGTAGCAGGGAATGACGATCCATAAAATCGGTTTGGACATGATGAAGTTCTCCTTCTATATAAGGCTCTCCCAAAGGGAGAGGCTGTTACAGCACCATGTGCCGCAGCGCGTCCGGTTCTAGCAGCTTGAAGCTGCTCTTATAGGTCTCGAGCAGGCCGTCCCGCTGCATCAGGCTCAGCTCCCGGGAGAGGGCGCTGCGGTCGCAGTTGAGGTAGTCGGCCAGCTGGATGCGGGAGTAGGGAATGGTGAAGGTGAGGCTGTGGTGAACCTCGGCCTCGCTGAGCAGGTAGGCGCACACCTTGGCCCGCAGGCTCTTGAGCAGCAGCAGGTCTACCCGGCGGGAGAGCAGGAAGTATTTGTCGCTGATGGTGCGCACAAGGTTCTGCAGCACCCGCTGGCGGGCCGGGTCGGCCCCGGGCAGCAGAAGCTTTTCGTAAGGCACCAGCAGCACCTCGCAGGGGGCCGAGGCCATCACCGTTACCGGGCTGGAAAGGCTCGAGCCGCCCAGCACGTCGCCGAACACACCGCCTGGCCCCATCTGGCTGATGGGCAGACGCGCCCCGCTGGCGGCGGGATGGTAGGCCTCGATGGCGCCGGAGAGCACCACGCCCACCCGGCGGTTCGACTGTCCGGCCAGTACGAGGGTCTCGCCCCGGCTGTAGGTGCGCAATACGGCCCCCACTTCGCCCAGCAGGACCCGGAGCGCTTCGGCTTCCAGCCCGGCGAACAGAGAGGTGGATTGTAACAGCGGAAGATAATTTTCCATACCCATTCCGTGAGGTTTTCCCCGGGCCCTCACCGCCCTTCTGCGATTCCGTTGCATGTGCAACGGTATTTTTTCTCTTATTATAGTAAACTTGAGGGCGTAAAGCAAATGGTTTTGCAAATTTTTTGCGGGAAAATTTCTCCCAATGAAAGTGAGGAACGAAATCCTATGAAAAAACTGACATCTCTGCTGCTGTCGCTGGTGCTGATGGTCAGCGTGCTGGCCTGCGGCGCATCGGCCAAGACGAGCAAAAAAGTGCGCATCGCCGGCCTGAAAGGCCCCACCACCATGGGCCTCGTCAATCTGCTGAGCATGGAGAAGGACGGCACTGCTTCCCTCGACTATGACCTGCAGCTCTACGGCGCTGCCGATGAGATTGTGCCGAAGCTCATCAAGGGCGAACTCGACATGGCCGCTATCCCGGCCAACCTCGCCGCGACCCTCTACCAGAAGACGAACGGCGGCATCCAGGTCATGGCCGTCAACACGCTGGGCGTCCTCTACGTCGTGGAGAAGGGCAATACCGTCCACAGCTTCGCCGACCTCAAGGGCCGCACCATCCTTTCCACCGGCAAAGGCACGACGCCCGAGTACGTCCTGCGCTATCTGCTCAAGAAGAACGGCCTCGACCCCGACAAGGACGTGAAGATCGAATACTACAGCGAGGCTTCCGAGGTCACGGCCCAGATGGCCGCTGCCAGGAAGGATGCCATCGCCGTCCTGCCTCAGCCCTACGTCACCGCTGCCCAGATGAAGGACAGCGACCTCCGCGTCGTCCTCGACCTGACCAGGGAATGGAACAGGGTCTGTGACACCCAGCTCATCACCGGCGTCACCGTGGTGCGCACCGAGTACGCAAAGCAGAATCCCGACGTCATCGCAGCTTTCCTGACCGACTACCAGAAGAGCGTCAAGGCGGCGAACGAGGACATCGACGGCACCGCCGCCCTCTGTGAGGAAGTCGGCGTGGTGGCCAAGGCTGCTATCGCCAAGAAGGCCCTGCCCAAGTGCAACATCGTTTACCGCAACGGTCAGGAGATGAAGAAAGACATCTCTGCTTACCTGCAGGTGCTCTACGATGCCTCTCCCGCCGCCGTGGGCGGCAAACTGCCGGACGATAACTTCTACTACACCGAGCCGTCCGTCCTGCGCAAGGTCATGGCGGCTATCCGCAATTCCGCAAAGTAAGCTTTGAAACAAAGAAGGGGCTGCTGCACATCGTTTTAGCCGAAAGTGCAGCAGCCCCTTTCTTAGATCAGAAGGCCCGCGCCGATGCCGATGAGAGCCGGCAACAGCCAGCCAAAGCCGAGGCTGCTCAGGGGCAGAGCGTTCATCAAAGTGGAGAGGGGGCCGAAGGGCAGGGCAGCAGGGATGCTCTGGATGGCCGTGAAGAGGATACTCAGCCGCCAGACCGATGTCCGCTGGAACCGTCCGGGCAGGAACTCCACCACGATGAGGACGATGGCGATGGGGTAGATGGCGTTCAGCACCGGAACGGAAAGGCTCAGGATGTCCGCAAGGCCGATGTTCGCCAGCAGCATGCTCATCAGCGCGAAGAAGGCTGCAATGGCGGGGGAGGAAAGCTGGGGCAGAAGCTCGTGGAAGTATTCGCCTACGCTGGCGATGAGGCCGACGCAGGTGTTGAAGCAGGCGATGACGAAGATAACGGCCAGAAGCACCTGTCCCACCCGGCCAAACAGGCCGTCGGCCAGTGCCGTCAGGACGGAGGCGCCGGTGTCACTGCCGGGGAACGCGGCCCCCGAGATGCCGCCGATGTGGGTCAGCATGGCGTAGACCACCAGCAGCATCCCGCCCGCGATGAACCCGGCCCGGATGGTGCCGCGCCGGACGGCAGCTTCTTCCGTGATGCCCACCGCCTGAATGTTCAGCGCGATGACCGCGCCGAAGTTGAGCGCTGCCAGCGCGTCCATGGTTTGATAGCCGTCCAGCACGCCCTGTGCGGCGGGGAGAGCGGCGTAAGCCTCGGCAGGCGTGCCGTAGCCGGGCGAGGCCGGGCGGAGGATGCAGCCCGCGAACAGCACCACGATGAGCACCAGCAGGGCAGGGCAGAGGATGCGGCCCAGCCGCTGGGTCAGCTTTTCGGGCTTGAGGGCCACGAAGTACGCCGCAGCAAAGAACACGAGGGAGTAGATGAACTGTCCCGGTGCGCTCCGCCCCACAAGCGGCGTCAGCATCTCAAACGAGGTGCTGGCCGTGCGGGGGATCGCGAGGCAGGGACCGATGGACAGATAGACCAGCACAGCGAACACCTGTGCGAAGCGGGGATGGACCCGCCCGGCCAGCGCAGGCAGACCGCCCGCCCGGGCCACTGCGGCCACGCCCGCGATGGGCAGACCGATGGCGCTGACGGCAAAGCCCACAAAAGCGGACCAGAGCGCCGTCCCGGCCTGTGCGCCGAGGAAGGGCGGGAAGATGAGGTTGCCTGCCCCGAAGAACATCGAGAACAGGGTGAACCCCACCAGAAGGAGCTTTTTGCCCCGGAGGGCCTGAGCGGAATCGTGCATGGTCATCTCTCCCAGCTGTGCGCGGAGGCACGTAGAATAAGGATTACTTTATTCCAGTGTAGTGTTTTATGACCTTCATGTCAAGAGAAGAAAAGATGAAGGATTGTATTCTCATACATGATGTGATATTCTGAAAGCGAGAAAACGAACAGGAGCAAAGAAATACATGGATAAAACAAAAAAACGCCGCATTCAAATCTTAGCGGCGTCGGTGTTCTGGCTGGGCGTCTGGCAGGCGGCGGCTGCGGCCATCGGGCGGGAAGTCTTTCTTGTCTCGCCGGTGCAGGCCATCGGTACGCTGGTGGAGCTGCTGCCGCAGGCCGAGTTCTGGCAGCGCATCGGTTTCAGCGCCGGGCGCATCCTGTTAGGCTTCGGGCTGGGCGTTCTGTCCAGCGCGGTGCTGGCGGTAGCCGCCGAAAAGTGGGAGTGGGTGGACGCCCTTCTCGCCCCCGTGATGCAGCTGGTCAAGGCTACTCCGGTGGCGAGCTTCATCATTCTGGCGCTGGTGTGGGTCAGCGGCTCGTCGCTGTCCGTCCTTATCAGCTTTTTGATGGTGCTGCCCGTCCTCTACAGCGCAGTGCGTACCGGCATCGGGAGTGCTGACCGCCAGCTTCTCGAAATGGCGCAGGTGTTCCGTCTGCCTCTGGGGCGGCGTCTGCGGGCGGTCTGGCTCCCGGCGGTGCTGCCCGCGTTCCGGCAGGGATGCAGCGTGGCGCTGGGCATCTGCTGGAAGAGCGGCGTAGCAGCAGAGGTCATCGGACTGCCGGACGGCAGCATCGGCGACGCGCTTTACCGGGCAAAAATTACCCTTTCCACCGGGGAGCTGTTTGCCTGGACCTTCGTCATCATCCTGCTGAGCGCCGTATTCGAAAAGCTGTTCCTCGCTCTGCTGGATAAAGCGGTAGCGGCAGTTCTGGGAGAAGAGGGGGCTGAAAAATGAGTGAAACCAACAACAAACTGGAAATAAAAAATCTGTCTAAACAATTCGGAGAGAAAATCCTCTTCGAAAACCTCTCTCTTACTGTGGACGACCCGGCGGTGCTCTGGGCGCCAAGCGGCTGGGGCAAGACGACCCTGCTCCGCATCCTGATGGGGCTGGAAGCGCCCACCTCCGGCAGCGTGGAGGGCGTGGGCCGGGTCGGCGCGGTCTTTCAGGAAGACAGGCTCTGCCCCCAGCTGACCGCCGAAGAGAATGTGGCGCTGGTGCTGAACGCAGAACAGTACAAGGTCAAAATACAATACAAAGAGCAGATACGAGATGACCTTATACAATTGGGACTAGATGACGAGGCCCTTGCCCTGCCTGCCCGGAAGCTCTCCGGCGGACAGAAGCGCCGCACCGCCTTGCTGCGCGCTCTCTGGGCCGAGAGCGACACGCTTCTGTTAGATGAGCCCTTCACCGGCATGGATCCCGCCGTCATGAAAAAAGCCGCAGCCATGCTCAAGGCACGCTGCGGCACAAAGCCCACCCTGCTGGCGACCCATGATCAAGAAGCCATCCGGGAGCTGGGGTGGAAAATAATCGAACTGGGCTGAAACGAAAGGAGCCTGACCATGGAGAAAAAGACGAGCTGCCTGCTCTGCGTTCTTACCGCGCTGCTTCTCGCTGTGCTCTATCTCTGGGCCGCCCTCCGCCCGGGCGTCTGGCTGCGGGATGCCTTTTTGTATCGTCAGGCCGACGGCAGCTTTTCGGGCAAGGATGCGTATGCCGCCTACACCATGCAGGTTGCTCAGACGGAAAACGGTGCGGAAGTGGATTTCACGATGGACGGAGAAACGCGGCACTATCGGCTCGAATCGAAAGCCGAAGGCATGAGCGACCCGGGCGTAAAAATTGAGCAGGACGGAGTGGTCATTTTTACCGGGACCGCGCTGGGCGACCCCGGCGACGCCATCCTGTGGAGGGAAGACGATGGGGGCCTTGCCGACGAGGTGAACGTCATCGTCAACGGCGAATACCGGAGATCCGACCTCTGGCCCAGTTGTAACTGGCTCTATAATGTGGCCGTCGGCGGGCGGCGGGAGAGCCGGGGCAGCGTGGCGTTCCTGCTGCCGATAGGGGCGCTGGTGGTGCTCCTTGTGCTGGATGTCCGGTTCCCGCTGCTGTTCTGGAACCTCCGCCACGGGCTGGAAGTGTACGGCGGTGAGCCAACCGAATGGTATTACGCGATGCAGAGGGTGAGCCGCATTACCAGCATCATCGGTGTTTTTGTGCTGGCGGTGATGAGCTTTGCTGTTCACTGAGGCTCACAGCAGCTCGGCAAGGATGCTGTTCTGTACGATGAGCCCGGCAGGCGTGAGGGCGAGGGTGTGGCCGTCAAAGTTGGCGTAGCCGCTCTTCACGCAGTTTTTCACAAAGGACAGCTGCGAAGTGGAGAACTCCCTGCCATAGCGTTTTTTGTATTCGTCGAGGCTCAGACCTTTGCGCAGACGCAGCTGCAAGATGAGATAATCCTCCGCACCGCAGCCGCCGTCCATGACGGGCGCGGCCTCGTCCCGCAGAAAGGCTTCGGTGTCGGCGGGGTAGTAGAACCGTTTGCCGCCCATGCAGGAGTGGGCCGCAGGGCCGATGCCCAGATAGTCGCCGCAGTCCCAGTAGATGAGGTTATGCTTTCCCTCATAGCCCGGGCGGGCGAAGTTGGAGATCTCATATTGCCGGTAGCCATGATGTTCCAGCTGCTCGACGGCGTAGAGGTAAAAATCTGCCGCCTCGTCGGAGGTGGGCAGACCCTCGGGGGGCGTCCGGCCAAAGGCGGAGTCGGGCTCGATCTTCAAGAGGTAGGCGGAAATGTGGGCCGCGCCGCCATCCTCGATAAGCTCCAGCGTCTCGTCGAACTCGGCCTGCGTATAATGGGGCAGGGCCAGCATGATGTCGCCGCTGATGTTCTCGAACCCGGCACGGCGTGCGGCGGAGAAAGCGGCCCGCGCCTGCTTTGCCGTGTGGGGGCGGCCCAGCGTCTTGAGCTGGCTGTCCCGGGCCGACTGGACGCCGAAGGAAATGCGGTTGACGCCCGCCTCCCGGAATGCCCGGAGAGAGTCTTCGGTCACGGTCTCAGGGTTGGCTTCCAGCGTGATCTCGGCCCCGGGCAGGGGCTGCGCGGCGTCGATGAGCCGGGCGGCGTCTGCCGGGTCCAGCAGACTGGGCGTTCCACCGCCGAAATAAAGGGTGTTCGGCCGCAGGGGCGCGTCCGGCGCAAACCGGGAGAGTTCCCGCAAAAGGGCGTCCACATAGGCCCGGGGGACGCCGCGCTGGCCGGGGGCGGAGTAAAAATCACAGTACCGGCATTTGGAAAAACAGTAAGGGATATGCAGATAAAGTCCGAGGGACATCAAATATCACAGCCTTTTTCATGAATCGTTCATTTCTATGCAGTATACTATATTTCGTAGACCGGGGCAAGGCCGATGCCGATGCCCTGATTTTGAATGGAGGATTCCTTATGGATTACAACAACTATGACCGCGGCTATGCGGAGCCTTCGATGAGCGCATCGGACTATATGACCCGCACCTACCGCTGGATGGCCGGCGGCCTGCTCGTCACCTTCGCAATGGCCTATATCACGGCGACCACGTCCCTTATCTATCTGGTCGATTCGCTTTACTTCCTGCTTACCATCGGTGAGCTGGCGCTGGTGTTCATGCTCAGCGCCCGGGTGCAGAAGATGTCCATCGACGGTGCAAGAGCCGCGTTCTTCGGATACGCCATCCTGAACGGCATGGTCCTGAGCTACTACTTCCTGATGTTCTCGGTAGGCACGCTGGTCATGGCCTTCCTCGCCACGGCGGTCTACTTCGGCCTCATGGCTGTGTACGGCACCACTACCCATAAAGACCTCACCGGCTGGGGTCCCCGCCTCATGATGGCTCTGGTGGCCATGATTGTCACCAGCCTCGTGGGTGCGCTCTTCGGCTTTGGCTTCGGCACCTCGGTGCTCTACTGCGGCATCGGCCTGGTGGTGTTCATGCTGCTCACCGCCTATGATACCCAGAAGCTCCGCCAGATCTACGCCTACTATGCAGGCGACGCTGAGCTGGCCGAGAAGGCTTCCATCTATGGCGCACTAACCCTGTATCTGGACTTCATCAACATCTTCCTGTACGTTGTCCGTCTGCTGGGCATGAACAGCCGCAGCCGCAACAATTAAATCAAATTTTTCGTAGCCGCCGTGCAGAGCGTTTGCACGGCGGCTCTTTTTTGTCAGAATGCCTGCTTTGAATCATGATAACTGTGCGATTTGCCAAAAATCGAGGGAAAGGTTGACAGAATGCCGGGGGGTGGTAAAATTTGTGTGGTGATGCGGCAGATGATGTTTGCGGCAGCAGCACACAGAGCTTATTTTTATTGAGGAGGGGTTTCGAATGAAACTGTTCAAAAAGGTTCTCGCCGCAGCCCTCGCGGGCGTGCTGGCACTGTCCGTCCTGACGGGCTGTAACAACAGCAATAGTGTGGCTACCGTGAAAATGCTCGATGCGCTGAATGACTGGGCGAAGGTCTATGGTGTGGATACTACCTTCGAAAAGGGCAATAAAGAATTGCAGGAACAGGTAAACGCACTGGTGAAGACCGTGGATGAGGTCGGCAAGGGCATCGATTTTGGAGATGCCAAGGACTTCGATGATGTGTACAACGCCATTATGAAAGATAAAGCTGCAAGGCTGAAGCTGGGGGCTTGGGCAGCGAAGTTTACTCAAGCAAATGTTGGTGATGGTTCGCCGCTGTATGAGTGTGGCTTTGCCGATATTAGCGCAACGCTGTCTGCAAGTAGCAATAAGAACATTTACTATGCAGGTCAGCTGATGACTTCCATAGGCCCCATCAATGCTCCTGACACGGAGTGGGATAATGGTGAGCCTAATTGGACTGTGGGTGACAAATCTTATGTTGCCGTTGCGACCGGCGAGGTTGGCGGTAAGAAGTACATGATCGCGCTCTTCCAGACCACTGCTGTAACGAATCCGAAGTATCAGCCGGGTGACAATGGCATGGGCGAAGGTGCTAGTAAGGATTGAGCCTCAGCCGCAGCAATGCCCGCCCACTGAATCATGAACCCGTTAGGCCCCGGTCCGCCGGGGCCTTTTTTCGTCCTTATGAATAAACCCCGCTCTGCCGCTCCAAACTACCACCAAAGAAACGATTCCGTACACAAAGATGGATTGGAGTAACGAACGATGGAGCAATTCAGAAAGTTTTTGCGGGACAAAGCCTTTGCGCTGGTGCTTACCGCCTGCCTGCTGGCGGCGGCAGCGGCCGGTGTGTGGGCTGTGCGCACGGTGCGCAATGAGCTGAAGCAAGATCTGGACGCGGTGCGAAGCCCGTCCAGCACCGCCCCCGGCATCGACGAGGGCATCAACACATCGCCCGGCGTTGCCGGAGAGGAGGAAGCCGAATGGCAGCAGCAGAACGCACCCGCAGCAAACAGTGTGGCCAATGTGCCAAAAGCCGACAGCTCGTCCGGTGGGGCTGCGTCCTCTTCTGGTGCGCGGTCTGGGTCTGGTTCGGTGCGCGAACCCTCCGCGCTGCAAACCGAGTCCTTGCCTGCCAGCAGTTCGGCTGCGCCTGCCTCCACGCAGCCTGTCTCGGGGCGCGTCTTAAACAGCTACAGCGGCGATGAGCTGGTCTACAGCAAGACGCTGGGTGACTGGCGCACCCACAACGGTGTGGACTACGCCGCCAGCAGGGGCGCGGAAGTGACCGCCCCGGCGGCAGGCAAGGTGGTGGAGACCGGCACGGACGACAAGTGGGGGCCTGTGGTCGCCATCGAAGATGCTTCCGGCAGGATCTGGCGGGTCTGCGGTACGACGGATGCCAAGGTGAAGAAGGGCGACACCGTCTCGGTCGGGCAGACCATCGGCAAGGTGGGCAGCGTGAGCTGTGAGTGTGCCGAGGAGAGCCACATCCACTTGGAAGTCATGGAGGGCGAAAAGTATCTCGACCCCATCAAGGCCATGAAATAAGCAAAATTTTCCGGGCAGGTGCAGCAGAACGCTGTACCTGTTTTTTTCACATTGCTTTTGGCGGTCGATTCTGGTATGATAAACTAGAATAAGTGTGAAGACAGAAGAAAAAGCGGAGGAAACGAAACATGAAGGTCTTAGTGGTAGGCGGCGGTGCTGCCGGCCTGATGGCGGCGGGCGCGGCCCTGCGGCAGGGGCATGAGGTGACGGTGCTGGAACATATGGAAAAGCCGGCTCAGAAAATTCTCGTCACCGGCAAGGGCCGCTGCAATGTGACCAACGACTGCACCGCAGAGGAATTTCTGCACCATGTGCGGACGAACCCCCGCTTTTTGTTCTCGTCGCTGGGGGCTTTCCCGCCGGCCAAGACGATGGAGCTGTTTGAGTCTCTCGGTGTGGAGCTGAAAGTGGAGCGCGGACGCCGGGTGTTCCCGGTGTCAGATAAGGCCGAAGAGATTCGGCAGGCTCTTCTGCGGTACGCAGATGGAGCGGACATCGTCCACGACGGGGCAAAAAAGCTGCTGCTGGAGCCGCTGGCCCAGCCGGAAGAAGCGCCTGCCGCGCCGGAAGATCCGCGCCACCCGAAAAAGAAAAAGCCCGGCCCGGCCTATCGCTGCGTGGGTGTACGGGGAACTTCGGGCCGGGAGTACAAGGCGGACGCCGTGCTGGTGGCAACGGGCGGCCTGAGCTACCCCACCACCGGCTCCACCGGCGACGGCTACAAGCTGGCCCAGCAGGCGGGCCACACCCTCGTGGAGCCTGTCCCCAGCCTTGTCAGCCTCGTGAGCCATGACGCCGACTGCAAGAAGATGATGGGCCTCGCCCTCAAGAACGTGACTCTTACCCTCCACGAGGACGGCAAACCTATCTTCGAGGAGCAGGGCGAGATGCTGTTCACCCACTTCGGCATCAGCGGGCCGCTGACCCTCAGCGCGTCGAGCCATCTGGGCGACATGAAAAAGCACAAGTACGAAGCTTTTATTGATTTGAAGCCTGCCCTCAGTGAGGAACAGCTTTATGACCGCATCACCCGGGACTTTGCCCTTCTGGCGAACCACGCGGCGCAGGGCGCACTGGTGAAGCTGCTGCCGTCCAGTATGCAGCCGGTCATGGTGGCACGCTGGGGCATCGACCCGGCCACCA
>OGDU01002725.1_pt1 | contig 10790 bp, 6 predicted proteins | sample 1570371 | NCBI WGS metagenome assembly OGDU01 (sample SAMEA2581977, study PRJEB24529) | metagenome | biome: Human gut stool | place: China | collected 2011
CTTGAGGGCGCTCCAGTCTCTCGTGCCGACGGAAAGGCACCGGTCGATCGCGTGTGCGGCGATGACGCGGAGCTCTTCCATGAGATTTTCCGATTCCTTGACGTAGACAAAGCCTCTGGTAATAATATCGGGCCCCGTGATGACGCTTCCGTCCTCGCTCGAAAGGTTCACGACCACGACCAGCATGCCGTCCTGCGCCAGATGCTTGCGGTCGCGCAGCACGACGCTTCCGACATCGCCAACACCCGTGCCGTCGACAAGGATCTTGCCTGCCGGAACGGGGCCCGCCCATTTGCAGGTGGCCTTCGTGAGCTCAAGAACCTTGCCGATGTCCGAGATGAAAATATTCTTCGCGTCCATACCCATCGACTGTGCAAGCCGCGCATGCGCCTGCAAATGGCGCTGCTCGCCGTGGAGCGGAATGAAGAAGCGCGGATGCAGCAGCGCATGCATGATCTTGAGTTCTTCCTGGCAGGCATGGCCAGAGACATGCAGGCCCTCGAGCTTATCGTAGACAACGTCGGCTCCCTTGCGGTAGAGCTCGTTGATGACGCTGCCGATGGCGTTCTCGTTGCCAGGGATGGCGGAGGCGGAGAGGATCACCTTGTCACCGGCGCCGATCTCCACCTGCTTGTGGGTGGAGAAGGCCATGCGGTACAGGGCGCTCATTTCCTCGCCCTGAGAGCCGGTGGTGACGATGACCTGCTTGTTTTTGGGCAGGCCCTTGAGTTTGTTGATGTCCACCAGTGTGTTTTTGGGGACCTTCATATAGCCCAGCTCCGTGGAGACCTTCATCATGTTCTCCATGCTGCGGCCGGTAACGGCCACCTTCCGGCCGCACTGGGCGGCGGCATCCAGCACCTGCTGGACACGGTGGACGTTGGAGGCGAAGGTGGTGACGATGATACGCTCGTCGCAATTCTGGAACTGGCGCATGAAGGTGGCGCCCACCACCTTTTCGGAGGGGGTGAAGCCGGGGCGCTCTACGTTGGTAGAGTCGGCGCACAGGCAAAGAACGCCCTCCTTGCCCAACTCGCCCAGGCGGGCCAGATCGATGACCTCCCCGTCGATGGGGGTGGAGTCGATCTTGAAGTCACCGGTATGGACGATGGTGCCCATCTTGGTGTGGATGGCGAAAGCCACGGAGTCGGCGATAGAGTGGTTCACATGGATGAACTCCACGGTGAACTTGCCCGCCCGGACGCTCTTGCCTGCCTCCACAGTGATGAGCTTGGTGGACTTCACCAGCTGGTGCTCCTCCAGCTTCAGCTTGATGAGACCGGCGGTGAAGCGGGTGCAGTAGATGGGCATGTTGATCTGCTTGAGCACATAGGGGATGGCGCCGATGTGGTCCTCGTGGCCGTGGGTGATGAACAGGCCCCGGATCCGGGATTTGTTCTTGATGAGATAAGACACATCGGGGATCACGCAGTCGATGCCGTACATGTCATCACCGGGGAAAGCCATACCGCAGTCCACTACGATGATCTCGCCGCCGTATTCATAGGCGGTCATGTTCTTGCCGATCTCGTTGAGACCGCCAAGGGGAATGATTTTCAGTTTTTCTGCCATAGATATAGAAACTCCTTTGCTGAACGCCCTGAAAAGGGCGGAAATATGTAGGAGCTTTTCAGAGAATACGGATGACGTAAAGTGGACGCAGGCGCCTAAAGAGGCACGGCAAATAAAGACGTCCGTTGTCCGCACGGCCCCGTTTCGCCGGCGGAGGTTCGGTCACGTCTGTCCGATCTCGTATGAAAAAGCTCTATTTATTCAACCACAGGCTCTCGGGCCGCGGAAAAATACAGGTGAAATAAATAAAATGTAAGAAAACGGCAGGGAAGCCTTGCCCCCCGGTGCCAGATTTGATATAGTATAGCACAGAAAAGAGTATTTGTATACATAAAATTTTGAATGAGACAGAAATGCGCTGCAACACGGACAATAAAAAGGCAAATTGTTGCCGGGAGAAAGAATTTTTCGGCACCTATTGACAATTCCTGAAAATCTGCTACTGTATGCGCGTTGACATAGGACGGAGGAACCAACCATGCGGACCACCATTAAAATGATTGCGGAGCGGGCTGGTGTATCCATCGGCACAGTAGACCGGGTGCTCCATGACCGGCCTTATGTAAAGGCGGAAGTCCGGGAGCGGGTCCTGCGCGTGATGGAGGAACTGGACTATCATCCCAACCGGATGGCCAGCGCCCTGGCCACCAGCGGTACGCCCCGGAAGCTGGCGCTGGTGCAGCCTGAATGGGAAGAGGGCTTTGTGCGGGATGAGATGGATGCCGGTACAGCCCGCTTTCTGGAGGAATACAGAGATTACAATGTGTCGCTGGACATCCGGAACTACCCGTCGGGGGACGAGGCGGAATGTCTGCGCTTGCTGAATGAGGCAGTGGAAAACGGCGCACAGGCCGTCGCGCTGTGCGCTTCCGGCACCGAGGAGATCCGGCGGGCGCTGGAACGGCTGTCAGAGCGGGGGATCCCGGTGGCGACCTTTAACTCCGACGTGCCCGGCGGACGGCGGATCTGCTATGTGGGCGAGGACGGCCATCGGGCCGGACGGGTGGCCGGAGAGATCGCATCCTGCTTTCTGAGCCGTGGTGATGCGTTTCTGGTCATCTATGCCGATCCGAAATATACGGCGCATAAGGCCCGTGTGGACGGGTTCCTGGAGCGGCTGGCGGAGCGGGGGATCCCGGAGGAAAACGGTGTGATCGCCGCCACCCACCGGGATTATCGGAAAACGGCGGAAACGGTGGAAGGTGCATTGGCGGCGCATCCAAATTTGCGGATGGTGTATATGGCGAACCCCAGCGTCCCGGCCTGCGCGGAAGTTCTCCGCAGTCGGGGCCTGACGGGGAAAGTCCACATCCTTTCCCATGACTGCGGCCCGGAGATTCAGGAGCTGCTGAAAAGCGGCGAGGTGGATTTTACTATCGGGCAGGATCTGGCGTATCAGCCTTATCAGGCGCTGTCTGTGCTCTTTGAGGCATTGATGGGACAGCGGCCTGACCGGGACACCTATGTGACCGCTTGCCCCATTCTCAATTCGGAGAGTATTTGACGGTAAATATGGAAAGAAACGGGGGACTGCGGTCCTCCGCTGTTTCCGGGCAAAACTGTGTACGCACACATATAAACACATAGTAAGGAGCGCATGATGAAAAAGCATCGTTTACCGGCGGCTGTGCTGGCACTGGCCGCTTTGGGCTTTACCCTGGGCACCTGTGAATTTGTGATCGTAGGTATCCTGCCGGATATTGCGGCGGGGCTGAACGTATCTCTGGCCGCCGTGGGGCGGTTGGTCAGCGTATTTGCTGCCTGCTATGCGGTAGGAACGCCGCTGCTCACGGCCCTGACCGGACGGATGGACCGATTCCGCCTGCTGATGGGGCTGATGCTCCTGTTTCTGGGTGTGAATGTCCTGAGCATGCTGGCTCCCGGCGTGGCGGTGCTGTATGCCTCCCGTGTAGTGGCGGCGCTGGTGTCCGGGACCCTCACCGCAGTGGCTATGCTGTATGCGAAGGAGGTTTCTTCCCCGGAACAGACGGCCCGGGCCATTTCCGCCGTGTACGCGGGCTTTTCCGTGGCGGCGGTGGCGGGGGTGCCCATCGGTACAGCGGTGTGCCACGCTCTTGGCTGGCGGGCCACCTTTGGCGTGATTCTGGTAATGGGACTGGTGCTGCTGCCTGTGCTGGCCCGGCTGCTGCCGCGGGAGATTGATGTCCCTCCGGCAGAGGGCGGCCTGCTGAACCAGTTCGCGGTGCTGCGGGACAGTCGCTGCTGGCACTGCGTTTTGATGGTGCTGTTCAGCGCTTCCGCTACCTATACGGTCTACACCTATCTGACACCGACGCTGACCAGTACGCTGGGCCTGCCGGAGACGGCGGTCAGTCCGGTCCTGCTGGTGATGGGGCTTTGCAGTGCCGCCAGCAATTTGCTTTCCGGACGCCTTGCGGAAAAAGGCGGTCTGAAGCCTTTGCCGCTATTTTTCGCCGCGCAGGTCCTGCTGTTTGCCGTGCTGCCTCTGCTGCTGGTGAACCGGTGGCTGGGATTGGTAGGGCTGTTTGCCATGGGCCTGCTGATGTATCTGCTGAATACGCCGGTGCAGGTCCATTCTCTGGGATTGGCAGAGGCGGAATATCCAGCGGCAGCCAGCCTCTGCGCGTCGGTGCAGCCGGTGTCCTATAACTTTGGCATCGCCGCAGGCTCCTTTGCGGGCAGTCTGGTGCAGGATGCTTGGGGACTGCGACTGTTAGGCGTTCCGGCGGCGGTATTTGCTCTGCTGAGCCTGTGGCAGTGCAGAGGATTGCTGCGGTCCATTCAGCGCAGGAAAACCCGCCGGTAAGCACAGACAACAGAACAGATAGGAAAACAACACCATCCGAATGGATGGTGTTGTTGAGACTGTCAATAAAGTGGTAAATCCTCCGCAACGGTAAGGAAGGGTGTGCGCGGGAAACCCAAGAAGGGTGTCTCGCGCCATTAAAATCCTAAGTTTCCAGAACTTTTATAAAGTTCTGGAAACTTGCTCAGCGGGGCGAAAAAATTTTTTCGACACGCTGAACAACACCATCCATCCGGATGGTGTTGTTTTTTTGGACAGATACTTTACGCCCGGCTCCGCTTGGCGGAGCGTACCCGAGCCGGACGGCGCTGGCAGACCTCGGCGGACAGAGGCTGGATGTCCCCGGCGGCCATCAGGGCCTGCCGTGTCAGAAGAGGACCGACCATTTCATAGATCAGCACGGAGAAGAGGGTGATGTTGCGGATCAATCCGCCCTGCTCTCCAAGCTGCATAGCGGTTGTGCACATTCCCAGCGCTACACCTGCCTGAGGCAGCAGGGTGATCCCCAGATATTTACAGATCTCCGGTCCGCATTTCATATATTTGGAGCTGGCAAAGGCACCGATATATTTGCCGGCAGAGCGGAACAGGATGTAGACCAGACCAATGCACACGATGGCCCAATCCGTAAAGACGCCCAACTCCAACTCCGCGCCGCTGATGACGAAGAACAGCGCAAAAAGGGGAGAGGTCCATTTGTCTGCGGCTTTCATCAAATCGGCAGACTGGGGGCAGAGATTGCAGAACACCGTTCCCAGCATCATGCATACCAGAAGAGAGGAAAAGCTGATAGTCACCGGCCCAAGGGTAATGTGCGACATGGACAGGGCCACCGTCAGAAAAACGAGGGAAATGGTCATGTTCAGGCGGTTTGTATTGGAATGAAAGAGGACCTCCAGCTTGGTCAGCAGCCAGCCTGCGGCGGCACCCAATGCCAGAGACGCAACGATCTCCAGCAGGGGGTTGAGCAGAATGGAGATCAGATCCAACTCGCCGCTGACCAGCGCTTTGGAAATGCCGAAGCTGACCGCAAACACGATCAGGCCCACTGCGTCATCCAGTGCGACGATGGGCAGAAGGAGATTGGTCACCGGACCCTTTGCTTTATACTGGCGCACCACCATCAGCGTGGCGGCCGGCGCAGTAGCCGTCGCAATGGCGCCCAAGGTAATCGCCTGAGCTGCGGACAGCTTTTCCGGCAGCAGCATGTGGACCGTCAGCAGTGCGGCGTCCACCAGCAGGGTGGCGGTCAAGGCCTGGACAACGCCGATGACGGCAGCCTGGTTGCCCGTGGATTTCAGGTCCTCCAGACGGAACTCATTTCCGATGGAAAAGGCGATGAAGCCCAGCGCGACCTCGGAGACCAGTTGCAGACTGCTTACCGCATCGGCTGAGACCAGCCCCAGACCGGTAATATGCATACTGCCCAGAACATAGGGGCCGATCAGCACACCGGCCACCAGATACGCAGTTACGTCCGGCAATCGCCACAGATTGAATACGCGCGTCATCAGAAGTCCTGCCAGAACCGCAATGGAAACAGATAAGAGTGTAGACATGTGAATGAATCCTTCTCTCCTGCATTTGATTGCATCAGTATACACCTTGATTTTTATAAAATCAATGCAAACGTTTGCAATATTTATAAAATCTTTATATTACATTATATCACTGTTTATGCGTACATAAGGAAATTAAAAAGATAATTTCGCAAATAAAAGACAAAAATGACGATAACGTTTGCGTTGTGGAGACAGCCTCGGAATTTGGCATTTTCACACGAGGGCAAAGTAAAAAAGAGAAGCCCCATGGAATGGGGCTTCTCTGGATCATATGCGGTTGTGGCTGCATTTAGGTACGGCTTGCGTTCAGCCCTTGCGAGGGAAGCCAGCCGTCCTATGGCGGGAGGTTTTAACGGATCATTTCACAATCAGGGTCTGGCCGTCCATCTCCTCCGGTACGGCAAGGCCCATCACATCCAGAATGGTGGGAGCGATGTCCGCCAGACGGCCCTGACGCAGCTCCGAACCGGCGCCGCAGAGGATGAAGGGCACCAAATCGGTGGTGTGGGCGGTCATGGGGGAGCCGTCCTCCTGGGTCATGGTCTCGGCGTTGCCGTGGTCGGCGGTGATCATGGCGATGCCGCCCATTTTCATGGTGGCGTCCACCACCTTGCCCACGCACTCATCCACGGTCTCCACGGCCTTCACCGCCGCGTCAAAGACGCCGGTGTGACCCACCATGTCGCAGTTGGCGAAGTTCAGGATGATGACATCATACGCACCGGATTCGATCCGCTCCACGCACTTGTCGCACACCTCGTAGGCGCTCATCTCCGGCTGGAGATCGTAGGTTGCCACCTTGGGAGAGGGCACCAGCACCCGGTCCTCGCCGGGGAACTGGGTCTCCACGCCGCCGTTGAAGAAGAAGGTCACATGGGCATACTTCTCCGTTTCCGCGATGCGGAGCTGGGTCAGTCCCAGATTGCTGAGATACTCACCCAGACCGTTGCGGACGGCCTGACGGGGGTAGGCCACCTCCACATTGGGCATGGTAGCGTCATACTCCGTGGTGCAGACGAAGGTCACGGGGAAATACTGGCGGGTGAAACCGTCGAACTTCGGGTCCACAAGGGTCCGGGTGATCTCACGGGCCCGGTCAGGGCGATAGTTGAAGAAGATCACACTGTCATTATCGGAGATGGTGCCGTCCCCATCACAGATCACCGGCTCGATGAACTCGTCGGTGACGCCGGCGGCGTAGGCATCCTTCACCGCTGCCACGGGCAGGGGATTGACGTGGGCGCTCTCACCGTAGACCATGGCGTCATAGGCGGCTTCCACACGGTCCCAGCGCTTGTCGCGGTCCATGGCGTAGTAACGGCCCATGAGGGTTGCGATCTTACCCACGCCCAGCTCCCGGCACTTCTCCACCGTCCGGGTCACATAGTCCGCGCCGGAGGTGGGGGAAACGTCCCGTCCATCCAGAAATGCGTGGATGTAGACCCGCTCAAGGCCACGGTCCTTTGCCATCTGCATCAGGGCGAAGAGGTGGTCGATGTGGGAGTGGACGCCGCCGTCGCTGAGCAGACCCATGAGGTGAAGGGCAGAGCGCTTTTCCTTGCAGGCGTCCATGGCGTGAACATAGGCGGGATTCTGGAAGAAATCTCCGTCATCAATGGATTTGCTGATCCGGGGCAGGTCCTGAAACACCACCCGGCCTGCGCCGATGTTGGTGTGGCCCACCTCACTGTTGCCCATCTGGCCTGCAGGCAGACCTACATCCAAACCAGAGGCGGACAGCTCTGTATGGGCATACTCCTGGAAGAACTGATCCAGACGAGGAGTGTTGGCGGCGGCAACGGCGTTGCCCTCCGTCTCGGTCCGGAGACCGAATCCGTCCATAATGATGAGTGTGGTCGGTGTTTTGTTCATAGAAACCTCATTTCGCATAAAGGGGGGGACTGTGTCCCCCCGCTTTTCCGCATTATTCCTGATTGGCCGCGTTGATGATGTCCACGAACTGCTCGGGCTTCAGAGCAGCACCGCCGATGAGGCCGCCGTCGATATCGGGTTGGGCCAGCAGCTCAGCAGCGTTCTTGGGGTTCATGCTGCCGCCGTACTGAATGGTGACGCTGCGGGCCACGCGGGCACCGTACAGGCCACGGATGGCAGCACGGATGTTGGAGCAGACCTCGCCGGCCTGCTCGGCAGTGGCGGTCTTGCCGGTGCCGATGGCCCAGATGGGCTCATAGGCGATGATGCAGCGGCGCAGCTTCTCAGCAGGGACACCGTTCAGAGCGCTCTTGACCTGCAGAGCGATCCACTCGTTGGTGATGCCGGTTTCGCGCTGCTCCAGGCTCTCGCCCACGCAGATGATGGGGTTCATGCCGGCGTTCAGCACAGCGTGGACCTTCTTGTTGACAGTCTGGTCAGTCTCGCAGAAATACTGACGGCGCTCGCTGTGACCCACGATGACATACTTCACGCCCAGGTCCTTCAGCATATCGGCGGAAACCTCGCCGGTGTAAGCGCCCTTCTCCTCAAAGTAGACGTTCTCGGCACCCACGGAGATCCGCAGATCCTTAAAAGCCTTCATAGCGGTGGAAATATTGCAGGCGGGGACACAGATCAGGGTGTCGCACCACTTGGCGCGGGGCATGATCTTCTTCAGGTCCTCGGCGAATTTCTTGGTCTCGGTGGCGGTCATGTTCATCTTCCAGTTGCCGGCGATGACAGTCTTACGGTATCTGCGGTTCATAACTCTTTTTTCTCCTTTTGTATCTTTGATAACGATGATCGGACCGTTTCGGAGGGCCGTCAGGGCGGTCCGAAAAAGGCTCGACAATAAAACTTATTATTTTATAGCGAAAACGAGGGGATTTGTCAAGTATTTTTGAAAAATTCGACTGTTTTTGCGAAAATATCGTATGGAAAGCGGCAGAATGCTCTGCTGCTTTGTGGGATCGAACTATGTGGAGATCCTGATTTTGCCGGACAGCGATAGCGGGCAAAGCCCGCTGCGCTGCAATTACTTATCCAGCAGGCAGGCCACGCCGGGAAGCTCCTTGCCCTCCATGAATTCCAGGGAAGCACCGCCGCCGGTGGAGATGTGGGTCATCTTGTCAGCATAGCCCAGCTGTTCCACAGCCGCAGCAGAGTCGCCGCCGCCGATGATGGTGATGGCGGAGGTCTTGCTGAGAGCCTCGGCCACAGCCTTGGTGCCCACAGCAAAGGCGGGGAACTCAAACACGCCCATAGGACCGTTCCAGATAACGGTACCGGCATCGGCCACAGCGTCGCAGTACAGCTTCACGGTTTCGGGGCCAATGTCCAGACCCTGCCAGCCGGCGGGGATCTCACCGGACTTGACTACCTTGCTGTTGGCGTCGGGAGAGAAGGCGTCTGCGATCACGGTGTCCACCGGCAGCAGCAGCTTTACGCCCTTCTCCCTTGCCTTCTCCACCATCTCATTGGCGTAGCTCTCCCAGTCGGCCTCCAGCAGGCTGTCGCCCACCTTGCCGCCCTGGGCGGCGGAGAACGTATAGGCCATGCCGCCGCCGATGATGATGGTATCGGCGATGTTCAGCAGGTTGTTGATGACGCCGATCTTGGAGGAGACCTTGCTGCCGCCTAAGATGGCCACCAGGGGCCGCTTGGGATCGGCGATGGCACCGCCCAGGAACTCCAGCTCCTTCTGGATCAGGAAGCCGGAGACGGCGGGCAGGTACGCCGCCACGCCGGCGGTGGAGGCGTGGGCCCGGTGCACGGCACCGAAGGCGTCGGACACATACAGATCCGCCATGTCGGCCAGCTTCCTGGCCAACTCCGGGTCGTTCTTGGTCTCGCCGGGCTCGAAGCGGGTGTTCTCCAGCAGCAGGATCTGTCCCGGCTGCAGGGCGGCCGCCTTGGTTTGGGCGTCGGGGCCCACTACGTCATGGGCGAAGATCACTTCCCGGCCCAGCAGCTCGCTGAGGCGCTTCGCCACCGGGGCTAGGCTCAGCTTGGGGTCGGGGCCGTTCTTGGGCTTGCCCAGGTGGGAGCAGGCGATGACCGCCGCCCCATTCTCCAGCAGATACTGGATGGTGGGCAGCGCCGCCACGATGCGCTTGTCGCTGGTGATGGCGCCGGTCTCTTTGTCCTGGGGGACGTTGAAGTCGCAGCGGAGCAGGACCTTTTTGCCCCGTACCTCCACATCCCGGACCGTCTTTTTATGGGTATTCATCTGAGATGTCCTCCTATCTGATCTCGTTCCATTGGATTCCTCATGATTCATTCCAACGCAGCCGAAGCCGCAGAGGCGTTCGGCGGCGGTGTCAGCGCGTTCAGGGACTAGTATGGACCGAAGGATGGAAATTCACCCCCGGCCGCCCCCCCTGCAATGCAAGGCCGCTCCGCGCCCTGCAAAAGCAGCCGGGCCTCCCCAGCGGAATCGGCGCCGCCCGGCGGGGCTCAGCCCCAGGCCATCTCGCCGGTTCCCAGCAGGCCCGGAAACCCGTTCTGCCGCAGCGCCTCGTAGACGCAGACGGCCACGGTGTTGCTCAGGTTCAGGCTGCGGGCCTCGCTGACCATGGGCAGGCGGACGCAGCGGTCCCGGTACCGCTCCCGGAGAGCCAGAGGCAGCCCGGCGGTCTCCTTGCCGAAGAACAGCCAGCTGTCGGCGGTGAACTGGGCCTCCTGATAGGACCGGGGCGCCTTGGTGGTGGTGAGCCACAGGTCCCGCTCCGCCTCGGGGCGGCGGCGGAAAAAGTCCTCCAGATTCTCGTAATCAAAAACCTCCACCAGGTTCCAGTAGTCCAGGCCAGCGCGGCGGACGGCCTTCTCCGAGATGTCGAAGCCCAGGGGGCGGATCAGGTGCAGCTGGCTGCCGGTGGCGGCGCAGGTGCGGGCGACATTGCCGCAGTTCTGTGGGATCTCCGGCTCCACCAGTA
>OGDU01002733.1_pt1 | contig 10769 bp, 10 predicted proteins | sample 1570371 | NCBI WGS metagenome assembly OGDU01 (sample SAMEA2581977, study PRJEB24529) | metagenome | biome: Human gut stool | place: China | collected 2011
TATTTCGGAGTATGTACAATACTTGTAAAAAGGCTGTATTTATCATGATTGTGAAGTCCTGCCTTTACATTGTCCAGCACACTCATCTGATGGAACAGACGGATATTCTGGAATGTTCTGGCGATTCCCGCCTTGTTGATATCAATGGTACTCTTTCCGGTGATATCCTGTCCGTCCAGATTGATGATTCCCTCGTCCGGCTTATACACACCTGTAAGAAGGTTAAAGATTGTAGTCTTACCGGCACCATTCGGACCGATCAGACCATAAAGCTGTCCTTTCTCGATGGAGACATGGAAATCATCCACTGCATGAAGACCGCCGAATGAAATATTTAAATGATTTACTTCCAGCAATGCCATAGCTTATGCCTCCTTTTTCTTAAATTTACTGAAAAGACGCTCTCTCATCTCGATTGCCTTAGGTGCCCAGTTGATCAGCATCATTACGATCAGCACGATTGCATAGAACAGCATACGGTAATCACTGAGTCCACGCAGAAGCTCAGGAAGAAGGTTCAGAATCACTGCCGCAATAATAGAACCACGCATATTTCCAATTCCACCGAGAACTACGAATACCAGGAACATGATAGACATGTTATAACCGAAGTTCTTCGGAAGTGCTGTTAAAGTTGCAAGATTATGAGCATAAAGCACACCGCCGATACCGGCTAATGCTGCTGAGATTGCAAATGCTTTCAGTTTATACTTTGTGATATCAATACCAATTGATTCCGCTGCAATACGGTTATCACGGATCGCCATGATGGCACGTCCGCTTCTGGAATTTACCAGATGATATACAATGAAAAGACAGATCAGAATCATAATCACGCCGGCGGTAAAGCTGGATAAGTGCGGAATCTTTGCAATTCCTTTTGCACCATTGATCAGCCACTCTCCCTCATCGGAAAGTTTGATTGCATTTCCGTTTGAAATTGCAAAATGAAAACCGTCCGTATCTTTTGCGATATAAAGTACGTTGATCACGTTTTTGATGATCTCCCCAAACGCCAGTGTTACAATGGCAAGATAGTCACCTCTTAAGCGCAGTACCGGGATACCGATCAGAAATCCGAAAAACGCTGCTGCCGCTGTTCCGATGATCAAAACAGTGATGAATAAAATGATCTGGTTTGGGATCACATTCTGTAAAAGTTTTGTTGCAAATGCACTTGAAAAAGCACCGACACACATAAATCCTGCATGTCCGATACTGAGTTCCCCTAAATAACCCACGCACAGATTTAATCCGATCGCAACAATGGAATAAGTGCACATCGGCACTAAAAGTCCCTGCATCAGGGAGGACATGTTGCCGGTTGTGATCATAGTCTGTACAATTATGTAAACCACAATGACCATAGCAAATGTAATGATATGATCTTTTGTACTTTTTTTCATTGATTTTACATTTAATTTTGACATATCATTACTCCAATCTGACCTTATACTTTTTCGTGGATCTGTTTTCCAAGAATACCGGTCGGTTTTACAAGCAGTACAATGATCAGCACTGCAAACACGATTGCATCTGACAACTGGGACGAAATATAAGCACGTCCTAAGATCTCAATGATACCAAGCAGGATACCACCAATCAGTGCTCCCGGAATAGAACCGATTCCTCCGAATACCGCTGCGGTAAATGCTTTGATACCAGGCATGGAACCTGTATAAGGAGTCAGTGTAGGATATGCGGAGCAGAACAGCACACCTGCGATTGCCGCAAGCCCGGAGCCAATTGCAAAGGTCAGTGAAATTGTTGCATTGACATTCACACCCATCAGCTGTGCTGCATCTTTATCCTCAGAAACAGCAAGCATCGCCTGTCCGGCTTTTGTTTTTTTGATAAAAATCATCAGACCAGCCATGATGACGACACAGGCAAGAACCGTCACGATCGTGGTTCCTGAGATTGTAAGACTTCCACCTGCAAGTTTTAAGGACGGCAGTGTTACAACATTTGTAAAGGACTTTGTGTCTGCACCGAATAATAACAGTGCGGCATTCTGTAAAAAGTAGCTGACACCGATTGCTGTAATCAATACGGCAAGCGGGGTAGCACGTCTGAGTGGTTTGTAAGCAATTTTTTCGATGACGATACCAAGAACCGTACAAACAATAACAGACAGAACAACTGCCACAAGTGGCGGCCATCCCTGACCGTTCATGGCAAGGAATACCACATAACAGCCGATCATGATAACATCTCCATGTGCAAAGTTTAACATCTTTGCGATACCGTATACCATGGTATATCCCAGTGCAATGATCGCATAGACGCTTCCAAGACTGATACCATTGATCAGGTAAGATAAGAAATTCATAACAATCCTCCATTCTTACTTTATAACGTTAATACATTGATTTTTTTATTATACCATTTGAAATACTTGTATACAATCTTTTTGTTTCAAAAAACGCCACAATGTGACGTTTAAAAATATTCTGTCATAAGTATAAAAGGGGCTGACTGCGACAGCTTCGTCTGCAAACAACCCCTTTCTTTCCTTATAAAATAACTATTTATTTTTTATTTCATTTACATTGCTGCGTAAGCACCATCTTTGATCACTACTGCCTTAGGAGCCTTGCTGACCTCTCCGGTTGCCTGCCATGTCATTCCCTCACCTGTCAATCCATCTACAGAGATCGATGTCATTGCTCCGGTTAATGCAGTGCCCAGATCAGAAGCACTCATATCCGGTGTTGCACCTGCCTGCTCGATAGCTGCTTTGATAACATAGATTGCATCGTAAGCATCTGCTGCGAACTGGTTTGGAACATCGCCATATTTCTCTTTGAATGTGGAAACAAATGCTTTTGTTTTCTCATCATCTGCATCTGCAGCGAATGGAGTTAATAACATAACACCTTCCGCTAAAGATGTATCAAAGTTCTCAACGCCAAGGATTCCGTCCATACCATCAACACCGAAGAAAGCCGGCTCATAACCCATACCGTTTGCCTGGGTTAAAATGATAGATGCCTCTGTATAGTAAATCGGTAAGAATACTAAGTCAGCGCCTGCAGACTGCGCTTTCTGAAGCTGTGTGGAAAAATCTGTCTTGGAATCTGCTGTAAACGCTTCCTCAGCTACAACCTCAAGTCCTTTATTCTGTGCCTCTTCCACGAAAGTAGCTTCGATACCGGAAGAATATACGCTCGAACTGTCATAGATGACTGCAACTTTTGTTCCTAAATTGTTGTCTGCAATGTACTGTGCAGAAGCTGTACCCTGGTTCGGGTCTGTAAAGCATGCCTGGAATACATTATCGTTTGTGATAACATCTGTGGATGATGCGGATGGTGTAATCTCAAACATACCATCCTCTGCTGTCTTGTCTGCAACTGCTACACAAGGTGTGGTTGTAACAGTTCCCATTAAGATCTGCATACCCCAGTCTTTTAATGAGTTATATGCATTGACGGATTTCTCTGCATCGTTCTGATCATCCTCTGCTTTGAATGCAAGCTGATATCCGTTTGCACCGCCAGCTGCATTGATCTCATCCACTGCCATCTGTGCTGCGTTCATAACTGCGTTTCCGTAAATTGCTGCATCACCGGTTGTCGGTCCGATGCTTCCGATCTTAAATACAGAACCGTCTGCTGCACTGTCGTCTGATGCGCTGCTGTCTGCTCCTGCAGATGCATTGCCTGTTGATGTGTTTCCTGCTGAACTGCCACAGCCTGCCAGACAACTTACTGCCAGTGCTGCTGTTAAAAACATACTTACCGCCTTTTTCATAATAGCCTCCATTCCTGCCCATTTTTCAGGGCATCACAAGTTTGTGTTCGAGCACAAATCTTGTGTGTGAAAAATGTAATTTTTCACACTTTTTCCTCCATTCATCTTCCGCACCTTATATTGTCATGATATTTCATACATTTGCGAAAGCTCTGAAACTTGTTGTTGCAATAATAGCAAAAATATACACTTTGCACAATATTCAGATTCACCTAAATTCTTGATGGATTTTAATCATAATTATACAAAGTGACATGCTTCATAACTTTTAGTTATATATAGCATGAATCATACGAATAAAAGCATCCATATCCTCTTTTAACCCTGCTGCTTCGATGCTGTCTGCATAACGGTCCGTAAAATTTTCCTTCAGATAATCCGAAAGGAACTGATTGCGCTGTCCATTTTCCATATCAGCAAGTGTATCTTTCTCTTCACGAATCAAATAAAATGCAAGTGCAAAAAAATCCGGTGCTTCCCATGCCGCAGCATCCTTTAACACTGCCTGTATGTTTTCCAGCTCGCTGCGCAGCATAAGTGTGCTGATCTTTGCATCCGGCATTCCAAGCTCCGATGATGCCGTCTTTAAACACTTTACCGTTGAACCGTAATCCGGATCGTCCTCCCGGATCGAACATATGTGATAAACATGATCTAAATCCACGATCAAAGAATCCAGGCTTTTTTTTACATCCCGTTCCGGTTCCTCCGTCATTTCATCCAGTAAAAGTTCTATCTTACGCTGTGCACGTTCTAAATGTTCCCTTGATGTTTTATAGCCTTCCTGAAGACTTTCTCCTGACCTCTGTGCCTCAGTTATTATTTTTGCCAGTTCACCGGCAGCTCCCTTTTCCATCCCGGCACCAGTCAGTTTCCCCTTCCATTCCTTTTCCCTGCTGCGCTGTTCCTTTTGTTTCTTTTTCTGCTCACTATCCCCAAATAGCAATTTTCTCTCCCCCCTTCAAACTCCCGCCTGGTTTTAACACAGTAATCTTTGTCTGCGCCGGTGGTCTCCTGCAGTCAGTGTAACAGGAAATATCCTGCCACAAGAATTATTCCAAGCACTAAAATGGCAACCGGTATAAACGTGATAAATGCTGCGATGATCATTGCAGGAATATCCCCTTTTCCAGTTCCGGACGTTCCATCTCCTCATACGGCTCCCCCGCTTCTTTTCTGCGTTCTTCCTCGGCAGCATCACTGCCCTCATGCAGTTTTTTCATTGCTCCATCTATTTTTCTCTGAAATAACATAAAACTCTCCATTTCTTACTTATAAAATAAGAGCTCACTCTCACTAAAAACACTACGTTTCCAGTTTAAGCCAGCTCTTATCATCTGTCAATTTGTATCTAATTTTTATTTTTCACTACCGGTCACACATATTGTGTGAGCAGTAACTATTTTTCTTCCGGCACGCCTAATTTATGATGACATGCTACAAAATGTCCCGGTTCTACCTCTTCGAACTGCGGAGTCACATTCTTGCAGATCTCTGTGCAGTAACGGCATCTCGTATGGAACTTACATCCCTTCGGCGGGTTGATCGGGCTTGGGATATCTCCCTCAAGAATGATCGTCTCTTTCCTGCCATCCACATCCGTTGTAGGGATCGCAGAAAGTAATGCCTCTGTATATGGATGGTACGGATGTGCAAACAGATGCTCCGTATCCGAAAGTTCCATCATATTTCCCAGATACATTACACCGATTCTGTCACTGATGTATTTGATAACAGAAAGGTCATGGGAAATGAACAGATAGGTTAAATTATTCTGCTCTTTTAAGTCTAACAGAAGGTTAATGATCTGTGACTGAATGGAAACATCCAGTGCAGATACCGCCTCATCACAGACAACAAACTTCGGATGTACTGCAAGAGAACGCGCAATACCGATTCGCTGTCTCTGTCCACCGGAAAACTGATGCGGATAACGATGAATAAAATAGGACGCAAGTCCACACTTCTCCATGATCTCCATGATATAATCCTGCATCTTCGGATCACCTTTTTTGAAGATATTGTGCGCCATCAGTCCCTCGCCGATGATCTGCCCTACGGTCATACGCGGGTTTAAGGATGAATATGGATCCTGGAAAATAAGCTGAAGATCACGGCGTAAATAACGCATCTCTGCATCGGTTAAGTTTGCAAGATTGATGCCGTCGTCCTTCTGTACCTCATATTTTTCAAAATCTTCATCCTTTTTGCAGTTGTCACGGATCTTATCGATCTCTGCTAACTCAGCCTGTACTTTTTTCTGAAGCTCCGGAATCTTTTTCTTTACTTCCCCGGCTTTCGCAGATTTTCCGTTCTTCTCAAACTCGTCTGCCTGTGCATTGATCTTTCGGATCTCTTTCATGGCAAGATACTCTGCGAGATAATGACGGCCTGCCTCTGCAAGTGCAGTCTCATCTAACGTATAAAGTCCAACAATCAGAGCTGTGATATCCAAAAGATCGTTATCTGCCTCGCTCTCCATCTCGGCAAGGTGCTGTCCGGCTACCTTCTTAGCGATCTTTTCTTCCTCAGTGCCCTCCGGCATTTTTGCATAGTCAGCCTCTAATTTTTTTACTTTATCTAAAAGTTCCTCGCATTTTTTCTTTTTATCCGGAAGATTCTTAAAGATCTCCTCGACATATTTTAAATCAAAATCTTCAACGGTACGTCCGTAATATACGGTGCGTCCGCCGGTCTGACGGTAAAGCTGTAACAGCGTACGTCCGAATGTGGATTTTCCACATCCACTCTCACCTACCAGACCAAATGTCTCGCCTTCGTAAATATTTAAACTGATTCCATCATTTGCCTTTACAAATGACTGTGGTTTTCCCATCTTCTTTTTTCCGATCGGGAAATACTGTTTTAAATTCGAAACGCGCAGTAATACCTTGTTCTCGTCACTCATTAATTTCTTTCCCCTTTCTTCGGATAAAAGCAGCGTACCATATGTCCCGGTTCTACCTCGTTCAGTTCCGGTTCCATCTCACGGCACTTGTCCGTTGCATATTTGCAGCGCGGTGCAAATTTACATCCCTTCGGAAGATCAAGCGGATGCGGTACGGCACCCGGAATTGCCTCTAAACGGATTCCGGTCGGTGTATCGAGACGTGGGATAGAGTAAAGCAGTCCTTCCGTATACGGATGCAAGTAGGAGTTATCCCCAAAAATGCTGCGCACCGGAGCTTTTTCCACAACCTGACCACAGTACATAACAGCGACATCGTCTGCCATCTCGTTGATAACACCAAGATCATGTGTGATAAAGAGAATGGATGTTCCTTTCTCTTTCTTTAAATCATTCATTAATTTTAAGATCTGCGCCTGGATCGTTACATCAAGTGCAGTCGTCGGCTCATCGGCGATCAACAGTTTCGGTCGGCAGGCAAGTGCCATGGCGATCATGACACGCTGGCGCATACCACCGGAAAGCTGATGCGGATACTGTTTTGCAACTGCCTCCGGGTTCGGGATACGGACATCCTTTAACATCTCAACCACTTTCACAGCTGCCTCTTTTTTATTCATTCCCTGATGAATTATAAACGGCTCGGAAAGCTGACGCTCTACAGTAAAAATCGGGTTTAAGCTGGTCATCGGCTCCTGGAAAATAACAGAAATCTCATTTCCACGGATCTTACACATATCTTTTACAGATACGTCTGCAAGATTTTTACCGTCAAAAATGATCTCGCCGCTGTCGATATAGCCGTTGCCGTCGAGAAGCTGCAGGATGCTCATGGCGGAGACGCTTTTGCCGGAGCCGGACTCGCCGACGACGCCGAGCGTGCGTCCGGCCTCAACGGAATAGGAAACGCCGTTGACCGCCTTGACAATACCCTTCTTCGTGCGGAAGAAAGTATGCAAATCTTTTAATTCAAGTAATGCCATATCTCTTCCCTCCCTTATTTATCGCGGTCAGACTTCGGATCCATGACGTCACGGAGCGTATCGCCGACGATGTTGATGCAGATACAGGTGATCGCAAGGAAGATCGCCGGGAACAGCCAGCGCCACCAGAAGTTCTTGATGACGGTGGAGTTGTTTGCGCCGTTGAGCATATTGCCCCAGGTCGGACGCGGGTAGGTGACGCCGAAGCCGAGGTAGCTCAGCGTGGACTCCGTCAGCATGCAGGTCGCAAAGTCGAGCGTCAGCGTGACGAAGATGACCGAGACAATGTTCGGCAGGATATGACGGAATGCGATGCGGGACTCGCGCAGACCCATGGCCTTGGCGGCCGTGACATACTCCTGCTCGCGGGCGAGGAGGATCTGACCGCGGACGAGACGGGCCAGACCGGTCCAGCTCAGCAGGCCAAGGATGACCATGAGGATGAAGATCTTTTCATTCTCGCTGATGTCCATCTGCGCCATGAGGGCGGACAGGATCATGGCGAACGGCAGGAACGGAATGGCGCCGAAGATCTCGGTGAAGCGCATCAGGAACATATCCACTTTTCCACCAAAATATCCCGCAACCGAACCATAAACCAGTCCAATGATAAGTACCATGATTGCAGCGATCACACCAACCGAAAGGCTGACTCTCGTACCGTAAATAACACGGATAAAGTAATCACGGCTTAAGTTATCGGTTCCGAAAATATGCGGAAACAGTTTCTCGCCGGTACGATCCATGTACTGCTGCTCTAATTTCGAGTACTCAAACGGTGCCATATTGGCTGCGGTCTTGTCTCGCTTGCCGTCCACTGTAATGATATCCGAATAGCTGTATGGTACAAAAAACGGTGCAATAATGATCAGTGCCAGAATCAGAACCAGAATCACAATACTTCCCATTGCCAGCGGATTCTTTTTCAGACGTTTCATGCCATCTTTAAAAAATGTCGTTGACTCGCCCATGACATCCTGCTGCTTCTTCTCTTCTTCCGTTGCCTTTATAAAATCGCCCTTATTAAATTTACTTAAATCAATCTGTGCGGACAGTATCTGCCGCTTTTTTAATTCTTCATTTCCCTGCATTATTCTAAGTTCCTTCCTCCATCATTATTCAAATGTGATTCTTGGATCAATCAGTTTATATGCAATATCTGTAAGAAGATTTGCAACTACCATCAGAACCGCAAGGAAAATCGTGATTGCCATAATCATAGTGTAATCACGGTTGACAATGCTTGTTACGAATTCGGTTCCAAGACCACCAATGGTAAATATGTTCTCCACAACCATGGAACCTGTCAGAATATAGGCAACCATAGGACCAACATATGTTACAACCGGAATCAGGGCATTTTTCAGCGCATGCTTAAAAATAACTTTGAGCCGATGCACACCCTTTGCCCTTGCAGTACGGATATAATCCTGATTTAGCGCATCCAGCATACTTGTCTTTGTCAGACGCGTAATATATGCCATCGGATATGCCGCCAGTGCAATGATTGGGAGCAGATAATTCGGATTGCTCGAAGACCATACCGGAATCCATCCGAGTTTTAAACAAAATACAAGTAAAAGCAGCGTTGCCAGTACAAAAGACGGCATTGCCGTACCCAGTGTCGTGAAAAATACGATCAGACGATCCGGCAGTTTATTTCTTGTAAGTGCTGCGATACTGCCCAGTATCACACCGATGATAATGGCAACAATTGCCGCAACTCCACCTAATTTTGCAGATACTGCAAACTTTCTGGAAATCTCTGTTCCGATATTTCTTCCACTGTGAAGTGAAACTCCCCAGTCGCCATGCAGCAGATTGTTCATATACAATACATACTGTTCCGGAACCGGCTTGTCCAGATTGTACCTTTCCTCCAATACCTGCTGTGCTTCCTTGCTGGTCGCTTTCTCCTTATTAAACGGTCCACCAGGAATCAGGTTCATTACGAAAAACGTAATGGCACTTACAATGAGTATTGATAATATCGCTAACAATACACGTTTTACAAGATATTTACTCATGTTCTTCTCTCCTACCTCTTATTGAGTATTTAGTAATTTCATCGTATTATCTCATTGCCTCATTAGCTCTGTAGCACGTTAAAGTGTTCCAAAAAAAAAGCACGTAAACATGCCCCCTTTGACATTATTTGCGTACCAATTTACCTCAATGGATCATACAAATGATAATTCGTATTATACCTTCATAAAATATTTTGTCAATATACAAAAAATGGGTATTGTATGCTTTGTACCTTATTTGTTACGGTTTGCAGGGTAATCTGTGAACTGTAACCCCTATTTATAATATTTTCTTCTTGTCAATAAAACAAAAAAGATGTCCGGTCATCCCAGACATCCTGTAGGATATGGGCTTAAGTGGACTCGAACCACCGACCTCACGCTTATCAGGCGTGCGCTCTAACCAGCTGAGCTATAAGCCCTTTTGCTTTTTTATTAAGCCGGCAGCCACCTACTCTCCCACACCGTCTCCAGTGCAGTACCATCGGCCGCTTAGGTCTTAACCATCGTGTTCGGGATGGGAACGGGTGTGCCCCCTAAGCGCATCACCACCAGCAAATATTTACTTTGTCTTTTGACAAACTAACAACACGTTAACCCCTACTTTTCTTCCTTAGAAAGGAGGTGATCCAGCCGCACCTTCCGATACGGCTACCTTGTTACGACTTCACCCCAGTCATCGAACCTGCCTTCGGCAGCTCCCTCCTTGCGGTTGGGTCACTGACTTCGGGCATTTCCAACTCCCATGGTGTGACGGGCGGTGTGTACAAGACCCGGGAACGTATTCACCGCAGCATTCTGATCTGCGATTACTAGCGATTCCAGCTTCATGTAGTCGAGTTGCAGACTACAATCCGAACTGAGACTGCCTTTTTGAGGTTTGCTCTTCCTCGCGGATTCGCTTCTCTCTGTAACAGCCATTGTAGCACGTGTGTAGCCCAGATCATAAGGGGCATGATGATTTGACGTCATCCCCACCTTCCTCCCGGTTATCCCGGGCAGTCTCTCCAGAGTGCCCATCCAAAATGCTGGCTACTGAAAATAGGGGTTGCGCTCGTTGCGGGACTTAACCCAACATCTCACGACACGAGCTGA
>OGDU01002737.1_pt1 | contig 10764 bp, 9 predicted proteins | sample 1570371 | NCBI WGS metagenome assembly OGDU01 (sample SAMEA2581977, study PRJEB24529) | metagenome | biome: Human gut stool | place: China | collected 2011
AAGTAATCAAAACAAAAACCTCCGCATATTTACTTATTTAAGTATATGCGAAGGCTTTTAAATTAATTATCAAATTGTGTATGTATCAAAGAAATTATCACATGTACGGATACTCAGACATCGGGTTGTATCTTACACCGTTAAGACGGCATTCGTAGTGGAGGTGAGGTCCTGTTGAGTTACCTGTTGAACCGACATAGCCGATAACCTGTCCTCTAGAAACAGACTGACCTGAACTTACTGTAAGACTTGTAAGGTGACCGTAAACTGTCATCTTACCGCCCGCGTGGCTGATCATTACATAGTTACCATAACCGCCGCCGCAGCCGCAGCTGTAGCTCTTGCCCCAGTTGTGTGTACAACTGCTGTTGGTTGCAACAACAGTACCGTCGGCAGCCGCAACAACAGGAGTTCCCATAATGCCTGCGCCGGCAATATCAATTCCGCCGTGGTTATAAACTTCTCTGTCCTCAAACCATTCAGATGAAAGGCTTACAAAGCCCGGTGTAGGCCATGCAAAGCCCGAACCCGACGGAACAATTACAGATGATGAACCTGAGCTTGATGAACCTGAACTGCTTGAGCCGCTTGATGAACTGCTTGAAGAGCTGCTTGATGAACTGCTTGAGCTCTGTGAAGCCTGAGCAGCGTGTTCCGCAGCAGCCTTTTGAGCGGCATAGTACTGGCTGATTTTAGCTTCAATCTCATCACTCTGCAAAGCCGCACTTTCCAGGGAATTCTGCGCCTCGGAATTTGATGCGTAAAGATTTTTAAGAATCTCGTCATTATCGGAAATGAGTTTATTAAACTCGTCCTGATCCGACTTCAATGACGCCTGCTGAGTTTCAAGGTCTTTCTTGTCGGCCTCAAGGGATTTCTTCTTGGTGCTGAGCTCGTCCAGCTTTGTCTGGATCTCGCTGATAAGCTCCTTGTCGCTGTTTGCAAGGCTCTTTACAAGCTCCATCTTATCAATAAGGTCAGAAAAATCCTTTGCACCGAAAATGATTTCAAGGTCGGTTGCATTGCCTGACATATAGAGAATTCTGAGTCTGTTTGCAAGTGCGTCAAACTGATCCTCAACTTCCGAAAGTCCCTTGTCATAAGCGTCCTGCTTTTCCTTAATATCATCGTTAAGGCTTGAAATTTTCTCACGGGTTACTGCAATTTTTTCATCAAGAACCTGAACCTTGCTTACAAGGGCGCTCTTGTATTCTTCCTTTTCTGCGATGTCAGACTTTGTATCATCAAGAATCTTCTGATACTTCTGATTTTCCTGTTCAAGCTGCTGAAGCTGTTGTTCAAGGTCTGAGATGCTGTCCTCAGCAGAAACAGTAGTCGGTATTGCCATTGGAATTGAAATCATGCATACGCAGAGCATTGCACATAAAATTCTTTTTAATTTGTTCATTGTAATCTCCTCCTTTAAGATTTCTGTCGGGATTACCAACCGAGTATTTCGTTACCTTCCATTTTAAGGTATTTTCTGATTGAAATAAAGCTGCCGAAGAAGCCGATAACAATACCTGCAATTGCAAACAAGCCGCCTGTAATCCAGATGACATTGTTAATCGGAATGAAATCAATCGGAACAATCTGATAAACAAGAGCCTGTGCAGTCTCATAGAGGATTGCAATTGCGCCTGTTGAAACAATTGCGGAAATAAGTCCGATTATCATACCTTCAATAAGAAACGGCCATCGTACAAACGAGTTCGTTGCACCAACCGATTTCATAATGCTGATTTCAAATCTTCGTGAATACATTGTTGCACGAATTGTGTTGGCAATGATGAAGATTGAAATGATTGTCAGCGCACAAACAACCGCAATACAAATCATATTGACAAGATTGCTGATGTCCGTAAGCTTTTTGGCAAGTTCACGGTGACTGCTGAAACTCTCAACACCGTCAATTTTCGTGATTTGTGCAATAGTTTCATCGTACTTTGACAAATCCTTCATAACAACAATAAATGAATCAGGGAGTTTGTTTCTGCCCTGCATTTCTGCAAAGAGATCATCGCCGAGAGTAGATTTATACTGCTTTATTGCATCTTCCTTTGAAAGGAAGGTTGCCGACTCAACATTGTCAAGCTTTTCAATTTCTTTTCCTACATAAACAGCCTCAAGCTGTGAATATCCGTCTTTAACATAAACTGAGGTTTCGTTTGACTTGCCGACAGATTCAACAACCTTGTCAACATTCAATGAAAAAAGTGCCGCCGCACCTGTGAGAACAAGACAGCTTATAAGTACGCAGACAGAAGCGATACTCATAATACGGTTGTTCCACACATTTTTGAAACCTTCTTTTGCCAAATAACCAAATCCGGTCATATCAAAAATCCTTTCAAAATCCTATTTGCGCAAACGCATTATTCCGGAACAACCACTGCATTATCGGGATAATCCGGTGTATTTTCTTCTTCACCGCTGTCATCACCGTAATCGTCAGCATAGTCATCTTTAACAAACAAATCCTTGGTGTCGCTCTTAATTTTTCCGTGGTCAAGAACAACAACTCGTCTGTCAAACTCACGAACAAGGTCATGTTCATGCGTTACAACAATAACGGTTGTGCCTGTTGCGTTAATTTCATTGAGAAGCTCAATGATTTCGTGTGACATCTCGGGGTCAACATTACCTGTCGGCTCATCGGCAATAATAATTTCGGGGTTATTCACAAGGGCTCTTGCAAGGCTTACACGCTGTTGCTCACCGCCCGAGAGTTCACTTGGTCTGTTTTTCATCTTATCTTTAAGACCGACAAGCTCAAGCACATACGGAACACGCTTTTTAATTACTGCCGAAGGTTTTCCGACAGCACGCATCGCAAACGCAACATTGTCGAAAACATTCATCTTGTCAATAAGTCTGAAATCCTGAAAAACAATGCCCATATGACGGCGCATATAAGGAACCTTGCTCCTTCTCAGCTTTGTAACATCAGTGTCGTTGATAACGATTTTGCCCGATGTCGGAGTTTCCTCATGCATAATGAGTTTAAGAAACGTACTCTTGCCTGCGCCCGATGCACCGACAATAAATACAAACTCGCCCTTATCAATACTCAGCGTAATACCGTAGAGAGCATGAGTGCCATTAGGGTATGTTTTAGACACATTTATAAAATCAATCATAAAGTCACCTTTGTTTTGTAGTTATTGTACAAATACTCACAAAAAAGTCAAAACGCCCAAAGCACAGCAAGACACTGTGCTCGGGCACACTTTAACCAAATCAGTATTTTGTAGGACTTGCGTTGAGGTATTTCTTAACCATAAGAGCTACCTTGAACACGATTGCGTCCTCAAACTCACGGAGGTCAAGACCTGTGAGCTTTTTAATTTTTTCAAGTCTGTACACAAGAGTGTTTCTGTGTACAAAGAGCTTTCTTGATGTTTCGGAAACATTGAGGTTGTTTTCAAAGAAACGCTGGATTGTAAAGAGAGTTTCCTGATCAAGGCTCTCAATTGAACCACGCTTGAAAACTTCTTTGAGGAACATTTCACACAATGTTGTGGGAAGCTGATAGATAAGACGGGCAATGCCGAGGTTATCATAGCTTACGATTGTACGGTCTGTGTCAAATACCTTTGCAACCTCAAGAGCTGACTGAGCCTCCTTAAAGCTTCTTGCAAGATCCTTGATGCCTGTAACCGTTGTGCCGATGCCGACAACACAGTGTGTGTAGAACTCGCTCGAAAGTGTGTCTGAAATCGAGCTTGCAAGCTTTTCAAGGTCACGGCTCTCTGTGTCGGGTTTAATTTCCTTAACAAGTGCAATTTCAACCTCGTTAATGTTTATAACAAAGTCCTTTGACTTGTCCGGGAAAAGATTCTGAACTATATCATAAGCGGAAACATCTGTTTTTGAAACAATTTTAATAAGCAGACACACACGGGAAACCTCGCTGTTAAAGTGAAGCTCTCTTGCTTTAAGGTAAATGTCACCCGGAAGAATGTTGTCAAGAATAACATTCTTAATAAAGTTTGAACGATCATACTTTTCGTCATAATACTGCTTGATGCTTGCAAAAGAAACCGACAAAAGCTGAGCATACTTCTGAGCATACTCATCGGTACCCTGAACAAATACTGCATAATCATACTATGCATTGCTGCCGAAAGATCTGTATGTATAGCCGTTCACAACAAACGGTGCTGTCGAGCTGAGTGTTTCGGAATTAACGCTCTCGTTTACCTCGCCGATTTTTCCAAGCTCGGAGCAGGCAATAACAACCGAAGTCTCGTCAATTACGCCAATCGTTCTGTCGATTGCGTCTTTCATCTGGTGTACAATACCTTGAAATAATCTGTTTGACATAAATTTTTACCTCGTTTTCTCCGCAGTTATATATTGTGATTGTAAAAGAGTTCAATAAAATACAATCTGTCTCATATACATATTACACAAAAACGAGAAAAAAATCAACCTCTATTTACAATTTTTCTTGAATTTTTTTAGAGAATTTGCATAATCAGCAACAAGTTACAGTTTTGAAAGCAAAATTAAACAATTGTTACAAAGTCTTATTTGTTTTTTAATATATCACAACATTGTGTTGATTTTGTGACAAAATACGAAAAATATCTATTCATCACGGTTAATCAATTATAAAATTTAAATGCAAATGGGTTTTGAATGTTATTGTGCTTACGGCAACAATCGTTTTTCTTCTGCAAACGCAAAGACGGCGGAGCATAACGCTCCGCCGTAAAAACCAAATTAAATTATAATCAGTTTGTGATTGTTTTCTCAGTATCCTTATCAAAGATGTGAATCTTGCTGAGATCGAAAGCAATCTCAATTTCGTCGCCCGGCTTAGCTGTTGAAGTAGGTTCAACACGAGCTGTGATAGGTGTACCGTTGATATTTACATAGAGATAAATTTCAGCGCCCATAAGCTCAGTAACATCAACATTGGCTTTGAGAAGACACTCAGCCTTAGCAATTTCTTCAGGCTCATCGTGAACATGCTCAGGACGGATGCCCAAAACAACTTCCTTGCCAACATAGTTGTCGAGGTCAGCATTGACCTTTGACTCCGGAACAGGAACGTGATACTTGTCAAAATCAAGAGTATACTTACCGCCGTTCTTAGAGAGAACAGCGTTGATGAAGTTCATCTGAGGTGAACCGATAAATCCGGCAACAAACATATTGCAAGGCAGATCATAAAGATGCTGAGGAGTATCAACCTGCTGAATGAAACCGTCTTTCATAACAACAATTCTTGTACCCATTGTCATAGCCTCTGTCTGGTCATGGGTTACATAGATAAATGTTGTGCCGAGACGCTGATAAATTTTTGAAATCTCTGTTCTCATCTGAGCACGGAGCTTAGCATCAAGGTTTGAAAGCGGTTCGTCAAGAAGGAATACCTTCGGGTTACGAACGATAGCACGACCGAGAGCAACACGCTGTCTCTGACCGCCTGAAAGAGCCTTTGGCTTTCTGTCAAGATACTGCTCAATACCGAGGATTCTTGCAGCCTCTTCAACTCTTCTCTTAATCTCTTCCTTAGAGAACTTACGGAGTTTAAGACCGAATGCCATATTATCATATACAGTCATATGAGGATAAAGAGCATAGTTCTGGAATACCATTGCGATATCTCTGTCCTTAGGAGCAACATCGTTTGCGAGTGTATCGCCGATGTAAAGCTCGCCCTTTGAAATATCCTCAAGACCTGCAATCATTCTGAGAGTTGTTGATTTACCGCAACCTGAAGGACCAACGAGAATGATAAATTCTTTGTCGGCAATTTCAAGGTTGAAGTCTGTAACAGCAGTTACACCGCCGTCATAAATCTTGTAAACATGTCTTAATGAAACATTTGCCATTGTGTATAAACCTCCAATTAGTCGATAACGATAAAGTCCTTAGCTTTATTACATACAATAATATACCACTTTTCGCACAATTTGACCATACCGAAATTGACCAAAGATATATGCATTATTTTATTTAAAACCGACACAGGATAAAATTCAGATGCATTTTTTAGTGTATATTGCCGATAAAAACCGACTTTTTATCCAAATCCGTTAACAATTTGCACTCGCCTATGTGCAAATTGCTATCAAGATACAAACCGCCTATTGAAATTCGTTGAAGATGCACAACTTTTAATCCACAACACAAAAACATTTTTTTAACCTGATGATATTTACCCTCACAAATTGTGACAATTCCTGTTTTTTTATCATTTTCGTCACATTCAAGCACGGCACTGCGACACTTCGTACCGTCAGAAAACTCAATTCCGTCAGAAAAAGCCTTTACGGTATCTTCTGTGATTTCTCCGTCAAGCTTTGCAACATACTTCTTGTCCACATGCTTTTTAGGCGAGGTAATGCTGTGCGCAAAGTCACCGTCATCTGTAATAAGAAGCAGTCCCTCCGTATCACGGTCAAGTCTGCCGACGGGAAAAAGTCCCTTTCGTTTCATATCTTCGGGGATAATATCAATAACAGTCTTAAACTGCCTGTCCTCGGTTGCCGACACAACTCCCGCAGGCTTGTTCATCATTATATATATGTATTTGCTGTAATTCAAAGCCTGTCCGTCCACAACAATTTCATCCTTGTCGGGGTCAACCTTAGTATCAGGCTTTTTACAGATTTTTCCGTTCACAAGAACCGCACCGCTTTTTATGAGCTTTTGAACCTCTTTTCTGCCGTCGGCTCTTTGTGACGAAATAAGCTTATCGAGTCTTTCCATCTTAATCAACAAGCGGCAGATTTTTACTGCCGTATTCTCCGTTTGTAATGTGTCCGCCGATTACCCTGTTTTTGTAAACAAGCAAAACGGCATTGTTATCCTTTGGCTTTTTCAGGGGAACTGTAATCTCCGTAACCTCTTTGCCTTTAAATTTTCCGAGGTCAAGTCCGATTTTCTTCTGAAGTTCGTTGTATTCCTCATAATATTTATTAAAATCCGACGGAATTACAACCGACCTTTTCTCAGGCTTTGCGTCGGCGGTTTCAACTCCGAACTGTTCAAGGAATTTTTTCTCCTCACCGTCATTAAGTACAAGAGAATACTCCCCTGTTTTATCACTTACGGCTGTATCGGGCAACCGTGAATTTATTGCAACCGTAACGGCTGTACATATTATTGCCGCCGTTACGGACAGCACCGCCGCCAAAATTACAGTTTTTTTAGCCTTGATTTTAAAATTGAAAACGAACATTTTAAATCCTCCGCACATTTTATTCTCTGATAAAATGTATGCGAAAAATCTTCGGATAATTCCGTTTGTCCGATTTCAAATTATTTACTTTGTAAGAACATCCAAGAGTTCAGCCGTGGTTTTTACAAACACCCTGCCGCCCTCTTTTTTCATGCTTTCAAGGTCGCCGTAGCCGTATCCAACACCGACAAAATCGACACCGCAAAGTCTTGCGCCCTTTGTGTCAAACCAAGTGTCGCCAATCATAACGGTATCTTTTCTGTCATTTTCAAGACTGCCGCCCAATCTTTCAACAGCATACGGAATAAGGTCTTTTTTATCTTTTCGACTGCCGTCAAGTGTTGAACCGCAGATTGCGTCAAACATATCATGCACACCGAGAAGTTCTGTAATTTCTTCGGCAAACTTTTCATACTTTGACGAACACACGGCAAGCTTTGCACCGCTGTTTTTAAGCTCTGCAAGAACCCTGTCAATGCCGTCATAAAGCTTGTTCACAAGCTTGCCTTTTGTGTTGTAGTATTCACGATAAATCTCAACGCCTCTTGCCGATTCTTCCTCATTGAAACGGCAGATATTGCGGAATGTATCGAGCAACGGCGGTCCGATGTACAATGTGTAATCGTCAAGATTCGGCAACGGCTTGCCCATACTTTTAATTGCGTTTTCAAGTGACTCTCTTATGCCCAATGCGCTCTCGCTGATTGTGCCGTCAAGGTCAAACAGATAATATTTGTACTTATTCATCAAACTTGCTGTCCGCCTTCATCTGAAATTTTTCTGATTTTACGCTTACTCTTGTGTGAGTGCCTCTTGCAATTTCACCCTTTTTATCTTCGGCAAAAACTTCAAAATTAAACATTCTGCCGTCAACGCTTTTGAGAACAGCTGTTGCCGTAACCTCAGCACCGAGAGGAGTAGGGCTTGTGTGTTCAATTGAAATCATTGTACCTACTGTTGTAAGCTCATCGTTGTCAAGAACCTTGTCTGCAAGAGCTGCGGCGGCATTTTCCATAAGAGCCACAACGCACGGAGTTGCAAGCACACAAAGACTGCCGCTGCCCATTGAAACGGCAAGATTTTCTTCTTCCACCTTAATTGTTACAGAATATGTATTTATTTCGCTCATAAAAATTTCCTTTCTTATTGTTTAAAGCAATTTTATGTGATATACTTAACAAAGTGTGCATTACTCGTCTGTGAATTGACAGAGTAAGTATCCATACGATATAATAATACAATATTCAGTGAAAATAGGCAAGCATTGCCCGAATATTATTTGAGGTGAAAATAAATGAAACTCGGAATCGTCGGACTTCCAAATGTCGGCAAAAGTACACTTTTTAACGCAATTACAGATGCAGGTGCTCAGAGTGCAAACTATCCTTTCTGCACAATTGAACCGAATATCGGTGTTGTTGCAGTTCCGGATAAAAGACTTGATAAACTTGCGGAAATGTATGATCCTGACAAATATACTCCTGCATCAATTGAATTTGTAGATATTGCAGGTCTTGTAAAGGGTGCGTCAAAGGGCGAGGGACTCGGCAACAAGTTCCTTTCAAACATCCGTGAATGTGACGCTATCGTTCATGTTGTCCGTTGCTTTGAAAACGACGACATTATCCATGTTGAAGGCAACATCAACCCTGCCCGTGACATTGAAACAATTAATCTTGAGCTTATTCTCTCCGATGTTGAAATGCTCGAACGCAGAATTGACAAGACAAAGAAAATGCTCAAGGGCGATAAAAAGTATCAGAAAGACATCGACCTTTTTGAAAGAGTTCTTGCCGCACTCAACGAGGGCAAACCCGCAAGAAGTGTTGAATGTGACGATGACGAAAAGGCAATTCTTTCAGAGGTTGCGCTTCTCACAAACAAGCCTGTTATCTATGCCGCAAATATGAGTGACGAGGATTTCTCAAACGGCATCGACTCAAACGAGGGCTACAAGGCTGTTCAGAAGATTGCCGCCGAGGAACACGCCGGCGTTCTTCCGATCTGTGCTCAGATTGAGGAAGAAATCGTTGAAATGGACAAGGAAGAAAAGGAAATGTTCCTTGCCGATATGGGACTTGAAGAAAGCGGTCTTGACAGACTTATCAAGGAATGCTATGCACTTCTCGGACTTATCTCCTACCTTACAGCCGGCAAACAGGAGGTTCGTGCATGGACAATCAAAAAAGGAACAAAAGCACCTCAGGCAGCAGGCAAAATTCACTCGGATTTTGAGCGTGGATTTATCAGAGCCGAGGTTATCGCATATGACGACCTTATCGCCTGCGGAAGTATGACAGCCGCAAAAGAAAAAGGTCTTGTCCGCAGTGAAGGCAAGGACTATGTTATGAAAGACGGCGATGTCGTTCTTTTCAGATTCAATGTTTAATTAAATCATTACAATTGATGACGGTTACGAATATTTTCGCAGCCGTCATTTTTTGATGTCACACATTTCTCCTTTTGCAATAATATGTAGTGTAAACGAAAGGAGGTAAGCGTATGTGTAACTTTGGTAACGGCAACGGTTGCTGCTCATGGATTATTCTTCTTATCATCGTTCTCTGCTGTTGCGGCGGAAACAACGGCGGCTGTGGTTGTGACAACAACAGCTGTGGCTGCGGCTGCTGATAAAGCACGCTGACTAAAGCCCCATTCGGCTTATTGCTGAGGATGTTTTAATATAAAAAGGGCGGCTGCCGTTTTTTGCGATATCCGCCCTTTGCTTTTTATTCAATTGAACGGTACATACAAAAACGGTCGGCTTGAACAAACCGACCGTTAATATTTTGCAATTATTAAATTAATTCAGAAATTATTTGTCCTCTTTAACAACATCTCTGACAACCTTTGCAATGTGCGGCTGTGTCAGACCGAATTTGTCAAGAAGCTCAAGAGCCGGACCGCTGTAACCGAAACGATCGTTCACACCGATCTTTGTAACCTTAACAGGACACTCTGCACTTACAACATCACAAACAGCGTCACCGAGACCGCCGATAACATTGTGTTCCTCAACGGTGATGATTCTGCCTGTTTCCTTTGCAGCCTTAATGATGATATCTCTGTCGATAGGCTTTATTGTGTGAATGTTAATAAGACGAGCGTTGATGCCCTCAGCCTCAAGTTCCTTAACAGCCTTTAAAGCCTCGTTTACAACAAGTCCTGTTGCAATAACAGCCACATCGTTGCCCTCATGGAGAGTAATACCCTTGCCGAGCTCAAATGTATAGGTATCGGGATCATTAAAACTGTCAACAGCAAGTCTGCCGAGACGGATATAAACAGGACCGTTGTACTCAATTGCAGCCTTTGTAGCGGCCATCATTTCGTAGTGATCGGCAGGGTTAAGGACAACCATACCCGGAATTGTACGCATAATACCGATATCTTCAAGACACTGATGAGTAGCACCGTCTTCACCTGTTGAAATACCTGCGTGGCTGCCGGCAATTTTAACATTAAGATGAGGGTAAGCAACCGAGTTGCGAATCTGCTCAAATGCTCTGCCTGTTGCAAACATTGCAAATGATGCGGCAACCGGAATTTTGCAATGTTTGCAACAG
>OGDU01002739.1_pt1 | contig 10758 bp, 6 predicted proteins | sample 1570371 | NCBI WGS metagenome assembly OGDU01 (sample SAMEA2581977, study PRJEB24529) | metagenome | biome: Human gut stool | place: China | collected 2011
TGGCGCCGGCCAGAACGGTGCCGCACAGCAGCGCCACCCGGCACTCCTTCCAGACAACCTGAAGAAGATCGGAAAACTCAATATCGCCCAGCGAAATACCGCGGATAATGGTAACAGAGGACTGACTGCCCGAGTTTCCGCCCGTATCCATAAGCATGGGTATAAAGGCTATAAGCGCGGGCAGAACCGTCAGCTTTTCTTCAAAATTGGATATTATGGCGCCTGTGAATGTGGCGGAAATCATAAGCAGCAAAAGCCACGGTATGCGCGCTTTAAAGGTGGAAAACACGCCCGTTCTGAAATAGGTGCGGTTCGAAGGCAAAATAGCCGCCATTTTTTCAATATCCTCGGTTGCCTCCTCTTGTATAACGTCGATAGCGTCGTCAACCGTTACAATGCCCACAAGGCGGTTTTCCTTATCCACCACTGGCAGCGCCATAAGGTCGTATTTTTCAAACTGCCCCGCAACCTCTTCCTTATCGTCAAGAGTGTTAGCGTATATAATGTTTTCGTCCATTATGTCGGAAAGCACGCAGGTCTTGCTGTTTAAAAGCAGGTCCTTAACCGTAACTATTCCGAGCAAATGGCGGCTGCGGTCTATAACGTAGCAGGTGTATATAGTCTCTGAATCAATACCTATCGCGCGTATGCGGTCAAACGCCTGCTCCACCGTCATATCCTTTTTAAGGTCAATATACTCGGTGGTCATAATGCTGCCCGCGCTGTCATCGGGGTATGCCAGCAGCTGATTTATCATTTTGCGGGTTTTAGGGTCTGTCTGGCTTAAAATACGCTTTGCCACCGTTGCGGGCATTTCGTCAATAACGTCAACGGTATCGTCCATAAACAGCTCATCCATAACCTCTTTCAGCTCGGTATCGCTGAACGCCTCAATAAGCAGCTGCTGCATATCGGGGTCCATTTCAACAAAGACCTCGGCGGCAAGCTCTTTGGGCAGTATTCTGAAAATAACCGGCAGCTCCCGCTCGGGGATATCCTCGCATATCTGCGCTATATCAGCAGGGTTCATTTCCGAAAGCAGTTCTCGCAATCGCGCGTACTTCTTCCCGTCTATCAATTCAAAAATGTTTTCTTCCTGCATGTTGATATCCTCCTTCTTGCGGTATTTGCCTAAGCCTACTTGATTTGTTTTAAGTTGAGTTCTTCGAGCGGTTTTAAGCCTAAAGACGCGGCAAAATCATACGCGTTTTTCTGCATTTCGGTGTTAAGCAGCATATCGGGCGAGTGTGCGTCGCACCCTATAATTACATCATTCCCGACTTTTGCGGCAATTTTAAAAAATCTTTCCGACGGATAGTGCCGTCTGCCCATAAGCCCCAGCATGTTTATTTCAAGCGGAATTCCGAGCGCTTTTGCCGCCTCGCAAAGCCGCTCGTTTTCGGTGTAGTACCAGTCGGCATCCGATAAGCAGAGAAACACGTCTGGGTGGGCAATATAGCTGAAACAGCCCGTGTTCATGCCCTCTGTAACCTCGTCAACATATTTTTTAAGCATTTTTCTGTCGCTGCTGCCCGAGCCTACATAATAACCGCCGTCCTCGTTGTTCAAAAAGTGCTGACCCATTATCATATAGTCAACACCGTGTTCTGTGCAGAACCTTTTAAGTTCGGGAAAAAGCGACGGGAAATACTCCGCCTCAAAGCCTGTGTAAATCTTTATTTTCCCGCTGTATTCCTGCGCTAAATTCTTAATACAGCTTACATATCCTGGCGCCTCGTCGGGGGTCATTCTCATACCTGAAACATAGCCGCTTTTAAAAAACTGCGGCGTATGGTCGGAAAAGCCGAGAATTTTCATTCCGGCGTCAATCGCGTTTTCAATATACTCCCGTTCGTCCCCTACGGCATGGTGACACCGTACCGTATGCGTATGATAATTTGCTTTCATAAACTCGCCTACCTTTAACTTATCAATTATACACCCAAAACTGACAAAAAGCAAGTTTATAAACTGTTAATATTATATTAGTAAATTCTCAAAGTAAATGCAACAGTAGAATTTACGATTGCATTTAGTGAGAGAAAGATTTTGTGGTAGCATTAAGTCTGAGAAAAGGAGGTCTCAGACAATGAGCAAAAACAAACATTTAACCCTTGATGACAGAATAGAAATTCAAGAGTGCTTAGCCAAAGGAATGACATTCAAAGCAATAGCTAATCGGATTGGTAAAAATCAAACAACCGTTTCCCGAGAGGTTAAAGCACACGCTCAATCTCATTCAAACGGGTATACACGAACAGAAGAATCCTGTCCGAAGCTTCTGAAAGCACCGTTTGTTTGTAATGGGTGTGAAATGAAAAGCCGTGCGAAGTGTCCGTATATTCACCGAATTTATGTTGCAAAAACCGCTCAAAGCTCTTACGAGGAAACTTTGGTGGAATCTCGAAGCGGTATACCATTAAATAAAGAAAGTTTTTATGAAACCGAGCAGATTATTTCAAATGCAGTCAAACAGGGACAACATGTTTACCATGCTATTAAAGCAAATAATCTTCCGATTTCAACCGCTACTGTGTACAGGCACATTAACAAGCAATATTATTCCATCGGAAGAATTGATTTACCTCGTGTCGTGAAATTCAAGCCGAGAAAGACAACCGCACCTGAACATATACCTGCTTGCGCGAAAAAAGGGCGTACCTACCAAGATTTTATCGGTTTTATGGAGGATAACGATGCCTTGCCATTGGCTCAATTAGACACTGTAATAGGTCGAGTAGGCGGCAAAACTATTATGACTGTTCATTTTGTTAATTGTGATTTTATGATAGCTTTACTCCTTGAAAACAAGACCGCTGCCGAAGCCGCACAAAAAATTCAAGGATTAAAAAAGAAGCTAAAAGATAACAACTTTTCTTTCGGTGATATTATTCCTGTATTGCTTACAGATAACGGCGGTGAATTCAGTATTGTTTCCGCTTTTGAAAATGACGAATTTGGAAACAGGGAAACCAATTTGTTCTTTTGTGAGCCATCTTCACCTAACGAAAAGCCGGAAATCGAAAAAAACCACACATTGTTTCGTGATATTGTTCCGGCAGGACATTCTTTCGATGCTTTTACGCAACAAGATGTTAATTTGATTTTTTCGCACATAAATGCTGTAAAGCGAAAACAATTCGGCGGTAAAAGTGCTTATGATTTGTTTACATTTTTCAATTCAGTAGAATTAGCACAAATTTTAGGCATTTCTTATATTTCTCCAAACGATGTAATTCAATCCCCGTTATTGCTCAAAAAGCTTTGATTTTATTCTCATAGTAAATGCATCTATTGTTGCAGTTAGTCTGAGAAATTTGTTTCTCGGGCTTATTTGGGTTGCACTTTTTTGCCCTTTTAAGGCTTTTTAGCCTGTTTTCCCCGCTTTTTCTCACACTTAACTCCTTTATTTTTCACGATAAATGCAACCTTTTCGTACTGTTGCATTTACTTTGAGAATTTACGTTTTCTTTTGCCCTTATATCATAAACATCCAATAGAGTCTGATTGTTATTATACATAGCGCTTGGCTCGAAAAAAGGCGCTTCGGAAATCCGAAACGCCTTAACCGCATTGCCTTGAGTGTTTTTTTGACTTATGTCATAGCCGAAGTCAAGCTGCCTTCCACACTCAAACTCTCGGGAGCCCCTCCTCATACACTTTTTCGGCAAAGCCTATGTTTCACAGGGAAGAGATATTTCTACCTATTGCTTATTCATTATAATTGATATTATTCTTTTGTCAACTGTTTTTTTAAATGCAACGGACATATGTTTTTGAATAAACCAATTTCTTTAAACCGGCATTGATATCTGCAGATTTTCCTTTCCGCGCAATTTTAAATAAAGTGATTTTGCAGAAGCGCGTCGCCTTTGTATTTTTCATTTTTAAGTATTGACTTTATGCGTTCTGAAAACCACCTGTTCCCGCCGCCCATTGTGGGAACATTTTCTTCCGTCAGCCGTTTGGCTATTTCAAGATAGGTTGCCCCTGCAAGAAAGTCGTTGTATATACGCCTTACAATATCCGCCTGCTCCGGAACAATTTCGGGCTGACCGTCAGCGCTCCGTGGTTTTGTAGCAGTAAAACATTGTGCTCTGTAAGATACGGCGCTATTGCCTCGGGTACTTCGTTTGTAGAGGGCGTACCGTAAGGAGTAAGCGGTATTGAACCTATTGCAATTACGGTTTCAATCATACTGTACTCATCAAGTCTCTTGTACGCACCCGCCGACCCGCTCTGTATAGCATCGCATATTTGCTCCCTTGTTTCCATATATGCCATTTTTCGCACATTACTTTTTAAATTGCGCGCCGTAGTTTGCGCAGGCTCTGTAATCCGCGCCCTCTTTATCCATTCCGAAAGCGTTCCATGCAGCCGGGCGGAATATATCCTCTTCGGGTACGTTGTGCATACAAACAGGTATACGAAGTATCGAGCAGAGGGTTATAAGGTCTGCCCCTACATGACCGTAGGATATAGCGCCGTGGTTAGCGCCCCAGTTGTTCATAACATCATAAGCCGACTTAAATGCGCCCTCGCCCGTAACGCGCGGAGTAAACCAGGTGCAGGGCCATGTATAGTCGGTGCGTTTCCAAAGCGTGTCGCTTACCTCTGCCGGCAAATCCACCGTCCAGCCCTCAACTATCTGGAGTACAGGTCCCAAGCCTTTTATAAGGTTAAGCCTTATCATTGTGGCGGGCATTTCAGCCTTTGTTTCAAAGCGGGAGGAGAATCCGCCGCCGCGGAAATAGCCGAGGTCGGCATAGTTCCAGGTGGTGTTATCCATAACAGCCTTTTGGTCTTCTTCTGTCACATTGTACCAAGGCTTCATAACGGCATTTCCGTTTTCATCCTTTGCCGCGCCGCTTGCGTCAAGGCAGCAGGCGCCCGAATTTATAAGGTGAATAAAGCCGTCCGCATCTTTTGCGTGACCCTCAAGATCATAGCCCGTTACTCTCTTTACAGATTTTCCGTTCCAGCAGGTTCTAACATCGGCAAACATCTGCGCACGGTTGGTGAGCAGTTTCATAAACAGCATACCAAGCCCGTTTAAAACATCGTTTTCGGTTGCGAGTATGTACGGCTCTCTCGCTCCGTTCCAATCGAACGAGGTATTGAGCAACGCCTCGGGGAAATCGCAGTTCGGATAGAAGTCCGTCCACTGGCGCTGACCCTGGAAACCCGCGGCTATCGCGTTGTGACCTACAGCCTCTTCCTCGCAGCCCTTGGGGAGGATTTTATTACCGTTCATAAGTTCTTCTTCTCTTCCTTCCGGCAGATTTGGATTTCCATTCATCAAATCTTTTAAGATACACATCATCTTAACAACAAATTTCCAATCTCTGTCTTTCTGTTCATCGTTTCTCTTTACAAAATCAGGATTTTTATCCCATCCTTCTTTGCAATGTGACTTTGTCCATGAAAGTGCTTTTTCATACTCCTTCTCATCATAAATGCCCTCGGTCATTCGGCGGATGATTTCCACTTCGTCTACTGATTCAACGCGCATACCGAGGTAATCCTCAATAAAATGCGGGTCAATTATAGAGCCGCCTATGCCCATTGTAATAGAGCCTATCTGCAAATAGGATTTGCCGCGCATTGTAGCCGCAGCAACCGCCGCTCTGCCGAAACGGAGCAGCTTCTCGCAAACGTCTGCGGGGATTTCGGTATCGTCCGCGTCGCATACATCATGTCCGTAAATGCCGAATGCGGGCAGACCCTTCTGAGCGTGTGTTGCAAGCACAGACGCCAAATACACAGCGCCCGGTCTTTCGGTACCGTTAAAGCCCCAAACCGCCTTTATTGTGTCCTTTTCCATATCCATAGTTTCAGCGCCGTAGCACCAACAGGGGGTTACGGTTAAGGTTATATCCACGCCCGCCTTGCGGAACTTATCCGCGCAGGCGGCAGCCTCGGCTACTCTGCCTATGGTGGTATCCGCGATAATTACCTTTACAGGCTCGCCGTTTGAGTATTTAAGGTTTTCGGTGAAAAGCTTTGCGGCGGCTTTCGCCATATTCATGGTCTGGTCTTCCAAAGACTCACGAACGCCCAAAACACCGCGCCGTCCGTCGATTGTAGGGCGAATTCCTATTACCGGATAATCCTGTATGTATCTGTTTGCTGACATAATACCAACCTCTTTTACCTTAAAATTTTCAAAGTATAATTTTCCTTTAAAGTGCAGTTTACAGAAATTACGTCTTTATCTGTTTTATAATTAACGGAATTACCGTTTATTAAAACCGCAGAAATGGAGTCAAGTGCCGTAACAAAGCTTTCAAGCTTGATTTCACCGTATAAAACCGTAAATCCATAGCTGTCGTTCAGGCTCTCCACAGTGCCCGACGCACTGTATATTCCGAGCCGTCCCCGCCTATGCCGCGGTTTACAATATAGCATTTCGTGCCGAAATATGCATAATGATCCCACAATTGCGTAATACTGTCGCCGATGAATAAAATATCCACCGATCTTTTAAGATATAAAACCTGCTCGTTCCCGAAATCAAAATCTCCCCGTCTGTTATCCGCCGGGACATTTTTCCCGAAATTTCCCGGTTTTATAATAGTCATTGATCTGCCTTTCCAAATAATACTTTTTACTGCTCTTCAAGCATATTTACCTTATGAATTTTACTGCCGTCAAACGTTATTGTACGAATTTCAAACGGCTTTAACGGAACAGAAAACTTACAGTCTCCTATTGTGACCCCGGCCACGGTATTCTCCCCGTTTTCCTCAACAATGCGAAGAATCGTATCGCCGTTCCGCTCGGATTTTTTTACCGCCGAAAGATACGCGCCGTCGCATTTAAAAAAGCTTTTTTGCGGAGGAAATATGCCACCGTGGTTAGCCTCGGCAATTATAACGGGCGGATTGTTAAGGGCAGCGGCAGCGTGTTTACCGTTATCAAAACACATTTGGATCACACCTGTAGTTTCACCCTGTCCCATATATGTATATTCGCGGCTTGTATCAAGCGGCGCGCTGCGCAAGTCCCCGAACAACGCGTTACGCAACAGTGTAATTCCTATTTGTTTGCCGTCATAATCATACGAAAAAGCCGATGAAGTACCTAAAGAAAAGCCGTCGCCCTCTATCCACTGTGCCATAGGCATTTCGTATTCGGATATCTCGCGCCGAATAAATCCGAACGGAATTGAAGATATGCAGCTACCGCTGTTAAATCCCAATTTCAGCGTTCGCCGTTCCTCATTCCAAAGGCAGCGGTATTCGCACAGTACCCTGTCATCATATACCCTGAACAGCAGCGTAAGCGTGGATTTATTGTATGCGTAAACCGCTTTATAAGCGGTGCGGAACAAACCGTCCTCAATTACTCCGAAAGATTTTAACGAAAGCTCCTGACGCTCTGTTTCTAAAACCGTTTTGTTGAAGCCCCATGTGTCGCATTCATCAACACGGACATACGGTAAAAAAATTCCTTTTAATGTTTTGCCGCTTTGTGTATCAATTAAATCAAAACCGCCGTATGCTGCCTTACCAAGCTTAAAGCGGCGAGAAGAAGCCTCGCTTTTTTCGGTTTGCCGAACAATGAAACACTTATATCCGCCCGCCGGAATTTCCGCACGGAATACAAAGCGAGAACGGAACGACGGAACAACGCATTCCTCGGTAATGATCTGCGTGGGATAATCTGTGCCGTCGGCGTCTGTCAGGGTTATGCCGCCGTTATACCAAGGAAACTCCCATGCCCATTGAACCTCCGCTTCAATCGGTGCATCAATGGGAAAGCCGTTGAGATTCCATACCGCCAAATTCCAAGCGTTATCAGGGTTTTTACCAGGCATTGCTATCATATTTGTAATACTTTGCAGCGCATAGTGCATATGCTCTGCGGCGGTCTGTATTGCTCTGCCGTGCCGGTCACTTGCGTCTCTATAAGCGGAAGATATGCAGGTGCCGCCGAGAATGTCATGAAATTGATTGAACATAACATCCTTCCAGCACTGCTTTATTTCCGCCTGCGGATATTCACGGTCTATAAGATTATAAGCTATTACGCTTGCCGCCTCACAGTTAAGCAGCGCCGTTTCGGCACGGCGGTTGTCCTGCTTAACGGGTGTATAATTACAGTACGGTCCCAAATACCTTGTCTGCAGCTCATCACAGACCGAAATTTCAGGCTTTACATCACCGAAAAATCCGCTTACCGTGCCATACGAAACATCATAATCCTTACATTCTGCGGATAATCTGTTTATTACCGACATTTGCTGCTTAGTGGGCGCGCCGCCGTGATCTGTAACGCCGAAGACAACCATAAGGTTATCCTCCGTATTTTCGCTGAAAATTTTACCGAAAGCTTCTTTTTCAATATCTTTTACAAAAATCTCGCCGCCCTTTCCCCCGAGCCTATAGCAGCGAACGGAAGAGCCGTCCAATCCCACCCAGTCAAACAGCGGTTTCGGCAATTCCTTATGCGCTTCGTTCGGTCGCCAAAAAACATAATTTCGGAAACCGCACCCCCGCAGAATTTGCGGAAGCTGCATATTATGACCGAAGGAATCGATATTGAATACCGTGTCGCTCGTTTTTCCGAAATGCGTTTTCAAATACTCCCGGGCATAAAGACCCTGTCTGATATAGCTTTCGCCGCAGGGTGCGTTGCAGTCGGCTTGCACCCACCAGCCCTCGCACAATTCCCAGCGACCTTCCTTTACACGTTTTTTAATTTCTTCAAAAAGTTTTATATCGGTTTTTTCTATCCATTCGAATACGGCGGGAGTACAGAAGCTATAAATAAAATCGGGATTTTCGTTCATTCTGTCAAGCGCGGAGCGAAATGTGGAGCGTATTGAGGCCAATGCCTCGTCCCATCTCCATAACCACACCGGATCAAAATGAGTATTTCCTATCATATAAAGCTTTTTCATACAGTAAATTTATTTCCTTCAATCAAGTGTGATAACGCTCATTATTTCGAGCTTTTCAAGTTTCACCGCAGTATATTCGCCGTCCCATTCAAAATCAAGCTGTAGGTTTTCCGGCTGTCGGACAACCTTTTCGGGTTTGTTTTCGGTTTTAACCTTTACAGTAATGTCGCAAATCGGCAAAAGCTCATCATATGTAAAAGTATTCGGGTCGCTGTGCGGTCCGGAGCAGTTAAGCAGAACCACCTCTTTTTTACCGCAATTTCTGCGCAGGGCAACTTCAACATTGCGGCTGCCTGTAACCGTCAGCTCGGGCTTTTGCAAAAGCTTTGAAACGGTGCGCTTAACAAAATCGCAAGCGCCTGCGGTTCTTCCGCTTATATATTGCTGCCCCATATCAAAATAAATGCCGGCAATTTTGCCTTTCCCGAGCCCGTTTACGGTAAGCGCTGTATGAATATCCGAAAAATCGCTGTTTAAAAATGCGTTTTCCGCAGCAACAGCCGTTAACACCTTAACCTCGTTTATATCGCTCAATTCACCGAATGAGCAATAATCGTATTTATCGCCTATAAACACTCTCTTCTGTTTAACCGTATCGGTAATGCTTACGCCGAGCTCCTTTTCAAAAAGCCTTGTTGCGCCGCTGCCGATAATAAGCAGGCTGCCGCCGTTTTCGGCAAATGCGAGCAATTTATCCTTACAGCTCAGTTCCGCCCATTCGGGAACAACTATCAGCTTATACTGCAAAGCAGGGTTATCAAGCTCCCACTCCCCTATAACGTCAACCGATTGCTGCGAATCCGCAAAGCATTGCAGAATACCGTTAATACCGTCAAGCAGCGAGCCCTCGAAAAATCCGTATGCCTTGTTATTCATCTTCATTGCCGTTTTTCCGTCAAACAGCACGGCAATTTGAGAGAGCGATTCGCTGCCGAAAAGATATTCTCTGTATTTACGGCAATAATCAAAGGTTTCTTTAAATTTATCAAGCTTTTTAATATCCACACCGCCGTCCGGTTCCTGAAGCATATACAGTTCCACCCCGCCGCCGTGCATCATTATCTGGGAAGCCTCGTGCATAAGCTGAACGGAAGGCTTCAGGCAATTGACAAATCCGCCGGCGTATTTGGCGGCATCGCACCACAGCATAAGATCCCACGGCTTTTTTTGTCCGGAAATAAAGCGGCTTTCCATTCTGAGAATATTAAATGTTGTCATACCCCATATATCTGCCGAAATAAACGAAATGTCGGAATCAACCTTTTCCGAATCGTAAGAGGTATAATCCCAATTGCAGCATATTTGGAAGTCGGGATATTTTTCATGTACCGCATTGATGTAATGGCGCCTGGTTTCAGCATATTCATCACGGAAGAACTGCAAAAACTCGGCATAATGCGGGTCGTTTTCGTTTTTCGGAATTTCGGTTATACCGGTTTTTTCGGTAAACCTTGCAAGTATTTCGGGTCTGTAATTAGGCTCAATATTAAATCCCGAACCGTCCATCCATGCGCCGTCAAGCTCATAATCCCCCGCAAGCTCCAAAAGCTGCGGAATGAGCCTTTTTTCTATGTAATCACCCGGAACGTTCAGCAAGCGCGGATCAAGAGATCCGTCAGCCCGCATAAGCGCCCAATCGGGATGTCTCTCCGCCGCGTCTCTGTCGTCCATTGCGGCATGATGTGCAAAAAGGCCCACGCCGTTTTCCTTTGTGACCTTACGCCAGATTTTAAGTATATCCTTATCTATTTCGGGTGCGCGATTTTCAAGTCTTGTGGGGTAGCTTGCAATGCCGTAAGCTCCCTTTGTATCGCACTGAATATAATCGGGATGCAGCATGTCGATAACATCCT
>OGDU01002740.1_pt1 | contig 10756 bp, 9 predicted proteins | sample 1570371 | NCBI WGS metagenome assembly OGDU01 (sample SAMEA2581977, study PRJEB24529) | metagenome | biome: Human gut stool | place: China | collected 2011
TGCCACCACAGACTCTGTGGTAAGTAAGGTAGATGCTACAGAAGTTGCGTTCTGTAATGCGGTTCTTGTCACCTTAACCGGATCCAGGATACCCTGCTCTACCATGTCTACATACTGCTCCGTTGCTGCGTTAAATCCAACGCCTGCCGGAGATTCTTTTACTTTATTGATGATGACTGCGCCCTCTAATCCTGCATTTGCGGAAATGTAGTACAGCGGAGCCTCCAATGCCTTTAAGATAACCTTCGCACCGGTCTTCTCATCGCCCTCAAGCGTATCTGCGAGTGCTGCCACATCCTTGGTTGCATGAATGTATGCGGAACCGCCTCCTGCAATGATGCCTTCCTCGACTGCTGCTCTCGTTGCGTTTAACGCATCTTCCATACGAAGCTTTGCTTCCTTCATCTCCGTCTCAGTTGCTGCGCCGACACGGATCACTGCTACGCCGCCGGCAAGCTTTGCAAGACGCTCCTGTAACTTCTCCTTGTCGAACTCGGAAGTTGTCTCCTCGATCTGACCGCGGATCTGGTGGATTCTCGCCTGAATAGCGTCCTTATTGCCTGCACCGTCCACGATTACCGTGTTCTCCTTCTGAACTTTAACGGATTTTGCACGTCCGAGCTGATCCATTGTGGTATCCTTAAGCTCTAATCCGAGATCGGAGCTGATAACCTGACCACCGGTTAAGATTGCGATATCCTCGAGCATTGCCTTTCTTCTGTCGCCGTAGCCCGGAGCCTTGACTGCCACTACATTGAAAGTACCACGCAGTTTGTTGACGATCAATGTGGTGAGTGCCTCGCCCTCGATGTCCTCAGCGATGATGAGAAGTCTTGCGCCGCTCTGTACGATCTGCTCTAATAACGGCAGGATCTCCTGAATGTTGCTGATCTTCTTATCTGTGATTAAGATATACGGATCATCCAGAACCGCTTCCATTTTATCCATATCGGTGCACATATATGCGGATACATATCCACGGTCGAACTGCATACCTTCTACCAGATCAAGCTCTGTCTGCATGGTCTTGGACTCCTCGATGGTGATAACGCCATCGTTGGATACCTTCTCCATCGCATCTGCTACCATGTTGCCGACTTCCTCGTCACCTGCAGAGATAGCTGCAACTTTTGCGATCTGATCTTTTCCTTTTACTTTGGAGGACATTGCAAGGATGGACTCCACTGCCTTGTCAGTTGCCTTCTTCATACCGCGGCGAAGCACGATCGGGTTGGCGCCTGCCTCCAGGTTCTTCATACCTTCCTGGATCATTGCCTGTGCAAGTACGGTTGCGGTTGTGGTACCGTCACCGGCAACATCGTTGGTCTTGGTTGCAACTTCCTTGACGAGCTGTGCTCCCATGTTTTCGAATGCATCCTCAAGCTCGATCTCCTTTGCGATCGTCACACCATCGTTGGTGATAAGTGGTGCTCCGTAGGACTTGTCGAGTACGACGTTTCTTCCTTTCGGTCCGAGTGTTACTCTGACGGTATTTGCCAGCTTATCTACGCCGGCTCCTAATGCTGTTCTTGCCTCTGTTCCGTATTTGATTTCCTTTGCCATGACTGATCTACCTCTCTATCTCTTATTCTGATTCAAATTACAGGGATGCTTCCCGGCTGCTTATTCTACGACAGCCAGAATATCGTTCTGTCTTACAATGATGTATTCCTCTCCATCCAGCTTTACTTCTGTTCCTGCATATTTGGAATAGATGACCTTCTGTCCTGCCTTTACCTGCATGGTAACTTCCTTACCGTCTACCATTCCGCCAGGACCTACGGCGATTACCTCTGCCTCCTGCGGCTTCTCCTGTGCGCTGCTGGTAAGAATGATACCAGACTTTGTGGTCTCTTCTGCCTCACACTGTTTTAATACAACTCTGTCACTCAATGGTACTAATTTCATTTTGTAGACCTCCTGTTTTATGATCTGAAATAATATCTTTCGTTTTGTTATTAGCACTCATTTCGTTTGAGTGCTAACCGATAGTGTTATAATAGTTTTTTGCCCTGTGATCTGCAACCGGATATATTCCTGTATATTTTCATTTAGCCAGTTCTTTTCTCATTTTTTCTTTCGTTTTCTTGTTTTTTTATATTTTCATCCATTTTTTGTGATTTTATACTTTTTTTAGAAACTTACCGTCGCTTCTCTCCAACGACCTGTTTCACCGTTTTGCGGACAGTTTTATTTCCCTCCGACCACAGGAGTTTTAAGGCTTTCGCAAAGACCTTCTGGCTCTTCTCAGGCAGACGGCTTTTCGCCTTCATCAGCTCCTGCACCGCCTTCCATTTGCTGTGGTAAAAATCATCCACCGTCTTAATGTCCGCCGCCTCAAGCATGCCGAATACCGTATCCACAATCTGTTCGCGTTCCTCCCCGTTCAGCTGGTAAATCCATGCCTTCATCGTCTCATCCAACATCAGGCTCTGGGCCGCCACCTCCCTGACATAGACAAAGGATGTGCCGAGTACCTCCCACGACATGGCATCGTGCTGCTGGATTCCACTGTTGGAACTGCGCACCACCTCATACGCCTCCTGATGCTCTAAGAGCATTCCGACAATCGAAGATTCCGGCAGAATCGTGTGAATTTTCGGCAGTACACGCTGGTATGCCACACTCTCTACAATGTCCCTGCGGAACCCCGGTCCGTCGTTACTGTACACCGCAAGGATCCGGTCCTGCAATCCACTGCTGCAGTGGACTGCAGCATAGACCGCAAGATTTCCGCCCTTGGAGTGACCCCCGATGCGCACAGGACGGCCGCCCTCTCCAAGCATCTGTTCCACGTACGAAACGGCTTTCAGCTGCCCGGGCGTCTCCGAGAGGTATCCCATGTTAAAATCCTCTCTCCACCCTGTGATCGTATTGTCCGTGCCGCGGAACGACACATAGATACTGCCATCCGGCAGCCCGGCGCACATGACCGCAAACTGTGACTGCTCCTCCTCACTGATGTCATTGACATAACCCCAGAGCTTTACATCGCGGAACCGCTCTGTTTTCGCCATCTTCTCCAGAACAAACGGCGCCGCCTTTGTCATTGACACCCGCGCAAGGATCTCCTCCCTGCTGTTCTGCTCCCAGAACACGGTGGATGCCTCCGCAAGCGTGACTGCCTCCGCCTCGCTCTGCCCGGTCACAATCCCGTCAAACGAAGTATATACCAGCTCCGCAAAAAGCAGATTATCCACCTCGTTAAATCCGGACGCGCTGAAAGTCAGATCCCCCCGCCAGTCCAGATAATCCATCATGTTTGCCATCCCGCTCCTCCTTCTCTTCCCGCTGCAATCCCGTTGCTTCCTATCCGATCAGCCCATAGTGCTTCAGTCCGTTTTTAATTCCATGATTCATAATATCGGTCGTCACATACTCCGCGGCAGCCTTCGCCGCAGGTGCCCCGTTTCCCATGGCGATGCCATGTCCCACATAGGTGAGCATCTCCAGATCATTCGTGCTGTCGCCGAACGCATAAGTATTCTCCCTGGCAATCCCAAGCATGTCACATACCTGCGCGATTCCGGTCGCCTTTGTGTAGCCCTTCGGCACCACTTCAATCAGCTGCGGATTGTGTTCAATCACATCAAAATGCGGCACCAGTTCCGCTTCCACCGCACGCACGCTCGCCCCGTTCATATAAGCGCTCAATTTGTTGATCTCATACTCCGTCTGCCCACGGATCTCCCGTACATCCTCTCCCAGTTCACTGCGCAGATACTGAATAAACGGATCTTCCTTAAAATCTTCCCCGTTTGCGTAGATATAATGCGGTCCCTCCAGCACCGCTTCCATGTGGTATGCCTCAATGACACGTAGAAGTTCCTCCGCTTCTTCGGGCGTAAGCAGCCTCTCGCACACCTTCTTTCCTTCATATTCAATATGTGTGCCGCACGCCGCCACAATCCCGTCAAACCCTATTCCAAGGATCTTCTCACTGCGGATGTTCGACCGGCTTCTGCCGCTGCACAAAAACGCGTAATTCCCGTCAGCCCTAAGTTCGCGTATCGCTTCCGTTGTACTTTCCGGCACCTGCATGTGCTCATTCCACAAGGTTCCGTCTATGTCAAAAAATACTGCTTTTTTCATCTTTTCTCTCCAATTCCCATTCTCTTGCGTAAAAGTCAGTTCTGCTATATGCAAAACATTCTCTTCCCTACCGCATGGTGCACATCCCATCCTATAAAGGAAAAAACACCGCGCGGGCTGAACTCATTATATCAGCCCGCGCGGTGTCTGGCAACTTGCGGTTTCTATTTCAAATAGCCTGTTACTCTCCGTGCATGGAGATGGTGTTCATCTCGTAATGCTCAATGTTCTCGTGAATTCCACGGTCATCTGCCTGGGAAATCAGAGTGTCACGGTTCTTCTTGGAAGAGATCTGGTCGTTGAACGCACTCGGTCCGCCGACACAGCCGCCCTCACATGCCATACCCTCGATGAAATCCTCCGGCAGTCTGGCTGCTTTCAGAAGAAGCAGTGCTTTCTTACACTCGGCAGCTCCGTTTGCCACGCATACCTTTGCATCGATCTCATCCTCAGACTCTTTCAGACTCTGAAGAACAGCTGCGGTTACACCGCCGGAATTTGCAAAACGCTTACCGAAGGTGGATGCGATCTGATCATCGTTTGCAGCCGGCTGCAGTACGACGCTCTTCGCTTTCATGATCGCACGGATCTCACTGTAGGTCAGTACATAGTCTGCATTGCCCGGAATCTGCTGATCCACAACCTCAGACTTCTTTGCGATACACGGTCCGATAAATACCGTGATGGCTTCCGGATCTCTTGCCTTGATAAGGCGGGAAACCGCACACATCGGAGATACCGTCGTCGATACACAGTCTGCCAGATCCGGATAGTGCAGGCGTACCATATTTACGAATGCCGGACAGCAGGAGGTAACTTTCTTCTCGCCTGCCTTGTAAGCTTCTGCCCACTCCTCGGACTCGTAAGCTGCCGTCATATCACCGCCGAGACCTACGTCGAAGAAATCGGTAAATCCGAGTTCTTTCATCGCATTCTTCCAGCTTGCCATCGTGATGTCATCCCCGAACTGTCCCTCGGTCGCCGGTGCAGCCATCGCATAGACATGCTTACCCTCGCGCAGTGCGTTGATTACATCTACGATAAAGCTCTTGGAGCCGATCGCTCCGAACGGACAGCTGTGGATACATTTACCGCAGCGGATACATTTCTTCTTGTCGATGACGGAGATCCCGTGCTCATCGTATGTAATCGCATTGACCGGGCAGCTGAACTTACACGGTCTCTTCAGATGTGCGATTGCATTGTACGGACAGGCCTGCGCACATCTTCCACATTCTTTGCATTTTGCAGGATCGATGTGGGAGCGGGTTCTTCCCGGCTCAATCGCACCGAATTTGCACGCATTGATACAAGCCTTTCCAAGACAGTTCTGGCAGTTCTCCGTTACAATATAACTGGAAATCGGACAGTCCTCACATGCAGAACTGATGACCTGGATCACATTGCCGTCATCGGTCAGACCTGGCGCTTTGCCCTCCGCCAGACGGACTCTCTGTCTGATAATCTCTCTTTCTTTATAAATACAGCAGCGAAACTGCGGTGTCGGACCTGGGATCAGGCTCATTGCGATATTGTCTCTCTTCTCGTCAAGCTCACCGGCAAATGCCAGCTTTGCCACTTCATAGAGTACGTCGTGTTTGATTTTGATCACATTTTCATCAGCATACATCGTGTTTTACCTCGCCCTTTTCTATTCGTTAATTTTTTAACCATCTTAGACATTATATATTATCTGTATGGAATTGCAAGAGAAACGCATGTATTTCTTTGCGTACATGATGTATACCGTCAAATTGTAAAAAATCCAACTGCTGTTTTGTGCAATATTTTTCTGGGAAGCCCACTGTACTGTTACTTTGGTACCTGTTCCATCAGGAACGCCCGCATCTGCTCCTCTTCCCAGATCACGGGAACGGGGTAGTTCGGATTGCCCTCTTTGAGTGCCCGCGCCGCAAGTTCCGGCACGTCCTCCTTGCGCAGCATGGCAAGCTGCTCCGGGATGCCCATGCTCCGGTTCATCCGGCGGATTCTCTCAATAAACGCCTCCGCCAGCACGGCGTCCGTCTCCTTGCTGTTTCCATCCTCCGCCCCGGATGCGCACACTTTCCTCTCCATTCCTGCTCCGGACATTCGTACATCCCTCTCCGACTCTGCTCCGGACATGCGCACTTCCCGCTCCGGCTTCCCCCCGGACACACGCACTTCCCGCTCCAGCCTGGCCAGCGGCTCATACACGGCACTCCCGTATGCCGCAAGCACCTTTGGCAGCAGAATCGCATTCGCCTCCCCGTGCGGGACATGGTAGAGTCCGCCGATCCCATGTGCAACCGCATGCACGTACCCGACATAGGCATTGGTAAACGCGATCCCCGCCTCGTAGGAACCGGTCAGCATATTCATCCGTGCCGCCTTGTTCGCAGGTTCGCGGTAAGCCGTCAGCAGATTGGCACCAATCAGGCTCACCGCCTTCATGGCATGCGCTTTCATTTTCGGGGAACAGAACCGGTTGCAGTACGCCTCCACCGCGTGCGTCATCGCATCCATCCCACTATAGGCGGTCATATCAGGCGGCAGGGAACAGCTAAGCCCCGGATCGAGAAATGCGTAGCGCGGTATGAGACAGTAATCCATGACGGCATGCTTATAGTGGCATGTCTCGTCCGTGATGACAGCCGCCAGCGTCACCTCCGAACCGGTTCCCGCCGTCGTCGGCACCGCAAGAAGGAGCGGCAGCTTTTTGTGGATCTTAAGCATCCCGCTCATTTTTCCGACCGGGAGATCTCTCTTTACTGCGCGCGCTCCCGCGACCTTGGCGCAGTCTATGACAGAGCCGCCTCCAATGGCAAGGATCGCCTCACAGCCGGATACAAAAAAACATTCCGCTGCCGCATCCACCTCTGCCACGGTCGGATCGGGCGATACCCCTGTGTATAGCACCGTCCGGATGCCGGCATCCTCACACTGCGCCAGAAGCGGCGCGATCGTCCCGCGCCGGATCGTTCCCGGTGTGGTGATGACCTGCACCGCTTTTATCCCGTGTGCTTTCAATAATTCCGGTATCCTGGTGATACACCCGTCTCCCTGCACCAGCGTCTGTCTTCCCGCAGGAAACAGGGAAAGCATCCCCGCGCAGAGCGCCTGATAGACGCGGTATATGGCATGTTTTCCGTTCATCTTATTCCTCCTGCCCTTATGCTTCCCCATCTTTCTGCAGGGCATACTTTTTCACATAATGATGATGCTGGATCGCCACATTGACCGGGGAGAGCGATGCCGACGTGCCCGTCGCGCGCACATGCAGACAGCAGACCGCCGCCTTTGCCACAAGCGCCTTTAACGCTTCCACATCATCCGCCGTTCCCGCAGATACCACAACGCCGACCCGCGGCACAAGCACCGCGCCGTATTTTCTTAAGAGTCCAAGCATATCCCTGCGCACATGCAGGCAGCACGGAATCTTCCTGCCGATCATCTGTGCCATATCATCCACCTGTGCCGGGATTCCCCGACCGCTCGCCGCGCAGAGAAGGACTGCCGGCGTATCGCAGATTCCCACATAATGAAAATGCTTCTGCAAGATGCAAAGCAGCTTTTCCTGACGCTTCTGATCTTTTCCCGGCTTCTTTTTCGACTGTCCCAAAATGCTCCGCTTACAGATCTCCTCTAAGAGCATGGCGCGGGAAAACGCCTCCTCCCTGTCCTTTCCGCAGATCAGCACACCGTGGTGCACCATAAAGACCACCTTTACCCCCGACTGCATGGCATCGTAGACCGCCCCTGCGAGCTTCTCCGTGCTGGAAAGCCCGTATGCCGCTCTCGCGATCCCGCCGAGTTTCTCTGCCTCTTTCTCCGTCATGGCAAGCTGCTCAAAGCCGCAGAGCCCGATCGCCGTGGCATAGGTCTGATGGGTGTGAATGACATACCCCACCTCCGGGAATGTCTGATACGCCGCCAGATGTACGCCCTTCTCGCTCGAGGGCTTATGTGCGCCGCAGCACACACCGTTTCTTATGTCCATCAGCACCAGATCCAGCGCCGTCATCGTCTCATAATCCAGCCCGCTCGGCGTGATGACAAAATGATTCTCGTCGATACGGCAGCTGATATTGCCCCAGGTTCTCGCCACCAGTCCCGCCTGCTGCAGCTTTTTTCCCTCCTCTGCGACAAGGCGTCTCGCCATCTTTTCTTCCATTCCAGTCCCCTCCGCTTCTGCCGGTGCCCACTGTCACCCGGCTTTTTCTCTATTCTCTATTATCTTCCATAAGAAGCTGTTTTGCAACCGCATGTGAAACATTATATGTCCGAAGTCCCGTCTCATTTAATGCCTCTTCATTCGCCTCGCAGTACAGCTGATACCAGCCCTGCTTTCTGTAGTCCGCCGCGCCGCTTTTTCCCGCATATTTTTCAATTGCCGGCGCCGCATCCGTCGAGAGCGTGTAGAGATAGCTGTAGTCCACCGTCTCCTCCCCGGACGCTTCCCACGAGGTGTGCGTCAGATTGTAAGCGGCAATAAAATAATCCACATGCGAAAAGGAAAATACGAGATACACCGCTCCCACCAGAACAAATCCATACCGGAACAGCGGGAACTGCGGTTTTACAATCTTTGCGATCACGCCAGCCATCAAAAGTGCAATTACCGCCAGTGCCACCAGCACCGACACGCGCAGAAACGTCAGTTGGTACGCCCGGATATAGAGAAGCATCCGGCAGGCGCTCGACGCCGTCATAATAAGCGTGCAGCCTGAAATGGCAAGGAGCAGCGCCTTCAATACTCTGTTCTCCTTAAAATAGCTCTGGATGGAAAGCACCGCCGCCAGATTCAGCACGCACACGAACAACAGCTGGAAAAAACCGCGTCTGGCGTACTCCGCATAAGTAACCCCCGCCGGAAGCTGCATGTTTCCGATAAAAAGATACACGATCTGGATTGCCGAAAACAGAAGATACAGCACAGCAATCGGCGCGGTAAACGCAATCGCTATCAGCGGTTCCGCCGTTTTTCCGGCGGAAGGCTTAATGTCTGCCGCGTGCTTTTGTACATACCGCACACCGCAGTAGGAGGATAAGAATCCAAACACCAGCATGAGCAGAATCCGAAGCAGCTTCACCGGGAACCGGAACACTCCCGCAAACCGCACAAGTAGATCTGCAAATACCATGTCCGCAGACATTAAAAGGAGCACAAGAACCATCAGACAGGGCACCGCCGCACAGATCCCGATGAGAACATACCAGCCCGCATGGCTCTCCCCCGTCTTTTTGCTGCGGTAAAATGCTCCGCCATCCGCAAACGGCTTCCCGATAAAGCAGACCGCCCCGCACACCGCCGCCACAATCTCCGCCAGATATTTTCCGAAATTCCACCCGGTATCCTGCGCGAAGTTGTGCAGAAGAATCCCCACAAGCAGCACGAAAATAATAAGATCATTCATCCAGCCGATCCATTCGTTTCCCGTCAGAACGGTAGAGATTCCAAGCAGTACAATCATCCCCAGCACAATGCCATTGTCCCGTCTCTCCTTTTCCCCGAACATTCGGAACACAAAACGTACATACCACACACTTGACGCCACCCAAAGCACCGACGCCAGTCCCATCACATTTTCAAACAGGCATCCCGTGTATACAAGCGCATAGAGCAGGCTGGCGCCCGCCAGTTTTCCAAAAATCTTTGCCCCTTCCTGATTCTCTTCCTCCGGAATCATTTCCTTCGGATTCATTTCCCTACCGATCATGATCTCTTCCATCGCCGTTCTCCTCCCCTTCTTCCTCTACATACTCCAGAATATCTCCCGGCTGACAGCCCAATGACCGGCAGATCTTATCAAGCGTATCCATCCGGATCGCCTTTGCCTTTCCATTCTTTAAAATCGAAATATTTGCCATTGTAATGCCGACTTTTTCCGATAACTCGGTCACGCTCATTTTCCGCTTCGCCAGCATGACATCTATATTGATCCTGATTGCCATTCTCTTCCTCATTTCCGGACGATCCGCTGCCGTCCTATATTGTCAGCTCCGCATCCTGCTTCATCTCATACGACTTATAGATCAGATGGGACAGCGCCGCCGCAAGCACCGCGATCACCACATTGATAAAAATGAGCAGAATCATAAAAATCAGAAATGCCGGTCCAAGCGCCCGCTTTGCCGCGAGGAACAGAATTCCCGCAAACCAGACCACCGCCAGCGCAAACGCCAGCCTGCTGATTACCACAAACGACCTTGCATTCTCACCGGAAAAAGAATTGTCGCGTCCAATCTGCACGCAGACCTTCCAGAACTGATAGAGAATCGCATAGCAGAACACCGCAATGCCCCACCCATAGAGAATCCCCGGAATGCGGAGCGCCGCGTAGTCCGGATATGTCACCGCCATGTCCCATGCCAGATACGGCACCACCAGCCCGAAGAACAACAGTCCCATCCCTGCAATCGAAAGTGTGATCCCCTTTAACCAACCTGCCACCTGTTTCTGACTCATAATTACCTCTTTTCCGCATCTTTGCTGCTGTATTTTTCTCACAGCTTTATTATATCCATGTTTTTCTATTTTGCAATATATTTTTATCGTTTTTCGATAAATCCATATCGTTTTAAGGGAATCTTAAGAAAAAGACGGTGAAATGTAGGTGAAATGTAGAGCGAGAGTCCCGTTTGTAACGCAAGAGTCCCTCTTTGTAAATGAAAATCTCATTTT
>OGDU01002741.1_pt1 | contig 10752 bp, 21 predicted proteins | sample 1570371 | NCBI WGS metagenome assembly OGDU01 (sample SAMEA2581977, study PRJEB24529) | metagenome | biome: Human gut stool | place: China | collected 2011
TTGCACTTGTTAAGCTCATGGAGCTATTCAATCATTCCAGTGTATCAATTACTAAAAGATACTTAGGATTGAGACAGGAAGAATTATTAAATACCTATGATTGTCTTAGCTTCTGATAATTGAGATTTGAGACAGAATGAATCGGAGTTTACTTATTTATGCTCTGAATAGTTCTGTCTCAATTTATGGATATTCAGAGTAGAAATAGCTCTCAACTCTCATTTTAACAGATACATTTAATTGCAGAATAAAATACCTTTCATTATCTTTGTGCCAATCCTAGAAATAGGAGGACATATTAACGAAAGGTGTTTTGCATAGTTCTTGTCTCTAAATTCGCCAAAATTTATACAATCACAGGAACGTGCACAACACCGCACTAGTGCTATATGCCTATCTAATGATAGTTCATATATCGTCTGGTGCGGGTTACTGTTGTGTATTTGTGATTGGAGCGTTTGGCGATGCTTGGAGACATATACATTGGCAGTTCCCGCACCTATTTGTATGTAGAATTGTATCTATTGGGAACTAGGTACAACTAATAATAGACTATGGAACAGGCATATTTACAACTAGTCCCTACCTCTCAAACAGTATGTAGACAGTTAAAATCTTCACAAAATCCAGAGATTAGGCATTTTTATATTAAATTCTTTGGGTAAATAAACTAAGTAATTATTATATTTGTGACAAGATAAAGTATTATAGCAGTCAATTATATGCTATCGGTTCTCTAATACTTTAAATACTATGATTAACTACTTTCTTGGGGAGAATTGGGAAGTATAAATCAATATCTATAAGAAGCAGACATACTACTTATTTACCTATTCAGTTCTATTATTAGATAGTAGAATGAATCTACAGGATTATATTCAACCTTTTAACAAGGATTATTTAGATTATATACCCTTCACTATGAAAGGTTGAATAGCAACTAACATACAGAACTATTAGATTTTAAATTTATGTATCTATTAATGATTTTATTAAGTAGAGGTAGAATGTCTGACTATGCAGATTCTTCTTCTGGATATGGTGCTGAAGTATTCACAGTGATACTGATAATTGGATTTGTATTATATGCAATTATTGAACGTTGGAGATATAAGAACAAATGATTTATTATCATGGAATTAAGAAGAATATTGTTGATATGTTTACTGGGTATGTTCAGCATTAACATACTTGCTGACAACTATAAATTTGACTATGCAGTAATTAATAATGAGAAAGTAACTACTGTTAATGCGTCTAATATTACGGCTACTCTAATCAGCTCTACCAAAGCTACTGTTACTTATCAGAATGAAACCATTGTATTAACTTCCAAGGATAGTTTAAAGTATGAGGGACGTGGTAAGAATGGAGTTATAGTAGTTGCCAATAAAGCAAAAGGAGTGTTGAGTAGAATAACTATAGGAGCGACTGTTAACAATCAGATAGTTATGCTTATTTATAAACGAATTAATAATTAAATTTATTATGAAAGTAGATATTGGACTTGTATTCAAATACATTTTAGCTATAATTATTCCTTTAATCGTTTACTTCGGAATAGGGTGGATTGCTAAAGATATTTACTTCTCTATATGGGAGATAGTAGATAGTACGACTTTAGAAGAAATCTATAATAAAGAGGTTCTGGTATATGCTTGCGTAGCTGTTGGGTATATAATCCTCTGTCACATAATATTAGATAATAATAGTCCTGACGGTGTAATGGTATTTGCAGGAGCATTACCTATTGCGGGCTATATATTATGTGTATATGTGCTTCCTATATCAGAAGGGGCTGCGATTTTAAATACTATCTTGTGTATTGTTGGGGAAATAGTTGCTTCTTTCGCCTTTATAAGAGAATAGCAAGTTTATGTGGATTTGGGTCATTATTATAGCAATCATCATTGGAGCTATTTGGGGAGCTTTGACTTCTAAAGACGGAGAGAAGAGTGAGGGTGCATTTGCAGGTGCTGTAACAGGAGGTATGGGGTGTGGATATGTATTAATTCAAATATTTGTCTTCGGAATCGGTATAATGATATTATTCTGGTTGTTTAGAGCTTTATTTGGGTAAATAATAAACGGAGTTATTATATGGAAGATATGTTCTATGCCATTATAGGACTAGCCTTTATTATCACTTTGGCAGTTCTAGCACAGAAGAGAAGGAACAAACATTTCACAAAGAAGTGTCCTAAATGTGGTTATCCAACTGTACGTCCTAAACCTACAGGGCTTAAATATACAGGTGGGTGTCCTTGTTATGATTATAAATGTCCTCAATGTGGACATAAGTTCTATAACTAATCTATTAACTATTTAATTATGATAGCATCTTGGTTAATTCATGCAGTATTTTATTTATTGACATTCTGGCTTGGAGTGAAATACAATAAAGTATTACAGGTGAATGGTAAGAGGAATGGAATTATATTAACTATCTTCACTTTGCTTTTAATCATACTCATTACTGGATTATTTAATTATTATGGGCTTTGTAATGACCTATTATAAATAGTAAATATTAGGTTTCAATTAGAAGAAGATGAAGAACTACTATCAAGTATTAGGATTGGAAGAAGGTGCAACTTTGGATGAAATTAAAGCTGCATACAGGGAATATGTAGTGAAGTTTCATCCAGACAAACATAATGGAGATACCTTCTTTAAAGAGAGATTTCAAGAGGTACAAGAAGCATACGACTATTTACGTACACATTATACAGAATCTGACGAATTTATTTATAATAATGAGGAAGATTTATCAGAGCAGTCATTAGAACTTAGTGATATTGAGATTACGTGCTCAAAGAATGAAATCAACGAAGGAGATACTATAACTCTTTCATGGTATTCAACTATCCCTTGTCTAGCCAATATTATCATAGATAATGGATATAGTAAGAAGCAATATGACAATGTTGGTTATACTGGAGGTAAATCGATAATAGTGAAGAGGATAAAAGGGGAATATCTTACTGTCACTCTCCAGTGCTATAACCAGAATAGTGAAGTCTCTAAAACCATTTATGTTGATAAGATAAAGGGTACTTCCATAGATAAGCAATTCCAAGAAGATACTTTAATCCAAAAGGAACTTGATAATAGTATTATTTATCAAATTCTCCAATTATTATCATTTATTGGGCTATTGGGATTTCCTATAACTATCATTTACTTCTCATTAACAGGTGATGAATCCCGACATACCTCGTTGGAACATATTGCTATAATATGTGTAGGTATTTGTGTGGGATTCTTTATATGGATAGTTACATTAGGACCTCTGCCCTCTTATTTTAAAGAACGTATAATTAAGAAGATGAGAGATATGGGTAAGTTTGATAAGAAGTAACCAATATAAGTAAAACGTATAATATAATGAAGGGTAGATTATTAATTTCAACGATAATGATAGGATTAGCCTCCTGTCAATCCAAGCAGCAAGCTACAGAAACTATTTCCACCATAGACAGTACATTACAAACTAATGTTACTGCCATATTGGGAAGCAAGTTATCAGAGATAAACGCCCAATCTGGGCAGGTTATAGTAATGGAAGTTCAATCAGGGCAAATAAAAGCTCTGGTTGGACTTACTAGGAAAGACAGTACGAACTACCAACCATGCGAGAACTTCTCTGTATGGCAGTCTACTGGTCTGATGCACCCAATATCGCTATTGGCAGCTTTAGAAACTGGTAAGGTGAAATTGAGTGATAAGGTTGATACTGGAAATGGTATCTATCAAGTTCATGGCAGAGAACTTAAAGACCATAATTGGCATAGAGGTGGATATGGTGAGCTTACAGTACAAGAAGGATTGGCAACTAGTTCCAATATTGCCATTTATAAGACAATGGAGAAAGCATTTGGTAATAATCCCCAATCGTACTTTGATTTATTAGCTAATATGAGCTATGGTAAACCGGATAGTATCACAGGAATAGCCAATCTAAAGCCTGCACACATTGTAACTCCTAAAGATAACAACTGGACTAAGACAGCCTTTGTATGGTCTAGTATTGGTTATAACCAACACGTATCGCCAATTCAAATACTAACCTTCTATAATGCTATTGCTAATAATGGGAAGATGATACAGCCTCAACTATACAAGGACAGTGTAGTAGTTATTAATCCCCAAATAGCAAGTAGGGCTAGTATTGATAGTTTGAAGAAAGCTCTAGTATTTAATGTTACTGACGGATTAGGTCAACCTGCCAAGTCTGATAAGGTACTAGTTGCAGGTATGCAGGGAACTAGTTCATTATCTACTAATGAGGATAGTACTAAGGATATGTATGCGGTAGAGTTCTGTGGTTACTTTCCTACTGATAATCCCAAGTATAGTATCATTGTATCTATTAATAAGGCTGGATTACCTGCAAGTGGTGAACTAATGGCAGGTGATGTATTTAAGAAGATAGTTGGATTACTATTTCCTTATTGAATCATACTCATGCTGTTAATATAATATTCAACCTTTCTTAGTCATATATCTATATATAATACCCCTATGCCGGAAAGGTTGAATATTTATAAATGGCAAACGAGACATGCGCAAGAAGTTCATCAAATCAAGTCGCCCAACCTATAAGAAGCGAATCAAGAAAGCTCAACAAGGAATGAGATTTGTTAGTTATAATCCAGTAAGTAATCCTACAATAGATTACACTGATATTACTAATCCTATTAATCCATTTAGTGAGTATAATTATAATACAACTTACGATAAACCAGAGGCTTTAGTAGTACCAGTAAGAGATACTGATGAAACTGATGTAGTAGCTAATAATCCTACAGCAGAGCCAGTAATTAATAAGCCAGTAGCTAGTAAACCTGTTACTGATAAACCTGTTACTGCCAACTCAACTTGGAAGAGTCCATATACTAACAGAAAGCAATGGGCTACAGAACTTATTAATGCCTATAAGAAGGCAGGTATTACTAATGATAATGCAATTAGAATGTTATTAGCACAAGACGCATTAGAATCTAGTTGGGGTAAGTCTGCACAAGGTAAGTACAACTTTGGCAATTTAACTACTGGTAGTTCATGGAAAGGTGATTATGTAACTGGTAATGATAAAAATGCTAAAGGTGAAGCTATTAAGCAGAAGTTTAGGTCTTATAATTCTATGGATGAGTATGCAGCAGATAAGATACAATTCTTAAAGAGACTATATGACTTTGATGAGAATGATGATATTAATAAGTTTGTAGCTAAGCTTACTGGTTCTAATAAAGGTAAGAGAAGATATGCAGAAGCTAAGGAGTATGCCAATTCATTAAGAGGTGTGTATAATAGTTTCAAAGCAGGTGGTATTATTAAATACCAAGAACCTGCACAACCTATTAATAGGTCTGCGATAAGAACAGATGAAGATAAGAATGTTCCAAAACGAAATAGAGCTATTTATAGTACATTTGACGCAACTTGGAACACTCCACCGTGGTATATAGCAACTGCCAAAGCAGCTAGGGCGGCTTACAAACAAGTAGCTAATCCAGACGAAATGGATTATATAGTGACAGATTCGGTTGCAGATGCAGGTTGGAGGAAGAGATTAGGGTTATCTTATGATAGTAAATTCCTTCCTTCTAATGAAGACGGTAGTGTTAGATTGCCTTCTTACATAGAAGCGGAGATACCTGTTGATACAACTTTATTAAAGGACAGAATAGCAAGGGAGACTAAAATTGCTGAATCTAAGAATATAATGGGTAAAGATTGGCAGCTAGTTACTGGGCTCATAAACTTAGATAAACAGAACTTAGATTCTTTAAGAAAGACCTATAATACTGGTGAACCAACTGTTCTTAACGAATATAGTCATAACAGCAGGAATTTGATTAAGAATGGGAGACTTATTAATGGAGCTCATGAATACAATACACCATTAAATATTCTAAAGAACTATACTGTACAGTATGACTCTAAGAACAGAACGATGAATTATCGTGATATATATGACTTTAATGGCTATGAGTGGGCTATACCAGGGAAGAAATTTAATATTAGAGGAAGCATTAATTTAGATAAGAAATGAAAGTAATTAGAGTGGTATTGTGGTTATTAATAGTAATAGAATGTATTATACAAGCAATACAGTCTTATTGGTGGTATAAATATAAAGGCATTACATATCATCTACTAGTTAAGAATAGTATATTGCCATGTATAGAACGTATCTTATTAATCAGCGTAGCTATAATACTACTCTACTTATTTACAAAATGGATAATTGGTAAATGTTATAAACGGAATGAATGATGAGTAAGAAACGATTAAATCTGCATGAACAGGGATATAAAGCAGGAGACCCTATGTGGGTATCTTGGGATAAAAGGTGGGACGGACCGCTGAGACGAGAATTAATGTGGGAAGGTGTATATCAAGAAGAAAGACTAGTAACCACTATTGGCTTCTTTAGGTATGACGATAGAGAGTTCTTGGCTTTAGATAGAACTAAGAGACCAAATGGGTGTGAAGATATTATCTATATTCCAACACCATTAGTAAAGGAGTACGGTAAATTTCATGCGGAATAGTATTCAACCTTTATAAGATATATATTTGTATATAATACCCTAGTATCAGAAAGGTTGAATGTTCGTATAAGAAGATATGCAGAAGCTACTAATTATGCTAAAGTACTTACTGGGGTATATAATGGTATTCCTAAAGGTGAGAATGGTATGATTATTAAATATCAGAATCCAGCACAACCTATTAAATATATGGGAGGTTATGATAAGAGAGGTAATATAGTATTGCCAGTTAATAATGAGAATGGTATGAATAATGTAACTTTACCAGAAGTAACAGTTACTCCTAGAAATATTAATCTAGCAGGAGCTGTAGATAGAGGAAGGAGAGAAGCTGCACCTTATGTTAGTACATTATTAGCAGGTGCAATATTTGGACCATTATCAGTAGCAGGTGGATATGCAGGTAATGAAGCAGTTAATAAGATTACCAATGTAGCTAGTAATGACAAATATAAAGACTGGGCTGATATGCTTTCTAAGACTACAGGAATGAATCCGGTAGTTGCAGATTTCTTTAACATAGGTAATTTGGCAGGTGGATTTGGAATGCGTAACTTTGGACCTAAGTTAAAGCCAGTAAAAGATATGGCTGTTGGTGGTAACAAATGGGCTAGAGCTAGAGTAATTAGTAAGGCTATTGACGAAGCTGTAAATAAGGGTAATCCTAAAGTTAAGAGTATTAATAATGAAATAGGACGTATAAGGGCTAATAATATTCCAGACGGAACATACGAGTTTAAAGATAACAATTTTAAACTGCCTGACTATGTTACTCCTAATTCACCAGCTGACCCTATAGAATTACATGCAACTAGGTTGGCTAATGGAGGATTTGACAGACTACCAGAAACAGTAAACGGTCAGAGGTATTTTAATGCTGGTAATTATAATTGGGCTTATAAGAGCAACTCAATGTACCCTAAGATACATTATTATGATAAAGCACCTTTGGAAACTATAGGCAAAGTATCTGATGATTTCATTAATGCTAGTACTAATAAGTTACCTACTGGTGAATCATATATGAAGTCAAGAGGGTTGTTAAATGACAACATGATATTTGCCACTTCTAGTACGGGAAACATCTATGTAGGAAGGAGTGGGTTATCTAGAGTTGCTAGTGACTTTGGAGATAATAATATACGTAGGACAGTTAGCCATGAAATGGACCACGCCATTCATATACCAGGAGAGGCTCCTAAAGGATTTGATACTAGTTTAACGGACTTGTCTGGCTACTTTAGTGCAAGGAATGGCACAGAGTTAACTGGTAGAGGTACACAGATTAAAGACTACTACGGACTATCATCTCCAGACCAAGAGATTACAGAGGACATGTTAAGGTATGCAGCTAAGAATTACATTAAAGATACAGGAATGGATAATAACATGACAGAGTTCTTTAAATCTATTGTAGATTGGAAGGAAGCTGCCAAATGGTTGTCGAAGTGGTCAACTATAATTGGTACTCCGGTAACTATATCTAAAATGAATGAATATGATAACAGCAGAATATTGGATGGAAGGAATCAATAAAGTGCTTGATAGATATGGACTATCAAGAGAGGAGTTTTGGAAAGACCCCGAAGCATTCATTAATAATTTGGAAGATAAGGATGCAAAGCTTACATTGGAGTTCTACATGCAAATAGTATAACTAATAATAATTAAATGAATTAATATGACTAATGAACAATTAAATCAATACTATAGTAAGGATGCAGATAAGAAGCAGTGTTGGGTAAGTAAAGACCATAACTGTCCATTAAAGGAACAATGTAATGGACTTGTTAAGCCAGAATGTAAAGAGCATATAGACAATGAAGAAGCCTGCCATGTTGTTGATAAGATGATAGAATGGTATTACCAAGTGGAAGAACCTGAATTTCTAAAGTTCTATAATTGTCACTTAGAGATGTTAGAGAGACATGGAAGGAATTAGTTATTCCTTCCTCTGTTAGCAGGGATATTTAATGGACGTAAATTATTAAGCTTATTAGTACCACCTTCAGAAATTGGTTTAATATGGTCTACTTCCCAACCCCAAGGATGTTCAGCTTTACCATAAGCATCACGATGTATATATTCACCACTGGCATCTTTGCGAAGTCCGTCCTGTACTAAAGTGGCTTTACTGAATATTATATCCAGTTCTTCTTCTGTCCATTTAGGTCTTACTTCCATAATCTTAGATATTAGAATTAATAACTGCAAATATAGCAATAATTATTAATATTCCAAGACATCCTAAGAGAGTATGGAACGCATTGACAGGTAAGTATTTTGTTTATCCATTAATAGGAACTACATTAATAGGAGGAATGAATTATGATAGAAATGAGTAGTAGTGAATATAGTAAACTATTTGATGAACTTTATGCTAGATTTGAAGCAGGAGAGATTACAGCAGAGGAAGTATGTGCAGAACTGGACAAGGTAGATAGAGTTTGGTTTGAAGACCCACGTGAACCGCATGATGTACCAGATGATTATATACCACCTAGTAGTAATTGTTAATATGATGACAGTAGAGACTTTAATAATAAAGTTAGGTGTAAATCCTAAAGAAGTATCTAAAGCTGAAATAATACTACTCACTAGCTTAGTAGAAAGATACAATCATGGTTATATGCGTAGGTCTATCTACTTTAGCTATGAAGAGGTACTCATAAAAGAAGCAGAAGGTATTATACACGGATATTTACCAGAAATTGACGGTATTATATATGAGGATTAGATATGAGATGAATAACTATATCTAAAATGAACAAATATGATAACAGCAGAACATTGGAGAGACGCAATTAACTCGGTATTGGATGACTATGGATTATCAAAAGAAGAGTTTTGGAAAGACCCTAAGGCGTTCCTTGATAATTTAGAAGATAAGGATGCAAAGCTTACACTAGAAATCTTTATGGAGGTATTATAATTATAAATCTTAAATGAGTTCATGAGAAGATTTAACAAGTATGGATTTGGTACAACAGCTCCAGCAATTATAAATAATAGAGAGTAATATTATGGAAGAATATCCTTATACAGAGGTTGTAGACGGTAAAGAGTACACCTATATTAATATGGGTACGTACTATGTAACTAACTTAGAGACTGGAGACAGAAGACTTGTACAGAGAGAAGTACCATTCTTATTCGGTGATGAGTATGATACAGGTGTAGGGGATGAAGATGATACTGATTGCTTAACTAGGCATGGAGAGGTTCTTAACCCATTTAAAGCAGAATACGATGAGAATGGTAAGGAGATATTTATACCCAAATCTAAGTAAATGAGCTAGGTAAACTAGGATATAAGAATGGAGGTAAATTATGAATATGAAAAGAAACAAGAAGCAACAGTATCGTGTAACTAGATACGAACTGAATGATAAGAATGAACTAGTAAAGGTTGACAATCCTGTAAACTGTAACCCTAGAAAGAAGTTACCCAAACAACTAAAGGAGATGTTAGATAAGCTATTATTTAACGATTGATTAACATACCTCCGTTAGTTTAATTAGCTAATAATGAGTAACTTCACAAGAAATCGAGCTATATTCTTGTTCTATTAGATTTAATCATTAAGATATATTCTTTGATGTTAAAGTTTACCGTTTAGGTGGCTTATTAGGTACTTGACATAAATGATAACCACGGACTTTAAATACTTTCCAAGCTTGATTGTTCTTAAAACGGTCATTACACTTCTTACAGATAGGAGTAATATACTTGGTATAACTACCTTCTGTATTTAGTCGTCCATATTCAGCAAGTACATGCCCACCAACAGCAGGGTTGTCATTACTAAATGACTTCTTACAGCAAGGGCATATAGTAATGAATCTTGTAAATATATTGGTTTTATAACAGTAAGCTATCAACGACTCGTAACCATATTTACACGCTTCATCATCAGCAGCAGCTTGTAAACATGTTATCTCCTTCAAAATACCTGTAACCAATAGAACACCCATAACTAGCAGCTTTTATGAAATTCTACTACAAAGATAAGAATTAAACTAATATCTCGTAACTATAAATAAACTAATATGAATAATAATCAATCAGAGAATAAAGAACCAGACTTCTTCACTCCTAATACTCCAATTAAATACGCAACGGCAGGAGGAAGAGGGGTAATGATAGGTTGCGGAATTATGACAGCCTTATATGTCATAGGCGTAATTATAG
>OGDU01002743.1_pt1 | contig 10749 bp, 9 predicted proteins | sample 1570371 | NCBI WGS metagenome assembly OGDU01 (sample SAMEA2581977, study PRJEB24529) | metagenome | biome: Human gut stool | place: China | collected 2011
GAATCAGCACCAGCGGCATATCAAAGGCAAAGGCCAGCGCCGCCACCGCGCCGCCTAAAAACAGGCTGCCGGTGTCTCCCATAAAGCACTTGGCGGGATGGCGGTTATACAGGGCGTAAAAGCCCACCAGACTGCCGCACAGGGCGGAGGAAAAGATCCCCAGCGTAGTGAATTTCCAGATCATAGCGGCGCCCATGAAGAACGCCATGACCACAGCGGTGACGCTGGAGGCCAGACCGTCGATACCATCGGTGAGGTTCACGGAGTTGACGCAGCCCACGATGACGAAGGCGGCAAAGATCAGATACACGATCCAGTTCACTGTCAGCGTCACGTTGATGAAGGGGATATAGAGATCGTTGGTCAAAAGGCCCTCATACCGCATCAGGCACAGGAACACCACCGCCGCCAGAAGCTGTAAGACAAACTTCTGCTTGGCGGTCAGGCCCTCGTTCTGGTGCTGGCGGACCTTGCGGTAGTCATCCACAAAACCGATGAGCCCGAAGATCAGGGCGAACAGGTACACATACAGATGGGCGAAGTCCCCCGCCAGCATCTGCTGCCAGCCGCAGGCAAAGGTCACGATGCCGCTGCCCAGAATAAAGGCAATACCGCCCATGGTGGGGGTGCCCGCCTTGGAATTGTGCCAGGTGGGGCCGTCCTGCCGGATCTCCTGTCCGGCCTTCAGCTTCCGCAGCTCCGCCAGTACGAATTTGCCCAGAATCATGGTCAGCACACAGCCGGCCAGTAACGTCACATAGATACTCATGCTTTCTCCTTATCCCGGTCCTGACAGCTTTCCCCGTCAGGGCCTTTCTCTTGCTGACCGTCCGGTACACATCCGGCCGGTGTTTTTGCCGCCACACGCGGCTGTATTTGTGAAATGGGGATGCCTAAAGTCTGCCGGACCTCAGCGTCCGCTGTTCAGGTGCTCCGCCACGATCTCCCGCTCATCCATGTGGAACTTCTGGTGGTTCACTTCCTGATAGGTCTCGTGACCCTTGCCGCACAGAACGATCACATCGTCCTTCTGGGCATGGTCCATGGCCCAATGGATCGCCTCCACCCGGTCCTCCACCACTTCGTAAGGGGTGTTGCTGTCGTCAAAGCCCGGCAGAATGTCCCGGATGATGGCCGCAGGTTCTTCGGTCCGGGGATTGTCGGTGGTGACAACGGCAAAATCGGACCAGTCCGCCGCCGCCTTGCCCATGCGGGGGCGCTTGGTCTTGTCACGGTCGCCGCCGCAGCCGAACACCGCCACGGTGCGGCCCTTGGCAAATTCCTTCACCGTTTGCAGCACGTTCACCATGCTGTCCGGCGTGTGGGCGTAGTCAATGAGGATGGTATAGTCCTTGCCGGGGGTGGGGACTACCTCCACCCGCCCCTGCACATGGGGGACCTTGGCCAGAACAGCAGCGCTGTCCTTTAAAGAAACGCCCAGCGCCAGTGCGGCCCCCAGCACATCCAACGTATTATACACCATAAAGCCGCCGGGGATATTCACCCGGATGGGTACCCTCTCGGTTTTTGTCACCGCGTCAAAGGCAATGCCATTGGCAGACAGCACCACGTTTTCCGCCCGGAGGTCCGCCTCGGACTTGACGCCGTAGGTGCGCACCTGACAGGTGGCATCCTTCAGCAGCCGGGGCGTCCACGGATCGTCACCGTTCACTACGCCGACGCCGCAGTTTCGGAACAAAATGGCCTTGGCATCGCAGTAGTTTTCCATCGTTACATGGAAATCCAGATGGTCCTGTGTCAGATTGGTGAAGATGCCCACCGCATAGTAAACGCCGTAGACCCGGTCCAGACACAGGGCGTGGGAGGAGGTCTCCATCACCGCATAGGCGCACCCGGCGTCCGCCATCTCCCGGAAGAGCCGCTGGACCTCAAAGGATTCCGGCGTGGTGCGATCCGTAGGGATGACCTCCTGCCCGATCATGTTCTGATTGGTACCGATAAGGCCCACCTTGGCCCCCCGTGCCTGCTCCAGAATGGCCTTGAGCAGATAGGTGGTGGTGGTCTTGCCGCAGGTGCCGGTGACGGCGATCATGGTCATCTCCTCGGCGGGATGGCCGAACCAGTTAGCCCCGATCACCGCCAGCGCACGGCGGGAATCCGCCGTTCGGATATAAGGGCCATCCCCCTCCGGCAAATTCTGGCACAACACCGCCGCCGCGCCCTTTTCCAGCGCCGTGGCGATATACTTGTGGCCGTCTGTGGCGTAGCCGGTCATGGCTACGAACAGGTCTCCGGGCTGGGTGGCCCGGGAATCATAGCTGACGCCGGTGATTTCCATTTCCAGATCCACCGCGCAGGACGCGACAGGGACGCCGTTGAGCAGTTCCCGCAGTTTCATATCGTTTTCCTCCATTTGATCGGTCTTGTTTCACGAAAGTCCACCGCCCCCCTCGCAGGGCAGTCGGCGGCTGTATACAAAGCACTCCTTGGCTATTGTAGCAGGTTTTTCCGGAAAGCATACCGAAAATGGTGTCATAAACCTGGCAAAAAGTGCGGTAAGGGGCGGTCAGTCCGTGGTTTTCGCGCCGAAACGCACCGTGACCACGCTGCCGGCAGCCAATTCCGTCCCCGCCTCCGCGCTCTGGGAAATGGCGGTGACGCTGCCGGTGCTGCCGCCGGTGCTGGTGGCGCCGGTGACCTTCATAATGAGGCCCGCATTGGTCAGGGCCTTGTTGGCCTCCGCCGGGGTCTTACCTACCACGTTGGGGACGGTGCTGGGGGCATTTGGCTTCTCCACGCCCAGATAGAGCACGATGGAGGCATTATTGGGCACGATGGCGCCGCCCGCCGGGGTCTGGTCCGTCACGGTATCGCCACTTCCCACGGTGGTACAGGCAAAGCCCGCCGCCTTCAAAGCTGCCTTCGCGTCCGCTGCACTCTTGCCCACCACATAGGGCACGGCGGCATCGGCGCCCGCCAGCTCTGAGGCGCTGTAATTCGGTTCAATACCCAGTGCGGGCAGGATCTCGCCCATGATCTGACCGGCCACGGGAGCCACCATGGTACCGCCGTACACGGCGGTGCCGGTATCACGGCGAGGGGTGTCCATAGTCAGGAGCATGATGTACTTGGGATCGTCTGCCGGGGCAAAGCACATGAAGGACACCACCACGTCGCCCTTTGGGTTGTCGTTGGTCTTGGTGCCGGTCTTATCGGCGGTGCCGGTCTTGCCGCCGATGCGGTAGCCCGCCACCCGGCCATTTTTGCCGCTGCCGGAGGAGACCACATATTCCAGCGCCTCCCGGACAATGGCGGAGGTCTCCTCGCTGATGACCTGCCGCACTGGAGTAGAGTCATGCTGGGACAGAACGTTGCCGTCCTCGTCCAGCACCTGCTCCACAATGTAGGGCTGATAGAGATAGCCGCCGTTGACGCAGGCCGCCTGAGCCCGGATCAACTCGATGGGCGTCACGTTGAAGGTCTGGCCGAAAGAGTAGGATGCCAGAGACACCACCTGAGAGTTGAAGCTCTTTTCATCCTGAAAAATGCCCTTCACCTCACCGATCATGTCGATGCCGGTCTTATCCATCAGGCCGAAAGATTTCAGATACTTGTAGTAGGTCTCCGTTCCCACGGACAGGCCCATGCTGATAAAGGCAGGGTTGCAGGAATGGCCCACCGCCTCGATGAGGGTCTGCTGACCGTGGCCGCTGTGGTTGGAACAGTAGATGGCCTTGTTCCAGCCCTGCACACGGGTGGAGCCGGAACAGTAGAAGGTGGAGTTTTTCGTCACCTTGCCCTCCTCCAGCGCCGCCGCCAGCGTAATGGGCTTATAGGTGGAACCCGGCTCGTAGGTGGAGTCGATGCACTTGTTGCGCCACTGGGACTGAACAGCGCTGTTGATGGCCGCAGACCGGGCCTCGGCATACGCCTCCTCCGATTCATAGGTGGAGCGCTTTGCGTCGATCTTGGCAAGCTCCGTATCCAGCTTGGTCTTCAGGGCATCGTCAAAAATCGTGCCGTAGTCATTCAGATCGTAGTTGGGATAGGACGCCATAGCCACGATAGCTCCGGAGTTCACATCCATAACGATGCCGGTGCCGCCGTTTTTGGCGCCGTATTTTTTCAGCATACTCTCCAGACCGTTTTCCAGACTCATCTGGACGTTGGCATCCAGCGTCAGCACCAGACTGTGCCCGTTTTCCGCATCGAAGATCTGCTCGTAGTTGTACATCAGTTCCGTGCCGGCGGCGTTTCGGGCACTGATGGTATACCCGGCAGTACCAGTAAGGGTATCGTCGTACTTGGCCTCCAGACCCACACTGCCCACGCCGTCGGAGTTTACAAAGCCCAGAACGCCGGAAGCCAGAGATCCGTACAGGTAGTACCGCTTGGAGGATGGCTGGAGCCAGACGCCTTGAAGCTTTACCCGATCCGATTCCGGCACCTCATTGCCGTCAGGGTCGATCTCGCCGTTGATGAAACGGCGAACTTCGTCGGAAACCGTCTGATCCGCCCGCTTCTTGATGTTCCAATAGTCATAGTTGGTCTTGGTCATCCGGTTTTCCAGAGTCTCCTGTTCCACGCCCAGAATGCGGCTGAGGCCCTTGGCGATGTAGGCCTGATCCCGCAGGATAGGGGCTGTGTAAGTCTCTCCCTTATCCGCCGCCTTCTTGGCGGCCTTCTCCTGCTTTTCCTTTTGGCTCTCCACAAACTCCGCGATCCGCATTGGAGAGATGTTTACGTCCTCCGCCGTGGCGGAGATGGCCAGCGTGTTGAGGTTTCGGTCATAAACGGTGCCTCGGGAGGCGTTGACCACGGCGCTGCGGGTCTGCTGCTCGATGGCTTTTTCCTGCAATACGCTATGCTGACGGATCTGGATGTCATAGAGCTTCCAGAACAGCACTGCAAAGGTCACGATGCCCAACAGCAGCATGACCAGCACCGTCCGGCTGCGGATGACCTGATTGGCCCGCCGGGCCGCGTCGCTTTTTCTCCGGGGATTGGATGCCATAGAGTTCTCCTTTCAGGGGCAATTCAGCAAAGAAGGGGAGTAAGAAGACGCCGGCTTCTCACTCCCCGCTGTGTCACAACATACTTATTTCAGGTTCAGTCGAAATATTCCACCACGGCGTAGACTCCATGATGCAAGGAGCTTAAGATCCGGCTGAAAACGCTGGGGGTCTCCGTCCGGTAGACCACGGCGCTGTCCTCGCTGTCCAGATCCAGATAGGTGATCTGGCTGCTGGTAGGCTTGGACATTCCGGCGGCAGCCGCCACTTCCTTGACGGTGGCCATATCAAACATCTGCTCGTGCTGGGCCGTCAGGCTGACATTTTCCGCCTGCAAGACCGTCAGTTCGCTTTTCAGAGCCACGGTGTCGGCGGCCAAGGTGGTCAGCTGCACATAGCTCAGCAGCAGCATCACCGCGGCCACGGCCACAGCCGTTACCCCCAACACAGATAGCACGGGGATCGCCTGGCGCTCCCGCACCAAAACCTGTTCCTTATGATAAACCTTCGGAGCCGCCTGTGTCCGCTCGTGGCGAGGGACCTCGCCGGCATGTTCCAATTCCCGTTCCCGGACCGCCCAGTCCAGATCCCGGGCCAGACTCCCGTTTGTGCTGAATTCCCGATGCGCATAACGGTATTCTCTGGCCGCTGACGCCATTGCAGAGTCCCTCCCTTCCACAAAATCAACACACAATAAAGGGCTTGTCCCTTTTTAAAAGTCAAATATCAAATGGATCACATTTTTCTACCACCCGCAGCTTGGCGCTGCGGGCCCGGCTGTTTTCTTCCAGCTCCGCCGCTCCCGAAACGATGGGCTTCCGGGTCACCAACCGCACTCTGGGCTTTTTCCCGCACACGCACACCGGAAATTCCGGCGGACAGGTGCAGCCTTTGGCGGCATCCTGAAAGGCCCGCTTCACAATGCGGTCCTCCAGAGAATGGAAGGTGATGACGGCCAGTCGGCCGCCGGGGTTCAGACGGTCAATGGCTCCGCTGAGCATGGGCGGCAGGGCATCCAGCTCGCCGTTGACGGCAATGCGGATGGCCTGAAAGCTCCGCTTGGCCGGGTGCTGTTTCTCCCGGAGCGCGGCGGCAGGCATGGCAGAGCGGATCAGCTCCGCTAATTCCAATGTAGTTTGTACCGGCGCGGTCTCCCGGGCCTGTACGATTTTTTTCGCAATGGCGGGGGCGTAGCGCTCCTCGCCGTACTCAAACAAAATACGGCGCAGTTCCTCGTAGCTCCAGGTGTTTACCACATCATAAGCGGTGAGAGGGGCGGTGGCGTCCATCCGCATGTCCAGCGGTGCGTCATGCATATAGGAAAATCCACGGGACGCGTCATCCAGCTGAGGAGAGGATACTCCCAGATCAAATAACATACCGTCCACGCCGGGAATGTCCAACTCCGCCAAAATCTCGCTGACCCGGTCGAAATTGCTGTGGACCAGCGTCACCCGGTCCATCCAGGGGGCCAGCCGCTCCTGGGCCGCGTCGATAGCGGCCTGGTCCCGGTCAATGCACACCAGCCGGCCGGTGGTGAGCCTTTGGGCGATCTCTCTTGAGTGCCCCGCACGGCCCAGTGTGCCGTCTACATAAATCCCCTCCGGCCGGATATGCAGCGCTTCGATGCACTCGGCCAGCAAAACGGGCTTGTGGGTAAATTCCATAGCTCAGCTCCGATTCCGACGGGCCCGCGCCAAGGCGTCCATGGCGGCGGCCATATCGTCCTCTTCCAGCATCTGGCGTTCCCGCTCCGTCCAGGTGGCGGAATCCCAAATCTCGGCAAAGGCGTTCATGCCAACGATTGTGGCGGTTTTTTTCAGGTTTGCGTAGTTCCGCAGGGCAGCGGGGATCAGAACGCGGCCCTGACCGTCAGGCTCGCACTCCACAGCGTTGGCATACAGCAGCGTCAGCGCCCGGGCCTCGGTGTAGGGCAACTCGTCCATATCCTCGGACATCTGGTTCCACTTGGCCTCGGGGTAAATGGTCAGGCAGTGCTGGGCGCCGATGGTGATATAAAACCGGTCTCCCAGTGCTTCCCGCATATTGGAGGGGATCACCAGCCGGCCCTTGGAGTCAATGGTGTTATTGGACTTGCCCATGAGTCTGGCCATAGCGGTGCCCTCCTTCCCTACTTTTTGGGTTTTCGTGGTCCAATGTGGCACTGTTATCCACATCTTCCCCACTTTTCCCCACCACACACCCTGAGTATAAGCGATTTCAAGGGGGATTGCAAGTATTTTTTTCCGACGCAAACCCTTGAAAACAGGCCACTTTTTGCCAAAAGTCAGGAATAATTCACCGTTTTCAAACAATTGTTCCATCGTTGCCGATTGGTTTACGTAAAATCAAAAAGAATGACAACACAATATCTTGTGTTGTCATTCTTTTTCAGAACGCAAGTTGCGCTAAATATAGAGTTCTTTGAAAAAGTTGCAGGTTCTTTTTCGTCATTTTTAACGAATTTTCCCGCAAATCCCCTTTTTTACGGCAGACAGTCTCCGTTATGGTCAACCATCTTTTCCACACCGACTATGATCTCTGTTTGTGTATTCCGCCGATTTACACATCAGCGGTCTCAGCCGTCAGTTCTCCGTCTCTTCCGCAGTCTTTCTTTCTGCCTCCAGCTTTTCCCGCTGTTCCTGAAGCTTGGCGGCGGAAGCGGCCCGGAATGCGGACCGGGACTGCTTCACCTCGGTCAGTGCGGCCTGCACAGCCTCCTCCGTCCGGGCCAGAGCGTCCTCTGCGTACTCATTTGCCACCTGGCAGAGCTGGCGGGAGCGATCCTCCGCGTCGGCAATGATCTTCCGGGCCTTCTCCTTGGCGGCATAGAGCACCTCGCTGTCAGAGACCTTGCTCTTGGCCTCCAGATCCGCCTGACGCATCATCCGCTCCACGTCCCGCTTGGCCTCGTCCACAAATTTTTCCCGGGCGGCCAGCAGCTCCTGAGCCCGTTTCAGCTCCACAGGAAGCTGGTTCCGCAGCTCGTCCAGCAGATCCAGCACCTCGTCCCGGTCCACCATGCTGAGGTTGGGCTTCAGGGCGGGGGACTTGGCGTCCTCGACCCGTTCATACAGCATATCAATTAAACGGTTTACATCGTTTTCAGCCATAACGCATTCTCCTTATCGTTGTTCCGTCCAGTCCCGGATCAGGGGCAGGATCGCCTTGGGCAGGTACTTATCAAGGGGCTGATGATAATGGATCATCTCCCTTGCCACGGTGGAGCTCAAATAGATGTACGCCGGGTCCGCAGGCAGCAGCAGCGTTTCCAGGCCCGGATGCAGGCCCCGGTTCACCATGGCCTGCTGATATTCCGTGTCGAAATCGCTCTGGGTCCGGATGCCCCGGACAATGGCGGTAGCCTTCCGCTCCGTGGCGAAATCGGCCAGCAGGCCGCCGTACAGCTCCGCCGTTACGTTGGGCAGCTCTAAAACCGCCGCCTCCACAAGCTTCAGCTTTTGCTCCGGGGTGAACATCTGGCCCCGCTTTTCTGCATTGGGGCTGACGCAGACATACACCTGATCGAAGCAGGCCGCCGTGCGGCGAATAATATCCATGTGTCCCAGCGTGATGGGGTCAAAGCTGCCGGAACAGACTGCGATCCTCATACCTGCGCCCCCTCGTCTCCGTCCCGGTGGTAGATGGTGACGGCGATTTTGCCGTACCGGTAGGTCCGGCCCATGCGGTAGGGTGCGGACAGGGCCGGCAGGGCCTTGTCCACCGGATGCTCCGCGATCATCATGCCGTGAACGTTCAGCAGGTCATGGCGGGCAATATGGGCGATGGCCGTCTCCAGCAGTTCCGTCTCATAGGGCGGGTCCAGAAAGATCAGGTCATATTTTTCCCGGGCGGCCTTGAGAAATTCCATGGAGTCCCCGGCCACTACCCGGCTCCGGTCCGTCAGATCGCAGAGCTTCAGGTTTTCGCGGGTCAAAGCTGCCGCATCCGGCCGTCGGTCCACAAACACAGCGGAAGCCGCGCCCCGGCTGAGGCACTCGATGCCCAGCTGGCCGGTGCCGGCAAAGAGATCCAGCACCCGGCGGCCCTCGATGTCAAATTGGATGATGGAAAACAGGCTCTCCTTGACCTTGTCGGTGGTGGGACGGGTCTCCATCCCCTGCAGCTCCTTGAGCCGCCGACCTCTGGCCGTTCCTGTGATGACTCGCATGGCTTACACCTCCGGATCGAAGCACTCGAAGATGACGAGGTTCCCCGCCTGCTCCGCAGCTTCCATTTCTTCCTTCGCTCGGATGGTCCAGTTGACCTCCTGTACATGATATACTTTATGGCACAGCCGCAGGCACAGATTCTCCCGGTCGGAGAACCGATAGGCGATGAAATCCGGCTGGGTAGCCACGTTGGTCAGCAGATTCCCCAGCAGCCACATGGTAAGCCTTCCGTGTCCGCCGCCGGACTCCCCGTGGCGCAGGAACTGCTCCGACAGCTGGCCCCGGATGATCAGGGGCCGATGCTTTTTCAGCCACAGGATGCACCGGGGGTCGAAGGACTCGATGCAGTAATTCACCCGGAACCGGTCCAACATGGTGCAGGTGGCCTCCGCCAGCTGGGCGTGGTTGCCCCGCTCTGCCTTCAGCTCGATGATGAGGGGCGTTTTCCCCTGGAACAGGGGCAGCACCTCCTCCAGAAGGGGGATCTGCTCCTGCGTCCCCTCCAGACGGTACTGCTTCAGCTCCTCTGCCGTCAGGTCCTCCACCAGAACGTCCGCCCCGGCGGTGCGCTTGAGACTGGCGTCGTGGATCACCGCCAAGCGGCCGTCCTTCATCAGATGGACGTCCAGCTCAGCACCGTAGCCGTGTTCAATGGCCCGGCGGAAGGCCGCCATGGAGTTTTCCGGAATGTGGGGCTTATCATGGTAGCCCCGGTGGGCGTAGCGGTACTGCCGCAGCAGCTTCCAGCCGGGATGCTCCCGGCGGCAGCGCAGCATCAGCAGAAACAGCTCCGCCAGAATGATCAGTACCAGCAGTACAATGACAACAGGCATTTGGCGTCAGTCCTCCATTTCATCCAGAGCTTCCAGCCCCCGTTTGACCTCCGGCTTGCTGTCGCCGTGGCGGACGAACAGCATGGTCACAAAGGCCAGAGCCGTGAACACGGCGGCGTAGGGGAACAGCACGTGCATGCCGAAGCGGTCCATCAGCAGGCCGGACAGCATGGGCGTGGCCACCTGGGCGGCCATGGAGGCGGTGTAGTAAAACCCGGTGTATTTGCCCACGTCGCCGCCGGAGCACATCTCCACCACCATGGGGAAGGAGTTGACGTTGATGGTGGCCCAGGCGATGCCCGCCAGGGCGAACATGGCGTTCATCAGCATGGTGGGGCTTTCGGCGCTCATGAAGGAGGCGGTGGTGAAGGCAGCGGTCAGCATGACAACACCCGCCAGAATGGTCTTTTTCCGACCCACCTTGGAGGCGATGAAGCCCACCGGCAGATAGGAGACGATGGCCGCCGCCTGGGCGATGATCAGGGTCAGGTTATAGTCCTTGTGCAGGATGTTGCTGGCATATACGGAATACTTGGAGGTGACGGCGTTGTAGCCGAAGAACCACAGGACGATGGACAGAAGAAGGAGAATCAGGGACCTTACCTCGTCCACGGACAGCTTGCGGCCGCCTTCGGTCTCCTCCTGCTCCTGAGTTTCCTCCTCAATGCCCAGGGCCACGGCCTGCTGCTGCATCTCATAGGCCCACTCCTTCTCCCGGACGGTGAGCATGAAGATCACCAGCGCCACCAGCATGATGGCGGCGATGACGGC
>OGDU01002746.1_pt1 | contig 10734 bp, 4 predicted proteins | sample 1570371 | NCBI WGS metagenome assembly OGDU01 (sample SAMEA2581977, study PRJEB24529) | metagenome | biome: Human gut stool | place: China | collected 2011
GAACCTCTGGGGCGCTGCCGCGTACCAGCAGGGGAAGCAGGGCTTCCGGAACGTTGGAGCTTTTGTCGGGGCGAAGGTGCTTTTCTGACCCAGTGACACGCCAATCGGGGGAGGGCATTCCCCCTTCAACGCTTCAATCCAACACCGCGGGAGATAAAACTCCCGCGGTGTTTGTTATTAGGCGGATGGACACGTCGGTTTTTTTCGAAGGGGCTATTGATCCACCCCGAACTCCACACCCGCTGTGCTGCAGTGTCCGGGAAAAACGATAAACCGCCTTGCCTTAAAGTCGGGTTGAAGGTATAGGATCGATAGCGTATATCGATAAGCTGGAGGTTTTTCAGAAATGGAAATGATGACGCTGAATAACGGCGTAGAGATGCCGCTAGAAGGGTTTGGCGTATTTCAGATTACGGACGCGGCGGTGTGTGAGCGGGCCGTGCTTGACGCTCTCGATGTCGGCTATCGGCTGATTGATACCGCGAGTTCCTATCAGAATGAGGAAGCGGTGGGCCGCGCGATCAAAAAGTCCGGCATTCCGCGAAGCGACCTCTTCATCACGACCAAAGCTTATATGCAGGAGATGGGGTACGAGCGGACGAAAGCCGCCTTTCAGTCGTCACTCGATAAACTCGGGCTGGATTACCTCGACCTCTATCTCATTCACATGCCGTTCGGGGACTATTACGGCTCGTGGCGCGCGATGGAGGAACTCTATAAAGAAGGCCGTATCCGCGCGATCGGTGTCTGCAACTTCATGAGTGACCGCATTATCGACTTTGGGTTCAATGTTGACGTGATGCCGGCGATTGACCAGATTGAGCTGCATCCCTTCTATCAGCGGGAACCGGAACTCGCGGTGCTGAAGGAATACGGGATCAAGCCGACCGCCTGGGCTCCGTTCGCGGAGGGGCTGAACGGCATGTTCACGAACCCGGTGCTGAAGGTGATCGCCTCGGAACACGGGAAGACGGTGGGGCAGGTGATTCTCCGCTGGAATATCGAGCGAGGCGTCTCCATCATCCCGAAGTCCGTTCACCGGAGCCGGATGGAAGAGAACTTCGATATCTGGGACTTCAGCCTGACGCCGGATGACATGAAGGCGATCGCGACGCTCGACCTCGGCCGCCCCCAGATGCTTGACACCCGGAGCCCCGCGGAAGTCCGACGGGTCTACGACTATCTCAATAACCCGGTGCTCACGACACTCTGAGCGCCGTCCTTTAAAGCAGTCTTATTGCCGCCTGAGGTTACCAGCCTGAGGCGGTTTTTTTTGTTTTCAGCCGTCTCAAACGACACGCCAGCTCCCGCGGTCGGATTCCGGGGGACCGTTTTTCTCTCCGCGTTGTTCTGAAAATTCCTTCCGTCTCTCCGTTTTCTCTTAGGGATTTTCCCTTAGCCGCATCGGCAAGCCCTCCGTCCTCATCAAGTCAATTTCATAACATCCGTGTTTCAACACCGGATGAATAAAAGCCGGGGATCTGCCGCGACAGAGCCGATACGGCGATTTGAGAAACCATAACGAAAAGAAATTCACCTCAGGGACGACACTGTCCGATTTTCCGGGTGCGGTGAAATTCTTGCATTTTTCACAACCGGGAAACGGGTTTTGGTGAACTGGGTTTTACATAACCGGATTGACCAAGGCTTCGCCAAATTTCGTTAGCCGTCTATTTTTGTCATCACGATAAATATCATAATTTTGGATTAACGGTATATGGATTATTAGTTATTCATCTGTTTTCATTGCATAAATAAAAATATCTGTAAGATGTCGTCCCCAGTAAGTTGTTAAAGATGTGATTTATCTCGCCCTGATTGGTGAAACACCTTTCCGGACCCTCGGTTCAGAAAGACGTTTTCTGAATGGGTTCCAGATACGCAAAGGAGAGAAAAAGAAAAGGGAATAGGGGACCGATCCGGGGTCAGAAAAAGAAAAAAAAGCAGCACCCGATCAATAAAAAAACTTTTGAGGATTCCATGAAACACACAGAGACCATCCGACAGACGGGAAAGACAGCCGCCGCCGTGGCCGCTGCGCTTTTCGCGATGTCAGCTTCAAACGCCGAAACGCCCGCGCGCATTTCCAGTACGCTCACCGAACCCACGGCTGATATCTCAGTCCTCTATACGGACACCGGCACCTCGGCGTCCGACATTATTCACGCGCCGGTGGAACCGGGGAACGCGGACGGGATCACCGTCACCGTGAATTCCCTTACGGTCGAGAACCAGACGACAGCGGGTACGGTCCCCGGGTCAGGCGACCGGAACGGTAGCGGTATTGCCTCCACCGCGGACTTCCCGGGTTCCAGCATTACGCTCGCGGTCACAAAGGACCTCACCGTTCACGCGAGGACTGACGCCGTTCTCGCGTCCGGCGGCTCCTCGGTCACCGGGAATGTCGGCGGTAACCTCAGCATTCAGTCAGCCGGTACGGGTATCCGGTCTGATAACTCGCCGCTCACGATGACCCTTTCAGGCGGCAGCGCGGAAATCGTGACGGACGGCACCGCGGTCTCAAACGCTGGGACCGAGGGTTTCCTCACGCTCCAGGGGGCCGGATCCACCCGAATTTATTCAGCAGCCGGACACGCGATTCAAACCACCGGGAACGAATTAAAGATTTACGGGACTCCGTACGAGGGGGACGCCGGCGATACCATATCCCGCGCACTTCCAGATAAATCAGGTTCCATTCTGATTGAAAACGGGAGCTCCACAGAAAGCGCGGTCTTCGAGTCAGGAAGCGTTTCCCGCCGGGGCGAGTGGATCAGCGCCGGAAGCGTCACGGTCCGGAACATGAGCGGCGCGACCGCCATTATTTCAGAAAGCGGCGGTATTGGAATCAGCGCGTCGGACACGGCAGGAACCGGCGTCCTCGTGCTCAATAATTCGGAAAGAAATCCGACAATTGAGGTGAAACGCGCGGAGGGCGACGAAGAACGGGTAGGCAGTGTCACGCTCAACGGTCTTGCGAAACGGTTCACCGTCCGAAATGAGAATCCTGCGGGCTACGCGGTCATTGCGAAAGACAGAGCGCGGTTCAGCATCCTGGGAAGAAGCCCCCTGCCAGACGTTCATATATTCGGTAATCTCCGGACGGAAACCTATTCCACTATCTCGATTGACATGGGTAACGGCGAAATCCGCTCGGACAGAATTGAGATTCTGGATGGCGGCAGTTTCGGAATGGACTGGATGAGCGGTAACTCCGTCCTCAGCGCGCTTGACGGTTCCAAAACGATGATCACGGTGAAAAATGAAGGCCGTGCGGATATCACACCGCATGGGCACACCGTGATCAACAGCGATTTCATCCTGCTCCCGGGTGACCGTGCGCCGGCCGACAACATTGAGAAGATTGACTCATCAGCCCGGCTCACGATGCATGAGAATTCTGTCTGGAACGGAAACCTCACGAGCCAGGGTCATATGAACTGGCTCGGCTTCTACCTCATTGGGGACGCGAAGCTGAATGGAAACCTCTCGAGTCTCGAGAATGGTGAGACGGCGCTTTTCATCATGGATCAGGGGGTGATGACGGGCGATATTCTTTCTGACGGCACCGGGCGAGCCCCGGGGTCGGATGACCCGACCGAGTATGCCGCGGGATTCCAGGGGGAAATCCAGGCAAACGGCATATTGAACGGCAATGTCACCGCGAGAAACAGCGGCAAGGCGGCGCTCCAGTTCAAGACCGCCGCCACGCGGCTTAACGGCGATCTCGTGAGCCAAAGCGGCGGATCGATCAATACGGAGATGGCCGGTGTCTGGAATGGCGCATCGTCAATTGCGGGCGGCACGATTGACCTGAAGTTCACGGACCCGGCGGCCGTCTGGTACATGACGCGGGACTCCCACCTCACGTCGTTCACGCAGAACGCCGGCACGGTGAATTTCCCGAAACCGATGTCCGCGGATACCTTCATCGGCACCACGCTGACGCTTGACGGGAACTATACGGCAGACGGCGGCACGCTCAATATGAGCACCGTGCTTGAGGGCGATGACTCCCCCCACGATAAGCTCGTGATCAGGGGGGACGCCTCGGGCCGCGCGACCCTCGTGTTCACGAAAGTCTCGGGTAACGGAAAAAGCACGGATCAGGGAATCAAGGTCGTGGAAGTGGGCGGAACGTCAGACGCGGTCTTCACGAAGCCGGATGACAACCGTCTTTCCGCGGGCGCGTATCTTTATAGCCTGAAGAAGATCGGAAATGACTGGTACCTCACGAGTGACCGGGATCCGAACGCTCCCGTGGTGATGGAAGAAATTGTTCAGCCGAAGCCCAAGGATGAAGACCCCGCCTTGCCGCCGGTGCCGGATACAACGGATCCGGTCACGCCTCCGCGGCCTGAAACGCAGCCCGCTCCTCAGCCGGATGTGATCCCGGCATCAAGCCCGGATGATGTGACGCGGCACACGGTGAAGCCGGAACTCGGAAGCTACGCCGCGAATATGCTTGCCGCGAACACGCTGTTCACGATGTCGCTCGCGGACCGGCTTGGCGAGACGCGGTACTCGGACGCCTTGAAGTCTCAGAAGCATTCGGGGAACGTCTGGATCCGGACCGCGGGCGGGAAGAATCGCTCGTCGATGCAGGACCGCCAGCTCACGAACCGCGGCACCTGGGGTCTCGTGCAGGTGGGCGGGGACGTGGTGTCCTGGGCCGGGGCGGGGGATCACCGGTTCCATGCCGGTCTCATGATGGGGTACGCGCATCAGAACACGAAGACCCGGTCCACGGATCTCAGTCTGACATCCAAAGGGAAAGTCTCCGGCTACGCAGCCGGCCTCTACGCAACGTACATGAACGCCGAACCCGCCGGCACCGGACCGTATGTCGACACGTGGCTTCTCTGGCAGAAGTTTAGGAACAAGATAACCCCGGCCGGGGCCGCGGAAGAGTCGTATCACTCGAAAGGCTGGACCGGGTCCGTTGAGGCTGGGTACACGTTTGGGCTCTCGGACTGGGTGAGCGCGGATGGCACGCGGAACGCCGCGCGACTGCGGCTTGAGGCCCAGGTAATCCGGATGGGGGTGCGAGCCGATCAGCATCTCGACGCCGAGAATTTCACGGTGGCAGGCACCGGTGCCGGGAATATCCGGACCCGCGTCGGATTCACTCTGTATCACCTCTTCACGAACGATAAGTCGGGGAGGGCGGTGAAGCCGTTCCTCGGTGTCAGCTGGTACCACGATACGAAGAGTTTCGGCGTCACGTACGACGGCGTAAAGGACCGGATCGAAAGCAGCCGGAACTTCGGCGAAGTGAAGCTTGGCGTCGAAGGGAAGGTGTCGAAGAACGTAAACCTCTGGGGCGCGGCCGCGGTCCAGCGGGGAAGCGATAGCTTCCGGAATCTTGGGGCCTTCATCGGAGCGAAGGTGCTCTTTTAATCAAACCGCCTGATCTCTCCATTCGCCGCGTCACAAAACGAACGGAGATCAGGGCAATCCACACCGCGGGGGTGACAGCCTTCCCCGCGGTGTTTTTTTTGTAGTCCGTTAACTTAACAGGTTGACTTAAGTTGACAGCTTCGGGTGTTAATAAGAGCGATACGGAAAGGTCATAAATCTATCATTGCTGTCTTACTCATAACGACAAAAATAATTGCATAACCCGCAATTAAAGGGAATAATGGAATTAAGAAGCTGTTATTTACCTATTCTTAACGTTTTTCTGAGTTGTGATGAAACTGCTGGATTCAGTTGACAGCCCTTTATCAAATGACCCGGTCGGTTTACACGAGTTCGACTCAGGAAAGGCGCTCCCGGTAAGAACAGAAACCCCTGACCGCGCCGAAAAATCAGCGGGCAAATGAAGAGTGAGGACATTATGAGAAAAAGAGCATTCAGCATCACTCGGAAAACCATCACGGTGGCGGTCGCTGCCGCGCTCCTCTCGATCTCCGCCGGAGCTGAAACGCTTACTCCTCCCCGGATCACGGGGTCGATGGAAAATCCCGCGGACGATGTCATCGTGACGTATGAAGACATCACTACAGGGATCGATGCGGATGGCAAGGACCCCGATCTCAGTTTTATCTATGTGCCGGTGCAGCCGGAGTCCGGCAGCCCGATGACGCTGACACTCAGGTCGCTCACGGTCGATAACCAGATCACCGCGGGCTGGGTGCCGGTGAATAACCTCCCGGTTCACATCATTGATAACGGCGATGGAACGAGCACCACCACGGCGAGCTCCGGCCTTTACCGGAAGAACGGCGCGGGCATCGCGACAAACACCGATGCCGGGATCACGCTGGATATCGCGGGGGATCTCACGGTGAACGCCCGGACAACCGCGATCGCCGCGACGGCGGGTTCCTCCATCACCGGAACCATCGGCGGGAATTTCACCGTGAAGTCCCAGGATACGGGGATTGCCGTGACGGAAGCCACCCTCGGGGACGGTACGACTCAGAACCTCAATCTCGCCATCTTGGGCCCCAGCTCCTCGATCACAGCGACGGGGACCGGGATTCTGGTCTCGGGTGACAAATCCACCGTTACGATCTCGGGCGACACGTCGCTCACGATTACCTCTGACGCTGGCAGCGCCGCGGTTTCAGAGGATCGGGGAAATTTCGATATCAAACTCGGGAACGCGGCGACGCTCTCGCTTCTCAGCAGGAGCGGGGATCCGACCGTTTCGTACGAAAACACGGCGGGCGACCCGAGCACGGATTACAACTACTTCCAGGCGGGCGACGTGAAGGTTGAGAATACCGGAGGCGGTTCCGCTGTGACTCAGCGCCTCAGTCTCACGCCGGTGTTCTATGGCACTGACTCCGTCACGATCGTGAACAATTCCGCGGATAACGCGACGATTGAGATCGGGGCCGCTGAGTCTGACCCGGAAGACCACGACCGCACCGTGTCCGTCCGAACTGACAGCGGTCCGGTCATCATCACGAATAATGACCCGGACGGCTACGCGATCCGGGGGCAGCATAGCGGCAATATCTTTATCCAGATGTATGGCACGCAAGCCCCCGCGCAGATCACCGGGAATATTGAAATCTCTGATAAGGGCCAGATTACGGCGGTCGTGAATAACGGCGGTTTTATCCACGCGGATAAGATCGATATCGAAACCTCAATGGCGGATATTTCGTTCTGGGGGAACGCCAGCATGTCGTCCCGGGATGGCGGAAAGACAGAGGCGACCGCGGACGGCGCGGGTACCTTGATGGGCCTTCAGGCCTATGAGCAGTCGACCGCCAAGGCGGACGTGACATCGATAAACGGCGGCTGGACGAATGTCTATGTGATGGGCGACTCCGACTGGACGGGTGATGTCCTCGCGACCGGAAGCGCGGTGTATTACAGCACGGAGAGTCCCTCCACCGTCTATCTGGTTGTGACCGGCACGAGCACTTATACTGGAAACGCGGCCGCGGAGGCGGGCGGGGATATCGCGCTCGGGGCGGGGGATGACTCCCGGATTACCGGAGATATCACGTCTGACGGCGTCAGTTCGCTCGACCCCGAAAAAAAGAGCTCCGCGCGGGTGCTCGCGTATGGAACCTCGGAAGTCACGGGGGACATCACCGCGAGGAACAGCGGAACGGCCTCGCTCACGCTGAATGACACCGGAACAAAATTTACAGGTGACCTCGCTTCTCTAACCGGCGGCGCAATCACCGGGACTTCTGCCGGCACCTGGACCGGGTCGTCCTCGGTTTCAGGCGGCACGATTGACTTCACGATGACGGACCCCGCCTCGGTCTGGAATGTCACCGGGGATTCGGAACTCACGACGCTCACTCAAAACGCGGGCACCATCAATTTCCCGGCCGCCTCCGCGAAATCCTTTACGGGCACCACGGTGACCGTGGACGGGAATTATTCGTCTGACGGCGGTTCGATCAACATGAATACGGTGTTCACGGGCGACAGCTCACCCACCGATAAGCTCGTGATCAAAGGGAACTCCGAAGGAACCGCCACCATCACCTTTAACCGGATCACCGGGTGGGGCGCTCAGACGGTGGAAGGGATCAAAGTGGTGGAGGTGGATGGGACATCCGACGCTGTCTTCACGAAGCCGGAATCAAACCGCCTCGTCGCCGGTCCCTATCTCTATGAACTGAAGAAAGTCGGGAACGACTGGTACCTCACGAGTCAGCGGGACCCGGAGTCGCACATCGTCCTCCCGAAGGCGGATGATGATCCCGAACCGACCCCGGATCCGGGAACTGAGGATCCGGATCCGACCCCCACACCGGCTGAGGAGCTCCCTGAAATTCTGCCGCCTGCGGATCCAGGGGACGTGACGGCTCACAACGTGAAACCGGAACTCGGAAGCTACGCCGCGAATATGTTCGCCGCGAACACGCTTTTCACGATGTCGCTCGCGGACCGGCTCGGCGAAACCCGGTATTCGGATGCCCTGAAAGACCAGAAGCATTCCTGCAATATCTGGATCCGGACAGCGGGAGGCAAGTCCCACACCGAAATGGCGGATCAGCAGCTCACGAACCGCGGTGACTGGGGTCTCGTACAGGTGGGCGGCGACGTCGTCTCCTGGGCGGGATCGGGTGACCACCGGTTCCACGTCGGTCTCATGATGGGCTACGCCCACCAGAACGAGAAGACCCGCTCCTCCGCGATCGGGTCGACGTCAAAAGGCAAGGTCTCCGGTTACTCCGCCGGTCTCTACGCGACCTACATGAACGCCGCTCCCGCGGCAACCGGTCCCTACGTCGATACGTGGCTCCTGTGGCAGAAGTTTAAGAATAAGGTGGATCCGAGTAACAGCGTCGAAGAGTCTTACGACTCCAAGGGCTTCACCGGGTCGATTGAAGCCGGTTACACGTTTGGGCTCAAGGATTGGGTGAGCGCGGATGGCACGAAGAATGCCGCCCGACTCCAGCTCCAGGCTCAGGTGATTCGCATGGGCGTCAGGGCTGATCAGCATATCGACGCCGAGAACTTCACGGTGGCCGGTACGGGTGCCGGCAATATCCGGACCCGCGTGGGTGCCACGGTCTACCACCTCTTCACGAACGAGAAGACGGGCCGCGCGGTGAAACCCTTCATCGGTCTTAACTGGTACCACGACACGAAGACCTTTGGGGTGACGTACGACGGGATCCATGACCGGATCCAAGGGAACCGGAACTTCGGCGAACTGAAGCTTGGCGTCGAAGGGAAGCTTTCGAAACACGTCAACCTCTGGGGCGCTGCCGCGTACCAGCAGGGCAGCCACAGCTTCCGGAACCTCGGGGCCTTCATTGGAGCGAAGGTGCTCTTCTGATAGGCTAGTGACGGGAGGTTCCTTCCCTTCCGGGCGGGAACCTCAGGGGTTCTGAAGAAAATGCCGCGGGTTTGAAGCCTGCGGCATTTCTTATGTGGATTCAGAGGGTTAAATAACTGAACTTCAAGCAGCTTCCGAAATAAAAAGAAGCCACCGATCAGTGGTTCACACTATCCATTTCAGAAGCTGCATCTGAAACCGATTCCAGAACCCCCTTCCTGATCCTCCCCGCTAAAACGGAAAAAGCTTGCGTTAAAGCAAAAGTGCCGCGTCTCAGAAGGGGAATATTGTCCGGGCGGTCTGAAACAGCAACAGACAGAAATCGATCTTTACGCGGGTGAACACAGCGCGGAAGCCACTTCGGCTACGCTCAGTCACACCAAAGATCAAAGACTCTTATTCGCAGCAAGGGATCCCGAAGAACTTCCTCCATCGGTTCTTCGGGATTCTGTTTTTATCGGGTTACTTCGAAAGCGCCTCGAGACGCGACTTCGCGAGCGCGGCGAAGAGCGTCACCGCAGCGGGGAGCACTTCGTCATTGAAGTCAAAAGTCGGGTTATGGAGGGTCGCCGTGTGATTCTCATCCCGGATCCCGACCCGCATCATGAGACCCGGCACCTTCTGCTGATAAAGCGAAAAGTCTTCCGCGCCCATGATGAGCTGAAGGTCGGTCTTCACGTGATCCGGACCGAAGAGGGCGGTCACGGTCTCGACGCAGGCCGCAGTCAGTTTCGGATCATTGATCACCGGCGGAATCAGTTCCCGGTATTCCACTTCGGCTTCGGAAAACTAACTTAAAATAAAACATTATGAGTAATACATTTAAAAACAGAGTGTTTGGTTGTGTGGTAATCAAATCTGTCAATTCCAATTATAATGCGGACTTTTCACATCAGCCCCGTACTTTGCCCGATGGGTCGGTATATGCAACAGATAAAGCATTGAAATATACCGTTCGGAATTATATAGATAAAAATTATCCGGAAGACAAGGTATTTTATTTTAAAAGCCTGAATGGAGATATGCAGCCCCGGGATTTAGACCAGAATTATGCCCGTTTCTTCGGCGATTATCCGAAAGCGGATAAGAAAGAGGCGGTCAAGGCGCGTAAAGTGATTCTGGGAAATTTGTTGAGCTGTCTGGATGTACGGTTATTTGGCGGAACTTTTGCCAGTAAAACGGCCAATTTGTCTATTCATGGTGTTGTACAACCGACGCATGGGGTGAACCGATATGTGGAAGGGATTATCTATTCAGAGCAGATTGCTTCGCCTTTCCGGAACTCCAATGATAATAGTACGGATTCGATGCAAACGACTTTAGGAACCCAATTTAAATTACAGGAAGGCCATTACGTACATCATTTTTCAGTCAATCCCGGTAATTTAGACGAACTGACTGAATTTGTCGATAATGGAAGATTAACGGGGGAGGATATTGCCAAATTGAAAGAAGCTTTACGTTGCGGA
>OGDU01002750.1_pt1 | contig 10722 bp, 9 predicted proteins | sample 1570371 | NCBI WGS metagenome assembly OGDU01 (sample SAMEA2581977, study PRJEB24529) | metagenome | biome: Human gut stool | place: China | collected 2011
GTGATGAACAAAGAAAAGGTACTGTTGTCCGGATTTGCTACGATTGACGCGGCAAGCGAGGATGGAAGCCTTGACGACAGCTCGTTTGATGTGACATTTGACAATCTCTGCGCAAACGGCAATATCACGGTCATGGTGATCAGCCCGGACCGCACGATTGTCAGATCCTCCGTGAACGATACACAGCGTATGTTAATCGAGTTTACGGACATTATTTTCGGTGGTACGCAGAATGAGACCACGGTGCTGGCGCAGGCGGAGGACTATGTGATCCAGAGAAGAACGGACACCAGGCTGGATGCGGAATATCTGGTACTGTACGGAACCCTCTCAAACGGCAATCTGGTGCTGATGCGGTCGGCGTTAGAGAGCATAAGGGAGAGCGCCAAGACGTCGAACCAGTTCCTGCTGTACGTCGGGATCCTGGCGATTGCGGTGAGCACGGTTGTGTCGGTCTTCATCTCTAAGAGAATCACCGATCCGATCCTGGAACTGACCGAGATTTCCAAGCATATGACCCAGCTGGAATTTGAGGTCTGCTATACGCCGAAAGGAAAGCGGCGCAATGAGATCGATGAACTCGGCACGCACATGAACGAGATGTCGCAGGCGCTCGAGCATACGATCTCGGAATTGAAAAGCGCAAACAACCAGCTCCTTTTAGACATTGAGAAAAAGACGCAGATAGACCGCCAGCGCAAGGAATTTCTCTCGAATGTATCGCATGAATTAAAGACGCCGCTTGCCCTGATCCAGGGATATGCGGAGGGCTTGAAGGAATGTATCAACGATGACGCACAGAGCCGGGATTTTTACTGTGAGGTCATCATGGACGAGGCGGATAAGATGAATCAGATGGTGAAAAAGCTTCTGACATTAAACCAGCTGGAATCCGGAAACGAGACGATCACGATGGAGCGATTCGACGTAACAGAGCTCATCCGGGGCGTGCTGCACTCGGTGGATATCCTCATCGGGCAGAGCGGCATTACGGTGACGGAATGTCCCGCAGAGCCCATTTATGTGTGGGCGGATGAATTTATGACGGAGGAGGTCGTGACGAACTACCTGAGCAATGCCATTCATTATGCGGGAGGGAAAAAGGAGATTTCCATCCGCTGCAGGGAGCAGGAGAAGAACGTCCGCATCCGCGTCTTCAATACCGGAGACCCGATTCCGGAGGAGGATATCGACAAAATCTGGTCCAAGTTCTACAAAGTCGATAAGGCACGCACGAGAGAGTACGGCGGCAGCGGAATCGGGCTTTCCATTGTGAAGGCGATCATGGACTCGTTCCATCAGCAGTGCGGCGTGATCAACCATGAGGATGGCGTGGAATTCTGGTTTGAACTGGAAAAAGGAAAACGGTCATGATGCAGCAAAAAATTTTTTTGTTGCTATATTTCCTTTAAAATGCTAACATAATGTTAGTTTATACTTTGCGTGAGGAATGGAATCCTATGAGAAGAACAAGAATCAAGATGATGGCAGCGGTGATGGCTGCAACGATGCTGTTGGGCGGATGTGGTGATGCACTCTACGACCTGACAGACGACGAGGAGAACGTCATTGTCAATTATGCGGCGCATATCGTCACGAAGTACAACACATATCAGCGGGAAGGTCTGACGTATGTGAGTCCGGAAGAACCGGAGGAGACGCAGGAGGATGTCACGGTGCCGCAGACGCCGGAGACACAGGACGCGTCAGAGACGGGAACAGCCGCATCTGCGGAAGCTGCGGCACCTGCTGTGTCGGTGGCGGCAGCCGGATCGGCATCTCTGGATCAACTGTTCGGAGCCGACGGCATTCAGATGACCTATGCGGGCGCGCAGCTTGCACCGGGGTACATGGAAGGTGATTATTATGAGATGACCCCGGATGCCGGAAAACAGTATCTGGTGCTGTCCATAGATGTGACCAACACCGGGGCGGACGGAGTGGGTCTTGATGTTTTGAGTGTCAGCCCGAAGTTCACGGTTGTATTGAACCAGTCGGTCAAGAGCACGGCGGAGACCACATTGCTGGATACGGATTTTTCCACCTATCAGGGTACGATTCCTGCGGGAGGGAGCACCCGCCTGGTACTTGTATTCCAGGTGCCGGATGATGTGGCGTCGGCAGACAGTGTGGAACTGTATGTGCAAATGGATCAAATGATACAAATTATTCTGTAAAACGCATGAAAAACAATGCATTTCAGGTACCAATGTGCTATAATGCTGTCAGATAGATACGTTGCGGTATTACGCGAGAGGAGAGAGACGAATGGATACAAATATATTATTGGAATCGGGAACAAACGAACTGGAAGTTCTGGAATTTACCTTGGGAAACAATCATTACGGAATCAATGTTGCAAAGATCAGGGAGATTTTAACCTATCAGCCGGTTACGCCTGTCCCAAATTCACATCCGAGTATCGAAGGAATCTTCATGCCGCGTGATACGATGATCTCTGTGGTAAATCTGAAGCGCTGTCTGGGAATGCCGGATGATGCGAAGACAGAGGGACTTTTTATCATTACGAACTTTAACAAGTTAAACATTGCATTTCACGTAGATGCCGTGCTTGGTATCCACCGTGTTTCCTGGGAGGCGATCATCAAGCCGGATGCCACGATCAATACCGAGCAGAACAGCGCCTCGACCGGTGTCATCAAGATGGATGACAAGCTGATCATCATCCTTGACTTTGAGAAGATTGTGACGGACATCAGCCCGGAGACAGGACTGAAGATGTCCGATATGGACGACATGGGACAGCGTGAGCGCTGTGAATCTCCGATTTTGATCGCAGAGGATTCCCCGCTTCTTAGCAGACTGATCACAGACTGCCTGAAGAAGGCAGGCTACACGAACCTGATTGTGACAATGAACGGTCAGGAGGCATGGGATAAGCTGCAGGAGTTTGAAAAAGCAGGCAATGTGCGTGAGAAAGTACACTGCATTATCACAGATATTGAGATGCCGTTGATGGACGGACACCGCCTTACGAAGCTGGTTAAGACAAATGACAATATGAAGAAGATTCCATTGATTATTTTCTCATCTCTTGTAAATGAGGAGATGCGCATCAAGGGAGAACAGCTTGGAGCGGATGCCCAGCTGACAAAGCCGGAGATTGGCAGTCTTGTTTCGGCGATTGACGACTTGATTGACAAGAGCATGGACTGAGAATGAAATGAAGAGGGGATGTGATGGAGCAGGATCACATCCCCCGCTTAAGTTATAGGTCGATGGAGGTATCGTATGAGCGGAGCAGAGGAATATCTGGATGGGCTGTTGCACTCCGTAGAGGGAGGAAGTCCTGCCGACACAGCCCGTGAGACGGAGCCAGGCGATACGGCAGACGGGCTTTATGCAGAAAAAGAACAGGAGACTATAAAAGCTGGTATGAGTGAGGAAGACGATTTTTTAAAGTCCTTTGAGGCGGATACAGATCTGGGAGGAGATGCGGACGCATTTATCAGACAGTTCGAGGATGAGCTGGATCAGGCGCCTGGAGAGGAAAGAACACAGAAGACGACGGAGGAGAACGATCAGTTCTTCAAGGATCTGGATGGCATTTTAGACAGCGCAAGGGATGCAGATGAGAGCGCCGGCGGTGCAGAAGCGGCGGAGACTGCCCATGCATCGGAGGACGGAGATCTTATGGTCGATACCATCGGTGATTTCCAGGACGACGATTCAGATCTGATGGATCTGCTGCAGTCGGAGGGCGATTTCCCGGATATGAGCCAGATGGCGGATCCCACTGCCCCGGCCGCAGACACAGACGCAGAAATGCCGGATGTGACGGCAATGCCGGAGACTGCGGATGAGGCGCAGGACGAGGACACCAGGAAAAAGAAAAAACGCCGCAAGAAGAAAAAAGATGAGACAGATGCCGGGGATGAGGCTCCTGCAAAGGAGAAAAAGAGCCTGATCAAGAGAATCGGCGACGCACTGTTTGGTGAGGAGGAAGAGACGGAGGAGACACCAGCGGACGCCGGGGAATTACAGCCGGAAGGTTTAGAACAGGCACCGGAGCTGGATGATCTTTCCGATGAGAATTTAAAGCTCTTACAGGAACTGGAAGGAACGGGGGCAGCCGAGCCGGAGGCAGAGGCGGAACCGGAGATTTCAGAAGAAGAGAAGAAAGCGCAGGCAAAGAAGGAAAAAGCAGAGAAGAAGGCGCAGGAGAAGAAAGAGAAGGCGGAGAAGAAGGCACAGGCGAAGGCAGAGAAAAAAGCACAGAAAGCCAAGAAGCCGAAGAAGCCGAAGGAGCCGGACAATACACCGCCGCTTCCGAAAAAGCCAGTGGTGCTGATTATGGTCATGGCGGCGTCTTTCCTCGCACTTGTGCTGGTGGGAACGAATCTGTTCGGATATACCCTGAGCTTCAACAGTGCCAAGCAGGCGTATGAACTGGGCGACTATCAGGCGGCGTTTGCGGATGTGAGTGGACTTACGGTCAAGGAGGCAGATCAGGAGACCTACCAGAAGTACAGCATCATGGCAAATGCAGCCGGAGAATATCAGGCATACCAGACCTTTATGGAAAACGGTATTTATGACATGGCACTGGATTCCCTCATCCGCGCGGTCGGAAGATGCGATAAGTACAGCGAGGAGGCTGCGGCTTACGGCTGCTCCACAGAACTCGCGAAGATCAGAGACCAGGCGGTGGCAGGACTGTCCGGATTTGGACTTACGCAGGAGCGCGCACAGGAACTGTACGCGGAGAGCGAGCGGGATACCTACTCGCAGGAACTGTATTCGATATTGGCGGCAGCAGGACTTGGATGACATCGACGGAGTGAGAGAATGATAGCAATTATAGACTATGACGCAGGCAATTTAAAAAGTGTGGAAAAGGCGTTCCTCGCGCTGGGTGAGGAATGTGTGGTCACGAGAGATCATGACAGCATACGCCGGGCAGACAGAGTGGTACTGCCGGGTGTCGGTTCTTTTGGAACGGCAATGCAGCAGCTGAAAAAATATGAGCTGGATCAGGTGATCCGCGAGGTTGTGCAGGAAGACAAGCCGTTTCTCGGCATCTGTCTGGGTCTGCAGCTGCTGTTTGAGGGCAGCGAGGAGAGTGACGGCGTGGAGGGACTTCATCTGCTGGACGGAGAGATCGTGAAGATTCCGGAGGTGCCGGGACTTAAGATCCCGCACATCGGCTGGAATTCACTGGATTTCCCGCATGAGGGAAGATTGTTTGCCGGATTGAAGGAACAGCCGTATGTCTATTTTGTACATTCCTACTACCTGAAAGCGAAAGATCCGTCGATTGTGAAGGCGACCACAGAGTACGGTGTGACGATTCATGCTTCCGTGGAGAAGGGCAACCTGTTTGCGTGCCAGTTTCACCCGGAGAAGAGCAGCACAGTGGGACTTCAGATATTGAAGAATTTTGCGGAAATATAGCGGAGGCATGCGATGTTTACAAAGAGAGTGATTCCCTGTCTGGACGTAAATGGCGGGCGTGTGGTAAAGGGTGTTAATTTTGTGAATCTGAGGGATGCCGGAGATCCGGTGGAGATTGCGGCAGCTTACGATAAGGCAGGTGCGGACGAACTGGTATTTCTGGACATTACCGCTACCTCGGACGCCAGAAATACCGTGGTCGATATGGTGCGCCGCGTGGCGGAGAGAGTGTTCATTCCGTTTACGGTCGGAGGCGGCATAAGGACGGTGGATGATTTTAAGGCACTGCTCCGCGAGGGCGCAGACAAGATTGCGATCAATTCTTCCGCGATCAACCGGCCGGAACTGATCTCGGAGGCGGCAGACAAATTCGGCAGCCAGTGCGTGGTGGTTGCGATTGACGCAAGGAGACGCGCGGACGGCTCCGGGTGGAATATCTATAAGAACGGCGGACGGATTGATGTGGGTCTGGATGCCGTCGAGTGGGCGATGAAGGCAGACCGGCTTGGCGCAGGGGAGATTCTTCTGACAAGCATGGACTGCGATGGTACGAAAGCGGGATATGACATTGAACTGACCAGACAGGTCGCGGAAAATGTATCGATTCCTGTGATTGCTTCCGGCGGCGCCGGGACGAAGGATCATTTTTATGATGCCCTGACAAAGGGAAAAGCGGATGCGGTTCTTGCGGCATCCCTGTTTCACTATAAAGAACTTGAGATTATGGATCTGAAGAACGATCTGGCAGCGAGGGGCGTATCTGTGCGGCGATAGCACGGTGCGCCCACACTGCTGTCTGTGAAAAAAGGAGTAGTGGGATATGTCGATGATTGACAATGACTGGCTTCCGGCAATCCAGGGGGAATTCCGAAAGCCGTATTACCGGGAATTATACACATTTGTGCGGGAGGAATACAGCAGAACAGTGGTCTACCCGCCGGCGGAGGATATCTTTAATGCCTTTCATTTTACGCCGCTTAGTGAGGTGAAGGTGCTCCTGCTGGGACAGGACCCCTATCACAATGTAAATCAGGCACATGGTCTTTCGTTTTCCGTGCTGCCGGAGCAAAAGGAGATCCCGCCTTCCCTGCAGAACATTTATAAGGAACTGCATGATGATCTGGGCTGTTACATTCCGAATAACGGTTATCTGAAAAAATGGGCAGATCAGGGAGTGCTTCTGCTCAACACCGTCCTCACCGTGCGCGCGCACCAGGCGAATTCCCATCAGGGAAGAGGCTGGGAGCAGTTCACTGATGCGGTCATTCAGGCAGTAAATGCCCAGGATCGTCCGATTGTGTACCTCCTCTGGGGCAGACCGGCGCAGTCCAAAATACCGATGCTTACGAATCCGAAGCATCTGATCTTAACGGCACCGCATCCGAGCCCTCTCTCGGCATACCGGGGATTTTTCGGGTGCCGGCATTTCAGCAAGGCAAATGCGTTTCTTGAGGAGCATGGAATCGCACCGATAGACTGGCAAATTGAGAATATTTAGTGTATAATATACTTACAATAAAAGCAGACAGGAGGTATTGGTTATGCGTGTAAAAGCAATTATGATGCCTTTCAGTAAGCTGGCGTGTATCAGCGTGGAGAATACGGTAGAAGAGGCAATGAAGATTATCGACGAGCAGGGACTTCTCTCGCTTCCGGTAGTGGACGGACAGCAGTTTGTGGGTGTTTTGTCCAAACAGTTTTTGTTTGAGGAATTTTTCCGGAACTATACAGGGACCAGAGAAGAATTTGCACAGCGAAAAGTGATGGAGTTCATGAAGACAAGAATTGAGACCATCGGTGAGAATACACGGATTGAGGAAGCGGCAGCAATGTTTATCACCTCCAAAGTTCGTTTTATTCCGATCACGAACGAGCAGAACAAGCTGCTTGGAATCGTGACGCAGCAGGCGGTATTCAAGGAATATCAGAAGATCTTTGGTAACAAACACAATTCCATGGCAATCTACACGTATGATATCCGCGGTGTGCTCGGCAAGATCTGTGAGCTGATTGCTAAGGAGGGCGGAGACATCTGCAACATGATGGTGATTCCGACGGATGTTATGGATCTGGCAGAGATCTTCCTTCGGGTGGAAGCACCGGATTTTGAACGTGTGGTACGCGCGTTAGAGCGCCACGGTTATGACGTGCGTGATGTAAAGTATAATGATCAGAAATAATACAGGTCGTATAGATCTGGAATAGAAGAGAGGGGTGCCGCACATGTGCGGCACCCCTCTCTGTCTGCGTAAAAGGGAGAAAAACCCCCTGAAATGAGGAGTGCCCAGACACTCGCGCGCCTGGGCTATTATGAAAAAATTATCAAATATATTGTAACGAATTGTCTTGTTTTTTGATAATTTTATTGTAGCAATAAGATATGAATAAACTATGAACAATAGTTAAACATTTTAATAAGGACAAGCACCAGAAAATGCTTGAAAAATCTAAGGTTTCGGGCTAAAATGACGATATAGAACATGAGGTAACAAGAAGGTATTGTGCACAAATGCAACAGCCGGATCAACATTCTGACACGGAGGTCAGATGCTTTTTTTCAAAGGAGTGATAGGGTATGGCAAGTATTTCAGGATATGATTCATCGTCACTGGGCGTGTTATTTTCCAGTCTGAACCGGAACAATACAACCTCCTCTCTGCTGGGAGGCGGAAGCGATCTGCTCGGAATCAATTATTCCGATTATGCGACGATCCGCAACGGAAGCTATTTCAAGCTTTTGAGTGCCTATTACAGCAAGTCGGATTCCACGGACAGTGCCACGAAGGTCAGCCCGTCGATCTCAACCGCGAAGGATGACGCGAAGACACTGACCCGGATTGAGAGTGCGGCGGAGAGTACGGAGAAGTCGCTTTCCAAGCTGACAGCAACCGGAAAGGATTCTGTGTTCAACAAAGTGGAGAAGACCGCGGAGGACGGCACGAAGACGCAGGAGTATGACCGTGATGCCATCTATAAGGCGGTGAAGTCGTATGTGGATGATTACAATTCACTGCTGGATCGGGCGGACGATTCTAAGACGAAGAGCATTCTGCGTGCGGCGAACTCTTTGAAGAGCAACGCCAGAGCGAATGAGAAGACGTTGGAGAAAGCGGGCATTACCGTGGATGCCGACGGCAGACTTTCCGTGGACGAGAAGAGCTTTGAGAAGGCGGATATGGACAAGCTGAAGTCACTGTTTACAACGCACGGATCTTATGCGACGCAGACGAATGTGGATCTCCTGAAGATCGCATCCAACGCGAAGAGTGAAGCGGCGAAGGCGAATACCTACAGCAAGAATGGTATGTATACTTATAATTACAGCACCGGAGATCTTTACAATTCCGGAATTTAACATTGGAAGACACGAAGAGATGAGGCTGCCATACCGTAAGGTGTGGCAACCTCATATGTTTGTTGGCAGGAGCGGGCATGGCAGGAAAAAAAGTAGTAGTCGGTATGTCGGGCGGAGTGGATTCTTCCGTTGCGGCATATCTGTTAAAGCAGCAGGGATATGATGTGATCGGAGTCACAATGCAGATCTGGCAGGATGAAGATCAGTTCACACAGGCGGAGAGCGGCGGATGCTGCGGACTCTCGGCGGTGGATGATGCGCGCAGGGTGGCGGATCGTCTGGAGATTCCGTATTATGTGATGAATTTTAAGCGTGAGTTCAAGAAGAATGTCATGGATTATTTTACAGCGGAGTATTTAAAAGGGCGCACGCCGAATCCGTGCATTGCATGCAACCGCTATGTGAAATGGGAATCTCTGCTTCAGAGGAGCTTGGAGATCGGAGCCGATTACATTGCGACCGGCCACTACGCGCGCGTGGAACAGCTTTCCAACGGAAGATATGCTATCCGCAATTCCGTGACGGCGGCAAAGGATCAGACCTACGCGCTGTTTAATCTCACGCAGAAGCAGCTCTCCCATACCCTCATGCCGGTAGGAGATTACACAAAGGATGAGATCCGTGCGATTGCGGAAGACATCGGACTGATGGTTGCACATAAAAAGGACAGCCAGGAGATCTGTTTTATACCGGACAATGATTATGCCGGATTTATAGACAGAGAGTGCGGGGAAATGGTCCCGCCGCCGGGCAACTTTGTGTCGGTGGACGGAGAGATTTTAGGGCGGCACAAGGGAATTACACATTATACGATCGGACAGCGCAAAGGACTCGGGATTGCGTTTGGATATCCGGTGTTTGTGACAGAGATACGCCCGGAGACAAATGAGGTGGTTCTCGGAAGTGATAAAGATGTGTATACAAACCGGCTGTATGCGAATCAGCTGAACTTTATGGCGCTCTCCGACATTGAGGAGCCGGTTCGCCTGAAGGCAAAGATCCGGTACTCGCATGCGGGAAGCTGCTGCACCGTGCGGCGCACCGGTGCGGATGAGATCTGCTGTGAATTTGAAGAGCCGGTGCGCGCCGTGACACCGGGACAGGCAGTGGTGCTGTACGACGGAGACTATGTCGCGGGAGGCGGCGTGATCACACACGCTTAAGCGCCTGCATCACAGGGCAAACGTGCGGATTGCATGCGCGACGCCGCTGTTTTCATTGGAGCGCGTCACAAAGTCTGCGATCTCCTTCACTTCCGGCAGGGCATTTTCCATGGCGACGCCGATCGCTGCGGTTTTTAAAATGTCGATGTCGTTCTGGGTGTCGCCGCAGGCAAGCGTCTCTTCGATATCGACGCCGAGGTGCGAACAGAGCAGGGTGAGACCGTTTCCTTTGGTGACGCCCGCTCTGGTGAATTCCAGATTGTGGTAGCCGCCGGAGAGAAAGGTGATCTCGGGGTGCTCTGACAGGATCTGCATCACTTCGTCGCGGTAGAGAAAAGTGCCGTCCTCCTGCGGATAAAAATTCAGCGTCATCTTCTGGACGTTCAGATTGTGGACGCGGATATAGGCAGCGAGATCATCGGTGAAGGTTCTGGTCCGGTGAATGTAGCGTTTGATTGATGTGGGCATGTCCAGGCAGTCGATCTTTCCCTCACAGGAACGCTGGCTGAAGCCGTCGCCATTGATAAAAGCATCCATATGGATGCTCTTTTTTTGCAGTTCTTCGATGATGGGGCATACAAGCGCAGGCTCCATCGCAGATTCATGGATGCAGAGGCGGTCCGGCAGATGATAGACGGCAGCACCGTTGGAGGTGATGGCATAGGAGACGCCGAGACCGGATAAAAGTGTGACGGGAAGCCCGGCGTAAGGGCGTCCGGTCGATATGGCAACGTGAATTCCGCGGGAGGAAGCTTCGCGAATGGCGTCCTGATCCTCCTTTGAGATCTC
>OGDU01002752.1_pt1 | contig 10709 bp, 7 predicted proteins | sample 1570371 | NCBI WGS metagenome assembly OGDU01 (sample SAMEA2581977, study PRJEB24529) | metagenome | biome: Human gut stool | place: China | collected 2011
GTGCCCGCCTTGCGGGCCTGCCTGCCACCGTGGTGCAGATCAACTTCCGCTATGCCGGACAAGCTCTGGAAAGCCTTGGCATCGACAAGGTCAACGGCGCGCTGCTGGATCTGGGCGTTTCCAGCCACCAGCTGGACGATGCGGCCCGCGGCTTTTCCTACCGTGCGGATGCACCGCTGGACATGCGGATGAGCCAGCAGGGCGAAACGGCAGCGGACCTTGTGAACACCGAGAGCCGCGAAGAGCTGGCACGCATTCTGCGGGATTACGGCGAAGAACCTTTCGCATGGCAGATCGCGGGCAGGATCGTGGAGGCAAGGGAGAATTCTCCCATCGAAACGACCCTGCAGCTGGCAGACATCGTGGCCAGCGCCATGCCCCCGGCGGAACGCCGCAAAAACAAGAACCCTTCCCGCCGCACCTTTCAGGCGCTGCGCATTGCAGTGAACCATGAACTGGATGCGCTGGAAGAAGGTTTGGATACCATTTTTGATCACCTTGCGCCGGGCGGCCGGCTGTGCGTGATCACCTTCCACTCGCTGGAGGACCGGCTGGTGAAGAACAAATTTCGCCGCTGGTCCACCGCGTGCACCTGCCCGCCGGAGTTTCCGGTGTGCGTATGCGGCGGCAAAGCCAAAGCGAAGCTGATCACCCGCAAACCCATTGAAGCAAACAGTCAGGAATTGGAAGAGAACCGGCGCAGCCGGTCCGCCCACCTGAGAGTTTTGGAAAAATGCTGAACGGCAGAAGCCGTTGTGTGAGGAGGAGAGCAAACCATGGGTCAGGCAGCATATGATTATAACGCGGTACGCCGCAGAAAAGCCCCGCAGACACAGCGCAAGGCAGATCTGCGGGTAGCAAAGGGCGGCAAGCGTCGGCTTTCGCCGCTGCAGGCAGCGGTGCACAACGCCATGCATCTGGTAGCAGCAGCACTGCTGGTGGGGTTTGCCATCAGCCTGCTGTGGAGCGAGTCCAAGCTGGTGGAGCTGAACGACCAGATTCAGGACGCAAAGGCTCAGCTGGTCAGTGAGCAGAGCCAGTATACTTACTATAACAGCACCCTGAACAGCAAGACCAACATCACCAGCGTGGAAGAGACGGCCGGCAGGCTGGGCCTGATGAAAATTGATCAGAGCCAGATCACCTACATCCGTTTGGGCGAGAGCGACACGCTGGAGCGCACCCAGTCCGCTGTGCGGCAGTGGACCGACTTTATCTACAACGGTGCCGTGAACATTCTTGGCACTGTAAAGTGAACCAAATACGGGAAAGCGTGCGGCAGCGCACGCTTTTTCGGTTTATACACCCTGTTTGCAGGGCAGTTCCAAATTTGACAAAAGCGCGGCAGAAGGCAGCAAATGCCCGCTGCCGCAGGAGCATACCATGTGGAAATTCTTCCGAAAATTCATCAAAAAAATAAAAGGCCCCTGGCCGGAAACCAGCACCGGTGCCCGCATGAACCCCAGAACCAGTCTGATCTGCGGCGGTCTGGCCCTTGTGGTCATGGGCCTTGCTGCGGCCCGTGTGACCTACAGCCTGTATGATATCCAGATCAAAAACGGTGACACCTACCGCCAGCTGGCCGCAAAGCAGCAGCTGCTGGATACCACCATCAAGGCCACCCGCGGCGAGATCTACGATACCTCCGGCATCACGCTGGCCTCCACCAGCGTGGTGTGGACCATCTGGGCCGACCCGGACAACAGCAAAATCTTATATACCACCACCGGCAAGGATGAGGAGGCGGTGCGCACGCTGGACACGGCCATGTGCGCCGAGGTCAGCCGGGAACTGACCCTGCGCCTGCTTTCCGGCGACGGCGAAAGTCTGGACGCGGTGGACACTTCCTCGGAAGCGTACCAGACCCAGTACCAGAAGGTTTACGATGCACTTTCCAAGACGGACACCAAGTATCAGGTGCTGGCCGCCAAGGTGAACAACGCTGTCAAGCTGTCCATCGAATCCTACGTTTCCCAGTTCAACAAGGCACACAAGCGTGCCACTGAGACCTCCCGCAAGGGCAACATCTCGGTCGGCAGCGAGAAGAGCTTCCAGCGCAATTACCCCTACGGAGCGTTTGCAGCGGCAGTGCTGGGCTTTACCGATGCGGACGGCATTGGTACTTACGGTCTGGAAAAATCCTATCAGTCCACGCTGGCCGGTGTGGATGGCCGCACCATTACCCAGCGCAATGCCTACGGCAACGCCATTGCGGACGAGAATGCCACCACCTTTGCAGCCAAGGATGGCTCCAATCTGGTGCTTTCGCTGGATGTGAATGTGCAGGAGATCGTGGAACGGTATCTGAACGAAGCCATTGCAGCCAACACGGTGGAGAACCGCGGCTGCGCCATCGTGATGAACGTCAAGACCGGTGCCATCCTTGCTATGGCCTCGAAGCCTGACTTCGACCCCAACGCTCCGCTGGATTTTAGCGAGAACCTGGCCTATCTGAATGAGCAGGTGAACGCAGAACCGGAGATTTACACCATCTACAAGAAAGACGCCAACGGCAACTATCTCCGGGACGAGCAAGGCAAGAAGATACCGGAAGAAGACCCTGACTACACCGGAACCTACCGCGACATCCAGTGGAAGAACAAGACCATCACCGAGCTGTACTACCCCGGAAGCGTCTTCAAGGTCATCACGGCCGCCATGGGTGTGGACTCGGGCAAGGCCACCTATTACACCACCTTCAACTGCTCCGGTGCCTACGGCGTGGCGAAAGAGACGTACCACTGCGCCGGTAAGAAGGCCCACGGCGTCCAGAACCTCGCCGAGGCCCTCCGGAACAGCTGCAACATCTACTTCATCCAGCTGGGTCAGCGGCTGGGTTCCAGCGCCTTCTACGACTACTTCGACGCTTTCGGCTTCACCGAGCGCACCGGCGTGGACCTGCCCAACGAGACGGGCATGATGAAATATTACACCAAGAGCCAGCTGGGCGAGGTCGAGCTTTCGTCTTCGTCCTTCGGTCAGGCAATGGCCGTGACCCCGCTGCAGGTCTGCACCGCCGTCTCGGCAGCCGTCAACGGCGGCTACCTCGTCACCCCTCATGTGGTGGATAAGATAACCGACCAGAACGGCAACGTCGTCGAGGAGATCGGTGCGAACGTCCGCCGACAGGTCATCAGCAAGAGCGCCAGCGAGACCATCCGCCAGATCATGGAGTATGAGGTGGGCGACGGCACCACCACCGGCGGCGGTTCCAACGCCTACGTCGCGGGCTACCGCATCGGCGGCAAGTCCGGTACGTCCGAGCAGCTGAACATGGAGCGCCGCGCCGACGGCGATTACAAGAAAGTCGCCTCCTTTGCCGCCGTCCTGCCTGCCAACGACCCCGAAATTCTGGTCTACGTCATGCTGGACGACCCCAACAACGCCCACACCGACTATTCGTCCATCCTGGCTGCGCCTGTGGTCGGCAACATCATCAGTGAGATAGCCCCCTATCTGGGCATTGCCACCGATGGCATCGACCGCAGCCAGAATACCGTCAAGGTGCCGAACCTCGTGGGCAAGGAGTGGAGCAATGCGCAGGTCTCCCTGAATACCAAGGGCCTCAAGCATCAGCTCGTGGAGAGCGAGAGCGACCAGACCGCCGCCGTCGTCACCTACCAGTACCCCCACGCGGGCGCAACGGTGGCCAGCGGCACCACCATTTATCTTTACACCGATACCTATTCCGGCAGCCACACGGAAGTGCCGGACGTCAGTGGTAAGAGTGCCGACTTTGCCCGCCAGATGCTGACCGCCGCCGGCCTGAACTGTCAGGTGGCGGGCGACAGCGCCGGTACGGTGCAGAGCCAGAGCGAGGCCGCCGGCTCCAGCGTCCAGAAGGGCACCGTCGTCACCATCACTTGCGGATAAGGAGATTTATTATGGAAAAAATCGCAGCAGACCTGCTTTTGAAAGGCCTTGCCCCCGAGGGCTTCGCCGACAGCCAGCCCATCGGCCTCGTGACCACCGACAGCCGCGAGGTCTGCCCCGGCTGCATCTTTGTGGCTTTCCCCGGTGAGCGCTTCGACGGCCACGATTTCGCGGCCAAGGCGCTGGAAGAGGGCGCGGCCTACGTCGTCCTCAACCATCCGGTGGAGGGCGTCCCGGCTGAACGGGCGGTTATCAGCCCCGACAGCTACCACGCCATGATGGTCATGGGCGCGAACTACCGCAGCCAGTTCCACCCGAAGGTGGTGGGCGTCACCGGCAGTGTGGGCAAGACCACCACCAAGCAGATGACCTACGCCGCCATCGCGGGCTTTGGCAATACCATCAAGACCGAGGGCAACCAGAACAATGAGCTGGGCCTGCCCCGCACCATGTTCCGCATCGGCAGGGATACGGAGTACGCTGTCGTCGAGATGGGCATGAGCCACGCCGGTGAGATCGAGCGTCTGGCAAAGTGCGCCCGCCCCGATGTGGGCATCATCACCTGCATCGGCGTGTCCCACATCGGCAATCTGGGCAGTCAGGAGAACATCTGCAAGGCGAAGCTGGAAATCTGCGCCGGCCTTGCCGAGGGTTCGCCCCTCGTGCTCAACGGCGACGACCCCTTCCTGCGCAAAGCCGCTCTGCCCACCCATGTCCGGCCCGTGTGGTTCAGTCTCGGCGACGAGAACGCCGACGTCTGCGCCCTCAATGTCCGGCAGGAGGGCGACGGCATGGCCTTCACCCTCTGCGATAAAAATGCAGGCCGCTATGAGGTGACGATTCCTGCGATGGGACGTCACAACGTGGCGAATGCACTGGCTGCTTACGCCGCCGCCACCCGTCTGGGCCTCGCGCCCGAGGGCGTCATCGAGGGTCTGGCCGATTTCGAGCAGACCGGTATGCGCCAGAAGGTCGTCCACGCAGGCAGCATGGACGTCATCGAGGACTGCTACAATGCCAACCCCGACAGCATGAAGGCTGCGCTGGCGATGTTCAAAGAGTACCCCTGCAAGCGCCGCTTCGCTCTGCTGGGCGATATGCTGGAACTGGGCGGGATGAGCGCGCCCGCTCATGAAGAGTTGGGCCGTCAGGCCGCAGAGGCCGGGCTGACCGCTCTTGTCACCTACGGCCCCGAGGCTGCACGGACGGCAAAGGCCGCAAAGGACGCGGGCCTCGCCGACGTCGTCCACGCTGAGGATTACCAGCAGGCCGCAGACGCTCTGCTGGCCCGGATGGCCCCAGGCGACGCTCTGCTGGTGAAGGCCAGCCGGGGCATGGCACTGGAAAAGGCGCTGGCCCTGTTTTATCCTGTCTGCGCAAAGTAAAATACTTGGAGTATCGTTATTATGATTCGTTTTGCCTTGATCGTCGCCTCAACGCTGGGGTTCGTCCTCACGGCGGCGCTCGGGAATTTGATGACGCCGCTGCTGCGGGCGTTCCGCGTCCAGCAGGAGGAAAATGAGCCGGGCGGGCTCTGCCTGATGGTGGGGACGCTGGCGGCGGTAGGCGTCGGCTGGACAGCGGCCTGTGTCGCCCAGCCGGAGCTGCTGGGGACCGAGAGCCTGCTGACCACCCGGTTGCTCATCGCCCTGTTCGGGGCGCTCTGCTTCGGGGCCGTGGGCCTTGCGGACGATGTGGCCCGGCTGCGGCATCGGTCGCCGCTGGGGCTGCGCCGCCCGGTGCGGCTGGCGCTGGAAGCGGCCTCCGGCACGCTGGTGCTGGCCCTGCTGGGGCTGAACCACTGCCTGCCCGATGGGCTGGCCCTGCCGGGCGTTGGCTACTGCACCCTCGGGCCGCTGGCCCCGGTGGTCTGGCTGGCGATTTTAGTGGCGCTGGCCGAGAGCGCCCGCACCGCCGACGGCATGGACGGCACGGTCTGCGGCTGCGCCTTCATCGCCATGCTGGGTCTCATGACGGCTATGACCCTCCTGGGCTGGTTCCCGCTGGGCGTCCTTCCGGCGGCGCTGGCCGGGGCATTGATGGCCTTCCTGCTCTGGAATTTCTACCCCGCAAAGCTCCGCCCCGGTGCAGTGGGATGCCAGTTTTTAGCCGGTGCGCTGGGTTGTGTGCCGCTGAGCGTCGGCTGGCCCGGGCTGACGCTCCCGCTGGCTCTGCCCTACTGGCTGGAAGGCGGCATGGTGGCTCTGCAGATCATCGTCTGGAAAGCCTCCGGCGGGCGGCGGCAGCTGTTCGGCACCGCGCCGCTCCACCGCTGGCTGGAAAAGCGGGGCTTTGACCCGGTGAATATCTTTTATATTTTTGGAGTCCTGGCAATGCTGGGCCTTGCGCTGACCTTGCAGGCGGCGCGGGCCAGCTGAGCCGGGACCTGATAAGGAGGGAATGCGGATGGCGACCATCCGGAGAAAAAAGTCTGAGTCCTTTGCCATCTTGTCGAGCCCCGGCCCCTGGCCGCAGGTGCTCATCAACTGGCTGGCGACGCTGGCAGTCATCATCGTGTTCGGACTCATCATGCTGTTCAGTGCCAGCTACACCACGGGCTACCTGCGGATGGGCGACAGCTTTTACTACATCAAGTCGCAGGTGTTCTGCCTGGGTCTGGGTCTCGCGGTCATGCTGCTCTTCTCTCGCATCGACCATCGCTTTCTGCGCAGGATGGTCGGGCCGGGCTATGTCGTCTGCATCGTGATGCTTATCGCGGTGCTGTTCAGTGCGCCCCTCAACGGCTGCCGCCGCTGGCTGCGCATCGGCTTTACCATTCAGGTATCGGAGATCGCAAAGTTCGAGATGATACTGCTCACGGCCCATCTGGCCGCGAAAGCGCCCCATCTGGAAAAGCTGGACCCCGCCTCCGGGCGGCGCGTCCCGGCAGGCCAGTGGCTCTATCAGCGCATCGTGCGGGAACTCATCGTCCCGCTGCTGCCCCTCATCCCGGTGGTCATCCTGCTCATGCTTGAGCCGCATATGTCCGGCATCGTCCTGACGACGGCCATCTGCGGCACCATCCTGCTGCTGGGCGGTAGCGGCGGCATCATCACCTGGGCGGGCGGCGCGTCCGCTGTGCTGCTGCTCCGCACCGTGCTGGAGCACATCGACTCCATCCCGTACTTACAGAGCCGTCTGGACGGCTGGACCCACGACCTGAGCAAGATGACCGACCAGACCCTGCAGAGCCTCTACGCCATCGGCTCCGGCGGTGTCACCGGCCTCGGCCTCGGCAACAGCATCGAAAAACAGCTCTGGCTTCCCGAGAGCACCAACGACTTCATCTTCAGCGTCGTGTGCGAGGAGCTGGGCTTCGTGGGTGCCGTCATCGTCATCCTGCTCTTCGTGCTCTTCCTCGTGCAGGGGCTGTGGCTGGCCTTCCACGCCGAGAACCGCTACTGCACACTGGTGGGCATCGGCATCATGGCCCAAATTGCGTGGCAGGTGTTCTGCAACATCGCGGTCGTCACCAACACCCTGCCCAACACCGGCATCTCGCTGCCCTTCTTCTCCTCCGGCGGCACCAGCCTCATCCTGCTGCTGGCCGAGATGGGCGTGATGATAAACATCGGCCGGGGCGGCGAGCGCGCCCGCCTTGAACGGGAGAATCTCCGCGCCCTGCGGGAACAGCGGGAAAAAGAAAAGTCCAATAACACCATCCGGCTCGACCCCAACATGGGATATTGAGCACATCCAAATAAGGAGGAAATCACCATGCGTGTACTTATCGCAGCCGGCGGAACTGCCGGACATATCAACCCGGCTCTGGCCATCGCGGGAGCCATCAAAAAGGCCGACCCGTCCGCCGAGATACACTTTGCAGGCCGGAAGGAGGGCATGGAATACCGCCTTGTGACCCAGGCGGGCTACCCCTTCCACCACATCGAGATCACCGGTTTCCAGCGCAGGCTCTCCCTGAACAACATCAAGCGGAACATCATCACCCTTTGGAACCTGGCCCTCTCCGGCCCGAAAGCCCGGGCCATGATGAAGGAAGTACAGCCCGACCTCGTCATCGGCTGCGGCGGCTACGTCTCCGGCCCGGTGGTGCGCTGCGCCGCCAAGAAGGGCATCAAGACCGCCATCCATGAGCAGAACGCTTTCCCCGGCGTGACCAACAAGCTGCTGGCCCCGGACGTGGACATCGTGTTCGCCGCCGTGCCTGCCGCTGTGGAAAAGCTGGGTGCGCCCGAAAAGACGCAGGTCGTGGGCAACCCGGTGCGGCCTGAAGTGTTCGAGAAGGCAGGGGAGCGGGACGCCATCCGCGCCCAGCTGGGTGCCGGTGACCGCACCGTCATCCTCTCCTTCGGCGGAAGCCTCGGCGCCCGCCGCGTCAATGAGGTGGTGGCCGACCTCTGCGCATGGGAGCAGAAAAACCACAAGCCCGTCCTCCATCTCCATGCCACCGGCCAGTACGGCGTGCAGCTGTTTCAGGATCTGGAAAAGGAAAAGGGCTTTGCCCCCGGCGAGAACCTCGTCGTGACGGAGTATATCAACAACATGCCCCAGCTGCTGGCCGCGGCAGATCTCGTCATTGCCCGCTCCGGCGCACTGACGCTGGCCGAGCTCGAGGCTGTGGGCCGCGCATCGGTGCTGATCCCCAGCCCGAACGTGGCCGAAAACCACCAGTATTACAATGCACTGGAGCTGCAAAACGCCGGTGCCGCCATTGTGATTGAAGAAAAAGACCTGACCGGCGAAAAGCTGGTGAGCACGGTGTCCGACATGCTGGCACAGCCCGGCAAGCTGGCTGAGATGGGCAAAAATGCCCGCAGCCTGTCGGTGGATGACAGCCTTGACCGTATTGCAGACGCTCTGATGAAACTGGTGCAGAAGTAAAACAAAACCTAAACCGGAAAGGAGGTGTGCGCCATGCAGCAATACCGCAATAACAGAAACAACGGCAATATCTACGACCTGCGGAAAGACCTGCAGCATACTCCGCCGCCTTCACAACAAAAAGGATCTTCCGGCAGTGCGGACGGGCGCTATGGCTTCAACGGGGAACCGCTGAGCTTTGCGCCGGACCGCACCGCCAATGGTACGGTGCGCCGCACCCGTACCGATAACAGCATCGAGTTCCCTTCGCAGCCGCGCCGCACCGAACAGAGCGGCACCCGGCGCACCAGCGGCCAGAACCGGAACCGTACCGCGCAGCGAAGCCGCACGGCCCAGCCGGAACAGCGTGCATCCGGCACGGCCCGCAAGCCGCAGCAGCGCCGTTCACAGGGGCAGAAGCCGCGCAAGACAGCGGCTCAGGCAGCGCAGCAGCGCTACAAAAATCAGCGTCTGCGCCCGGCACAACAGCAGCCACGCGACCCGGTACAGCGGGAAAAACGCAAGAAGCGCCGCCTGACCCGCGCTGCACTGAAGCGGCGGCGGATGCTGCGGCGGCTGATGGCCTTTGTGACCCTGCTGGCCGTGATCGCCGCCGGTGTTTACCTGACCATGACCATGCTGTTTAAGATCGGCACCATTCAGGTGCAGACGGCGGACGGCACCGTGGTGCAGGAGGTGGGCGGCTATTCCAGCAGCCAGATCCTGCAGGCACTGGGTGTGCAGACCGAAGAGAACATTTTCAGCTTTGACCCCGCCGCCAAGGAAGCGGAACTGGAAAAGCAGTTCCCGCTGCTGGAATCCATCAGGGTGGTTCGGGATTACCCCAACACGGTGGTGGTGCAGGTGACCGAGGCGGTGCCTACCTATGCCATGCAGACGAAGAGCGGCTGGCTGACCCTCTCGGATCAGTTCAAGATCCTAGCCTGCGAGTCTGCCCAGCCGGAAGAACTCAAGACCCTATACGGCGGCGAGCCGGTGTCGGTGACACCCGGCGACCAGCTGACCTTTGCAGCGCAGGCAGACCCGGCGGCATCGGATGCATCCGGTTCGGCAGCAGCTTCGGCAGCGGTGCAGACGGACGACCGTCTGGATGCGCTGAATGAGCTGCAGGCAAAGCTGGAAGAGTATGGGATGCTGGACGATGTGACCCGCATGGAATTTGCGGACACCGACCAGATGGCATTTTTGTATCAGGATCGTGTCAGTGTGCTTCTGGGTACACGGAACGATCTGGATTATAAGCTGGACCGCGCACGCTATGTGCTGACCAACGCCGACGGCAAGGGTTGTGCCCCTACCGACACCGGCAGACTGGATTTCAGCCATGTCAGCGCGGGCAGCACCCGTAAAATTTACTTTGCACAAGGCCAGCCGACCCTGCCCTCCGGTTATGTTGTGCCGGAAAAGACCGTGCCGGAAGAGCCTGACACCTCTGCTGCCGAGGATACTGCGGCAGACGGTGCAGAGGATGCCGCTGCGGCCCAGCCTGCGGACGATACGGCGGCAGCTGCGGAAGAAACACCGCTGACCGACCCCGCCCGCATGACCGCCAACGAGGACGAGAACCCCATGTGACCCCACATCAATGTTTTGGAGGAGCGTAGACTGTATGAAATTGGAACAACTGATGGAGGGTGTGCCTTACACGCTGGTGCAGGGCAGCCCGGAGACCGAGATCAACGACATCATTTATGACAGCCGCAAGGCGGCCCCGGGCCTGCTGTTCGTGTGCATCGTGGGCACCCAGCGCGACAGCCACGAGTTTGCCGCAGACTGTGCCGCCAAGGGCGTCAGCGCACTGGTCATCCAGCACGACATCGACCTGACCGCCGTGCCGGGCGTGACCGTGGTGAAGGTGGAAAGCAGCCGCTATGCCATGGCTCTGATGAGCGCCAACCTCTTTGGCAACCCCTCCCGCAAGATGACCATGATCGGCGTGACCGGCACCAAGGGCAAGACCACTACCACCCACATGATCAAAAGCGTGCTGGAGG
>OGDU01002757.1_pt1 | contig 10686 bp, 9 predicted proteins | sample 1570371 | NCBI WGS metagenome assembly OGDU01 (sample SAMEA2581977, study PRJEB24529) | metagenome | biome: Human gut stool | place: China | collected 2011
GTGAATTTTGCTTCAAAGAATTTGCCGCCGTCTGTTTATTCTGGAACTTTTTGGTTCTCTGGTATTCCCGTAATATTACTTATCACTCCCAAGAGATCTATGCTTATCGCGGCAATTCCTTTTTTAATCGAGGCTTACAGCAGCTGGATTCCGCTCTTTTCGCATGCCTGCATCATCTCATCCGGCCACAGGGAGGACTGCACCTCGCCGATGCGCGCCTTGCGCAGGAAAAACATACAGATACGGGACTGACCGATACCGCCGCCGATGGTGTAAGGAAGCTCGCCGTCGATGATCGCCTTCTGGAACGGAAGCTTCGCGCGGTCTTCACAGCCTGCCTTTTTAAGCTGGGACAGCAGGGCTTTTTTGTCCACGCGGATTCCCATGGAAGAAAGCTCAAGGGCAATGTCAAGTACCGGATAGTATACAAGAATGTCTGCGTTTAACGCCCAGTCGTCGTAATCCGGCGCGCGTCCGTCGTGCGGTTCGCCGTTTTCCAGCGTATCGCCGATCTTTAAGATGCACACGGCGCCTTTGGTCTTGGTGATATAGTATTCGCGCTCCTTCGGCGTGTTGTCCGGGAACATCTCCGCAAGCTCTTCCGTCGTGACGAAAAAGATGTCGTGCGGCAGGATCTCCTCGATGTAATCGTACTGGATCGCCATGTATTTTTCGGTCTTGCGCAGGCATTTGTATACGGTGTTCACCGTTTCCTTTAAGGTGTCGAGCGTGCGCTCCTCCTGCTTGATGACTTTCTCCCAATCCCACTGATCCACGAAGATGGAGTGGATATTGTCGGTGATCTCATCGCGCCGGATGGCGTTCATGTCGGTGTAAAGACCTTCCCCGTAAGAAAAGCCGTATTTTTTGAGCGCGTAGCGCTTCCATTTGGCAAGTGACTGAACAACCTCCGCGGTTCTGCCGTTCTGCTCCTTGATGTCGAAGGTGACCGGGCGCTCCACACCGTTTAAGTTGTCGTTGAGACCGGACAGCGGGTCTACAAACAGAGGGGCGGATACACGGGACAGATTCAGGCGCAGTGCAAGCAGTCCCTGGAAAAAGTCCTTGACCGTCTTGATCGCAATCTGTGTATCATGCAAATTCAATTCTGAATGATAATCTTTTGGAATGATTAAATTGTCCATCTGGGGTTCTCCTCTCTTGTGTACGCAAAAGCGTAGACATTAACCTAAATAATTATAGCACAGGGCAGTTCATTTTCAAGAAAAGATACAGGTATTTGAAAAATAATACGTGTATACAATTTGAGACGAAAGGGCGCTCGGAAATGGTATAAACATGCGACTTCAGGGCGGGAATCCGTCGATAGATGTTGACAGTAATATGCAAAAATGAGAAAATATTGACAAGATTATTATGCAATTATCATAGAATCTGGGGTATCACAAGAGAAAAGGAGTTGAGGCACATGCAAAAGGAAAAAGGAATCGTATCGATTAAGGTTAAGCTTTTAGGTGTGATCGTTCCGGTTGTCATTGTCAGCATTCTGGTGCTCGTACTGATCGCCTACCGCACGTCGGCAGGGCTGATTGAGAGCTATTCCGAGAATCTGCTGGAGTCATCGGTGGAGAATCAGGCGTCGCAGATTGAGAGCTGGCTGGAACAGAATATCGGGGCGTTCCAGATAGTGAAGACAACGATAGAGAACACGAAGCCGGACGACAAGGAATTACAGACCATGCTGGATTCCTACTATAATTATAACTCAAATTATCCGGAGGGACTTTACATCGCGGATGAAACCGGAAAGCTCTGGAAAGCGTCGGATTCGGCGATGAGTGAGTCGGATCCGGTCAACAGTGTCTGGTATCAGGAGGGACTGACCAGAGTCAATATGGCGATCGGATCTTCCTATGTTAATTCAGAAGGCGTCAGTGTCATCAGTGCATCCGGTATTTTAAATGACGGCAGCGGCAAGATGAAAGTCATCTCTGCGGATATGACGCTCGACCGCATTTCCGTCATTGTAAATGCGTTTATCGAGATGAAGAATGCGGAGGCTATCCTCGTGGACAAGGATACGGCAACGATTCTGGCAAGCCGTGATTCAGCGAAGATTTCCACGACGCTCGGCAGCGACGGCAGCAGTGCATTCGAGCAGAGTGTAGCGGCGAAGATTGCGGATCGTGATTACAGCTTTTCCACATTGGACGGCAATATGACCGTGTTCAAGGAGGTATCCGGAACTAACTGGATTCTGGTTTCCTATATTCCGACCAGCATTGTACTGGCAGACCTTGCGAACCTCAGGAATCTGATGATTCTGATCAGTGTGATCTCCATTCTGATTCTGTGTGTAGTGATTGAGCGCACAACGCATGTTGTGATCGCACCTGTCCGGAAGCTGACGAACGTCATCAAGGCGCTGACGGACGGCGACTTTACCGTATCGGTCAAGAGCAGCGGCAATGATGAGATTGCGCTTATGAGCCGCAGCGTGGAGCGCTTTATCGCATCCATGAAGCAGATGATTGCGTCCATGGGAGACATTTCCGGAAAACTGGGAACGCAGGCGGATGCGAGCGACAGTGTGTCCAGAGAGATGCAGTCGGCGGCAAATGTCCAGTCCCAGTCCATGAGTGAGCTGAATATGACGGTGGATCAGCTGTCCGTTTCCGTCAATGAGATTGCAGACAACGCGACCAAGCTTGCCGGTGTGGTTGCAGACACGAAGGACGACAGCGTGAATGTCGGCAACAAGATGCGCGAGACTGTTGAGGTATCCCAGAAGGGACGCGAGGATATGGAGCATGTCGGCGAGGCGCTTGAGAATATCCGCACCTCTATCCAGAATCTGGAAGCGGCGGTAAATAAAGTGGGTACGGCATCCGGTGAGATTGTTGAGATTGTACAGCTGATCGGAAATATTGCGGAGGAGACCAACCTCCTGTCCTTAAACGCTTCCATTGAGGCAGCGAGAGCGGGCGAGGCAGGAAGAGGATTCGCAGTCGTCGCTTCTGAGATCGGAACGCTTGCAAGCAACAGTACCGCATCGGTAGAGCATATTTCAAAGCTCATCCATGAGGTCAATGAACTTGTGGCGGATGCAGTGCGTCAGGCAGGCGACAGCGCCGACAATATCAATGAGAGCAGTGGATTGATTCATACGGCAATTGATACCTTTGATAGGATTTATGACAACATTCAGCAGACAAGCGCTCTGATCGACCAGATGGTTGACAAGATCAATCAGGTAGATGAAGTGGCGACCAACGTGGCGGCAATTTCGGAGGAGCAGGCGGCAAGCTCAGATGAGATTCTTGCAACATCAGAGTCCATGCTGACGCAGGCAAAGGGAATTGCAGAGAACAGTGAGAACGTGGCAAAAGAATCCAGAAGCCTGACAGAGTCATCCATACAGCTGGCAGATCAGGTTAAGCTGTTTCGCATTTAAGGGGGTATCAGATATGAAGAGATTGATGAGTGCAGCACTCGTGGCTGCGCTGGGAGTGACGTGCCTCGGAGGCTGCCAGGCGGGCAGCACAGGAGGAGATACCGCGGTGAATGGCAAGGGAGTGAAGATCTATGTATCACTGTCACAGGCAGATGCGTTCCGTAATACATTGATCGATGCGGCAAAGAAGACAGCGGAGGCGAGTGGAGCAGAGATCGTGGTGTACGATGCGGAGAACTCCATCGAGAACCAGGTAGCGCAGATTAAACAGGCGGTTGCGGAAGATTATGATGCGATCATGTGTGGACCGGTCGATGCGGACACTGCGCTGGAACTGGAAGCGCTGGCGGGAGATATTCCGATTGTATTTTACAACAGCTGTCCGGATGCATCGGTGCTGGAACCGGACAAATACATTTATGTAGGATCGGATGAGGGAGTTGCCGGACAATACCAGGCAGAATATATTCTGGATCAGATGAGTGACAAGGATGAGATCAATGTGGTACTCTTAAAGGGACCGAAGAATCATTCCGCAACCAAGGGAAGATCCGAGGAGTTCAAAAATACGCTTAAGGCATCCGGCAAGAAGATCAACGTCGTGTTTGAGGATAACGCAGACTGGGAGCAGGGAATTGCAGAAGATTATTTCGATCTGTTCCTGCAGACAGGCAAGCAGTTTGATGCGGTGGTATGCAACAATGATACCATGGCGCTTGGAGTTATCGATTCCTGCAAGAAGAATGGCATATCGGGAGTACCGGTTCTTGGAATTGACGCGACAGCAGATGGCTGTGCGGCAATCCAGGCGGGGGATATGGCATTTACCGTATACCAGTCGGGAAGCGGACAGGGTGAGGCGGCTGTCAAGGCGGCAATCGCACTCGGTTCCGGAGGAACGACGCAGGGAATGGAAGGCCTGTCGGACGACGGACTTTACGTCTGGGTACCGTTCGAGAAGGTGGACAGTTCCAATGTGGCAGATTATCAGTAATAGAGAGGGAAGAGGGCATCAGTGCGGTCTGCACTGATGCCGTTTTGGTGTAAGAGAATGGAATATACGCATGTGACACATACGTTTGGACCTGTTTATGACGATGCATCCCGGATTCTGATTCTGGGATCCTTTCCGTCTGTAAAGTCGAGAGAACAGCAGTTTTATTACGGTCATCCGCAGAACCGTTTCTGGAAAGTGCTGGCAGCGGTCTTTGAGGATACGCTGCCGGAGACGATTCCGCAGAAAAAGGCGTTTTTGTTAGAGCACCATATTGCGCTGTGGGATGTCATTGCCTCCTGTGACATTGCAGGATCATCGGACAGTTCGATCCGCAATGTGACGGCGAATGACATGGAAGTGATCTTAAAGACGGCGGACATCCGGCGCATCTGTGCCAACGGGGATACGGCGTACCGCCTGTTTTCTAAATATTGTCTGACCGCGGAGATGCCGGAAGTAAAAAAGCTGCCGTCTACGAGTCCTGCCAATGCCGCATGGAATTTAGAGCGGCTGACACAGTGCTGGGCGCAGGAACTTTTGCTGTAAGAAAAAGAGAGGGAAAAGGAGATGTGAGACATATGAAAAAGAACGAGATGACATGGAAGGTGATGCTCATTGATGCAGTCGGTATCGTATCGGCGATCGCCTATCTCGGGTTACAGATCTATTACGGGATCGCGTTCCACGTCAATCCGGTGAACCTGATGATGAATCTTGTGTTTATGATTCTGGTATATGTGGGTTTGACCCTCCTTGCCGTCTACCCGGAACGTGTGAACGGATTGACAAGGGAGGTATGCAGCGGTAAGATCAGACAGTATACGCTTCGGATGGTTCGGATGGTCAAGCTTGTCTTTGTGGAGGGACTTTTATTCACCAGCGTCTGTGATGCGCTCGGGAAAGAATTAAAACAGGGATACAGCCTGATTATCGTGGTATTGATTGCAGCGATTGCGGTGTATTATGAGGGAAGGATCATACACATCCTGAAGCAGAACAACAAAAGATAGAAAGGCATCTGCAATGACAAAGGATATGACGGAAGGAGCGATACCGCCTCTTCTGGTAGGTTTTACAATTCCACTTGTTATCGGAAATCTGTTTCAGCTTCTCTACAATGCGGTCGACAGTATGATTGTCGGAAAATTTGTGGGGGAGACGGCGCTTGCCGCGGTCGGTACGAGCAGTCCGCTGATGACCCTCGCGATTCTGTTTATCAGCGGGATGTGCATGGGAGCAGGCGTTCTGATGGGAATGCACTACGGCGCAAAGGATTATGATGTCCTGGAGCGGCAGATCAGTTCGACCATGATCGGCGGGCTGATGTTTTCCGTCCTGCTTTCAGCCGTCTGCGTTTTTCTGACGCCGTGGCTGCTTCGGCTGATAAGGACGCAGGAGGAAGTGCTTCCGATTGCTACGGGGTACCTCCGCATTATTTTCTGCGGATTGATCTTTACGTTTATTTACAACTTTTATGCGAGCACATTGCGGGCACTCGGCGACAGCAGATCGCCGCTTTATTTTCTGATGATCAGCGCTGCACTCAATGTGGCGGGAGACCTGTTTTTCGTGGTGGTGCTAGGCTGGGGCAGCAACGGATGTGCCTTTTCGACGGTGCTAAGCGAGGCACTCTGCTGTCTGCTGTGCGGGCTATATATTAAGAAAAAGGTAAAGATTCTCTGCCTGGGGCGCAAGTGGCGCGTGTTTGACCGGAGGTTATTTTATAAGACGGTGCAGTTTGGCTGGGTGAGCGCCATACAGCAGGCGACGGTACAGCTCGGCAAGATCGGAATCCAGGCGATCGTCAATACGATGGGAATCTCTGTCATGGCGGCGTTTGCAGTCGTAAACCGCATTGATGATTTTGCCTACACTCCGGAGCAGAATATCGCCCATGCGATGACCGCGCTGCTGGCACAGAACAAAGGTGCCGGCAAAAAGGAGCGGATCCGGGAGGGATTCCGCTGCGGGCTGTGGATCGAGATGATCTATGCGCTCTTTATCTGTGTGGTCTGCTTTGTATTTGCGCGTCCGTTGATGAAGCTGTTTGTGACGGATGAGGAGGTGATCTCCCTGGGAGTGATCTATCTGCATGCGATTGCGGCGATGTATTTTCTGCCGGCGGCCACAAACGGGATTCAGGGATATTTTCGCGGAATGGGCGACCTCAAGGTGACGCTCATCAGCAGTTTTATCAACATGGGAGTGCGGGTGGCGGCAGCCGTTCCGCTGGTATTTTCCATAAAGCTTGGAATTGTGGCACTGCCGGTTGCCTACCTGATCGGATGGCTGGCAATGCTGGCGGCGGAGACACCACTGCTTTTCCGCCGGAAAGAGTGAGCGGGAGGCGGTTGCTTTTTCCTGCTTTACAAAGAAAAATGATAATGATAGAATACCCATAGGTGTTTTTTGTTCGGAAGACACAAAGGGAGGAAGCGTTTATGGCAAACCTGTTTCAGCTTTTACTGGCGCAGATTCACCCCAGACAAGGAAGACCTGCAGGAGAGCCGGAACGGGCGGAGGGATATAAGACACACCCGAAGCGCGAGAGCAATAATAAGGTTCGGGAGACCAGGGTTTTAGAGACCGGGGAGAGCACGCAGGAACGGGAAAGGATACAGACAGAAGTGGAAAAGGAAGATTTCTTATTAAGTCAGATCGACGAGTTTCGTGAGAAAGCGAAACAGCTGCAGGATCTGCTTGCAGCGAAGGAGAATAAGGTACAGGAACTGCAGTCGATTGTCAACGAGCGGGAAGGCAAGGCCGAGGAGTGGCAGCACATTCTGGTGGAGCGCCAGGAGGAAGCTGACAAGATCGTGACAGAGTTCACGAAGAAGGTCGATGATCTGGCAGATCGTGTGACAGCGAAGATGACCGAGATTGAGACAAGCATCTCGGGGCAGGTTGCGGAGGTAAAGCGTGCGAGCGAGGAGCAGCTTGCATCGAACCGCAAGCTGAATGAGGATCAGATTGCTGCAAATAAAAAGCTTTCCGAGGAGCAGCTTGCGACAAACAAGCAGTTTTTGGAGGAGCAGGCAATCGCGAACAAGAAGCTTTCCGAGGGACAGATCGCCGAGGTCAAGGCGCTGCTTGAGAATGCGACAGCACAGCTGGAATCCATCAAGACAGATCTCTCCGAGAAGGTACATTCGGAGAACGTGAAGTGCTACCGCAACATTCAGGATCTGTTCAACGAATTTGATTCCAAGATCGAGAAGATGGACGAGATGGAGCAGGGAGTCGGATCGGTGAAGGGATATGTCAAATGTCTTTCCTGGTTTGCAATTCTGAACTTTGTTGTTCTGATCGGATTCATCCTGTATTCTCTCGGTGTGTTTAATTTTTAGCTTTAAGGAATAGAAGATCATATGAGTATAGAATCAAAGAAAGTGTGGGTCGTGGGGCATAAGAATCCGGATACGGATTCGATATGCGCCGCGATTTCTTATGCATATCTGAAAAACCAGAGCGGGGACAAGAAGACTTATGTGGCAAAGCGTGCGGGCGCGGTGAATGAGGAGACCCGCTACGTGTTAGAGCGCTTTGGCGTGGAGGAACCGCCGCTTGTGACCTATGCCGGTGCACAGATCAAGGATATCAATATCCGCAAGACGGCCGGTGTCAGCAATCAGATTTCGCTGAAACGGGCATGGGAGCTGATGAAAAAGCTGGAGGTTGTAACGCTTCCCGTCACCAATCAGTTCGGCAAGCTGGAAGGTGTGATCGTCACCAAGGATATTGCGACGTCCTACATGGACGTGCTGGACAACTGCGTGCTCTCAAAAGCGCGCACACAGTACAAGACGATTGCGGAGACGATCGACGGTGAGGTCTACGCCGGGAATGAGCATGCACATTTTGTGCGCGGAAAAGTTGTGATTGCAACCTCCAACCCGGAATACATGGCGGATTATATCGAGGACGACGATCTGGTGATCTTAGGCGACCGCGAGGAGGCGCAGATGCAGGCGATCCGGTCGAACGCGAGCTGCATCATCATCGGCGGCGGTCTCGAGGTGGCGGAAGAAGTCAAAAAGCTTGCGGAGAAGCGGGACTGCGTGATTATCACAACGCCGTTCGACACATTTTCCGTGGCGCGTCTGATCAATCAGAGTATGCCGATCAAGCAGTACATGACCAGACGGGATCTCGTCACGTTTGACATTGACGATTATGTGGACGACGTCAAGGATGTCATGTCGCGGGTACGCCACAGAGATTTCCCGGTGCTCGGTTCAAACGGCAACTACGTCGGAATGATTTCCAGACGTAACCTCATGAATATGCAGAAAAAACAGATCATTCTTGTCGACCACAACGAGAAGTCACAGGCGGTGGACGGAATCGGAGAGGCGGAGATCTTAGAGATCATCGACCATCACAGACTGGGAAGCTTAGAGACCGTATCGCCGGTTTATTTCCGGAATCAGCCGCTCGGCTGTACGTCGACGATTATCTATCAGATGTATCAGGAACAGGGTGTGGAGATTCCGAAGGAGATCGCGGGACTTCTGCTCTCAGCGATCATTTCCGACACGCTGATGTTCCGCTCACCGACCTGCACACCGTTTGACAAGGGCGTTGCAAAGCGGCTCGCAGAGATTGCGGACGTGGATATTGAGGATCATGCGAAGAAAATGTTCCGCGCCGGAAGTGATTTCAAGAACAAGACGACCGAAGAGATTTTCTATCAGGATTTCAAGATTTTCCACACGGAAGACTGTGATTTCGGTGTTGCCCAGATCAGCGCCATGAGCGGAGAGGAATTAGAACAGATCGGAGAACAGCTCCGCCCGTTCCTGCCGCAGGTGCTCGGCGAGAAGCGTTTAAATATGGTATATGTCATGCTGACGGATATTTTGGAGGAATCTTCCAAGATTATATTTGCGGGGGAGGATGCCGGAAAAATTCTGGCGCATGCGTTCAAGAAGCAGGAGGATGCGGATGGCATCCTGTTGGACGGCATTATCTCACGTAAGAAACAGATGATACCTACACTCATGAATGAGATGTCAGAGCGAGCATAGCCCGCTCTGTGAACATAGCCCGCTCTGCGGGCATAGCTTAAAGGCTTTGGCGGTAATCCCTCGGGGATTCCCCAAAGCTTTTTTTGTATGCTCTCGAGAAGGTCGAGTAATTCTGAAAGCCGCAGGAATAGCATACTTCCGTGATCGGCGTGCCGGCGGCGATCAGCTCTTTGGCGAGAAACAGCCGCTTAGTGAGCAGATAGCCGCCGATGGTGTAGCCGGTCTGCTCCTTGAACGTGTGCATCAGGTAGGAGCGGCTTAAGTAAAAGCGGGAGGCCAGGTCATCGATCGAGAGATCCTCGGTCAGATGAGCGTTTAGATAGGTGAGAATCGAGAGAATCTTCTCGTTGGAAGCGGAGTCTCCCACGAATTCAATGTGGTGGTGCAGGGCGGCGCGGTTGAGCTGAATCATAAATTCCAGGAATAAAAGCCGGTGGTGCAGCGCCGCCGCATAGTCGTCGTCGTTTAAGGAGGCGTCCAGCGCGCGGATGGAGGCGCCGAGCCTGCCGCCCTTGGAATCCTGCAGACGGAGGATGTGTGCCTGCTCGCGGTACGCCTGCTTAAAGCAGAAGGAGAGATCGCAGTCTTCCCCGGCGTACTCCGTAAGAAAATCCGGGGAGACATATAAAATGATGCGCTCGTAGGGAAGATCCGAGTGGATCTCGGGTTTGTGTACTTCCCCGGCATTGACCAGGACGATGTCGCCCGGGGCAAGCTGGTAGGTACGTCCCTCAATACAGTAGGTCACGTCACCGCCGAGAAGAATCAGAATCTTGTGAAAATCGTGATAGTGGTAGTGAAAGGAGCGCATTTCCTCGTCTTTTAAATGAAACATTTTAAAATCTGTTGTCAGATAGCCGACTTTTTTATATTCTGGCATAATAAGTATCCTTTCCGCTTGTAAAATATCCTGTTTTGATTTCAGACAGGTTTTTCGCAGGGATAAGTAAGCCTGCATCGCAAATGATAGATTTATTATAAAGAAAAAAAGCACAATTTGCAATATAGACAACACAGAAGTTGTATATGTTTTAAATTGTGTTTTGTATAATTAGCTTATATATGGAAGGCAGACAGATTTTCTGAGGCTTTACATAGGCAGTTTCAAAACAGGAAAAGATAAAAACAGAAGAACATGACAAGCAGAAAGGTGGATTTATTTTATGAAGAATTTCAGCAATTATACAGATTATGACAAAAAAGATAATTTACATTTTGAATCCAAAGCGGTACATGGGGCGCTCGGA
>OGDU01002759.1_pt1 | contig 10682 bp, 7 predicted proteins | sample 1570371 | NCBI WGS metagenome assembly OGDU01 (sample SAMEA2581977, study PRJEB24529) | metagenome | biome: Human gut stool | place: China | collected 2011
AAGTTTGTGTGGATGCCGACGAGCAGGCTTGGAAAGTTGCGGCCGATAATCTCCCGTGGATTTGTGTGCGAGATCCTCAAAGCGTTTATTCGCATAATGCCGCCATGTATAATGTGAAGACACTGCCTACATGCTTTGTTATCGATAGGAATGACGGTATTGTAAAACGGATAGAAAAAGTCGATGAAATAGAAAACGCGGTACAGTCTCGGCTTTAAGGTTCGATACGAGGTTCGGAAAATGAACTTTTGGACGAATATCGTTGTTTTTTTTTGGAAGATAAAAAAAAGAGAGTATCTTTGTCACATTGAAAGCACAAAAAGGAGTCCCGACAAACGGCGGGATTTCTTTTTTGTTTAGGAGCCGTTTTGAAATTTCCAAGTGATATTGGAACCTTCGAAAAATTGAAACGACATCTCGATGAGAAAATTATTTAATATAAACTATAGGAGTTAGATTATGGCTATTACGTACATGACCGAAGAAGGTTACAAAAAATTGATGGAAGAGATCGCTTATCTCGAAAATGTGAAGCGTCCCGAAATCTCACGGGCTATCGGTGAGGCACGTGATAAAGGAGATCTCTCGGAAAATGCCGAGTACGATGCCGCCAAAGAGGCGCAAGGAATGCTCGAAATGAAAATTTCTCAGTTGAAAGATTTAGTGGCGAATGCACGCTTTATCGACGAGAGTAAATTGAACACCCATACGGTTCAGATTTTGAATACAGTAAAAATTAAAAATGTGAAGAACGGGGCGGTAATGACCTACACTATCGTATCTGAGTCCGAAGCCAATTTGAGAGAAGGAAAAATCTCGGCCACGACGCCTATCGCCAAAGGACTGTTGGGCAAGAAAGTCGGAGACATCGCAGAGATTCAAGTGCCTTCTGGATTGATGTCGTTCGAGATCGTAGATATTTCTATTTAGGCATAAGCCGATGTGCGAGTTATGCACACCGGCTTTTTTATTATAGATATTCCCCCTTTCTCTCCTATAGTTCGCAGAAAGGGGGAATATTTTTTGTCACCCTGTTTCTTTTCACATTAATATAGAGTGTCTTGTCGAAAAGTCTCAGCGAGCTTAGCTTTTTTGTGTTTGATTTTCGCTATATTTATGGGATACGGTTCGGCATAGCCGAATCGGAAATATGATTTCCATTTGTCTTTGCACTCAACTTTCACTATATTTGTAGACCTAAAATCACGAAATTATGGCATCTATTTTCAGTCGTATCGTTGCCGGTGAAATACCGTGCTATAAAGTAGCCGAAGATGAAAACTACTTTGCTTTTTTAGACATCAGTCCCGTTGCCAAAGGTCATACTTTGGTTATTCCCAAACAAGAGGTCGATTATATTTTCGATTTGGACGATGAGACTTATGTGGGTCTTACCCGATTTGCCAAACGGGTGGCAAAAGCTATCGAGAAAGCGATTCCTTGTAAGCGAGTGGGAGTCGCTGTTATGGGACTCGAAGTCCCGCACACTCATATTCACCTCGTTCCTATTAACAAGGAAGCGGATATGAATTTTTTCCGGGACAAACTTTCTCTTGAATCTACCGAGATGCAAGCTATTGCCGAGGCTATCGCTCGGGAAATGGAATGATTCTCAGTGCCCTTAAAAAGCGTAGGCGTTGGTTTTAATGAATCTTTCGTCGGTCATCATAAGATGAGATAGGGCGGGTGACATGCAGTGACGGAGTGTGGTAGGTTATTGTTCGTTTTGTTTGGCTGTCAGAAGTCTTTTTCTCAGAAATTTGGCCGGATACCAAGCGGTCACGAATCCCAAAATGAGGACGATGGCTGTGACTGCCAGCGTGTCGAGGAGTTCCAGCTTCACCGGATAAGCGTCGGTAATAAACACGCCTTCGGAACTGCCCAATTTCAGTATTCCGTATTCTTGTTGCAGATAGCAGAGTATGACTCCCAAGATGAGTCCCGAACCAGCCCCGATAGCCGAAATGAGCCACCCTTCGACGAGGAAGATTTTAGAAATGAGTCTGTCGTCGGCTCCGAGGTTTTGTAGTGTATCTATATCCCGTTTTTTGTCGATAATAAGCATCGACAAGGCTCCGATTACGTTGAATGTGGCAATCATCAGAATGAACGATAAAATAAGAAATGTGATCCATTTCTCTATTTGCACCCATTTGTACCAGTCGTTTTGCTGTATGTGGGTCGCCACCCGATAAGCGTCACCGAGGTGTTCTCTCAATTTTTTCGCAAATTCGTTTTCATCTGTCGTTGGAGTGAGATGCAATTCGATAGCGGTCGCTTCGGTAGTATAACTGAACATCTCGCGAGCGGTCGACAAGGGTATGATGGCGAGCTGGTCGTCATAGATGGCTTGGTTGGCGCAGAATGTCGATGAGACGAAAATACGTCTCCCGTTAAACGACTGTGACGGATTGGCCAGATTGACTTTTCCCAACCGATTGGGAGCGTACAATTCTACCGGATAAGGAGAGTTGGCGACAACGCCGAGTTGTCCAGCTACGCCGATACCTAATGATACGTAGTCGATTCTGCCGTTCAAATAATTATAAAATGTTCCATATTCTTGCTGACAATGTCTTGTATGTGGGAAAGCTCTGTATAATTGTCGGGTACGCCTTTCACTAAAACAGGCCGTTGCCGGTCTTTGTATATGCAGAGGGCGTTTTCTTCGATGACGGGTGTGAATGTTTTCACCTCGTTCCATTCGGCGATTTGCTCGATAGCCTCTTCTTCGGTGTCAAGAGTTTTGCCTTGCAACGGAGTTATTTTTATCTGCGGGTCTATTTGGGAGTAGAGCGATCCTATCAGCTCCGTAAATCCGTTGTAGACCGATAGCGTGCAGACGAGAGCCAACGTAGTGATAGCCACCCCGCATACCGAGACAATCGATATGGCATTGATGGCGCTATGCGATTTTTTTGAAAACAAGTAACGCCATGCTATTTTCCGGGCGAGGCGGTTCATAGGGAGCGTTTACTTTTTCAGTAGAGAATCTATGTTTTCGATGTAGTCGAGCGAATCGTCGAGGAAAAACGATAGTTCGGGAGTTTTTCTCAACTGGTAACGTACCCGCTGTGAAAGCTCGTATCGAATGGTTTTCGTATTGGCATTGATGTTTTCTATCATTTCTGCGCTCTTTTCCGGCGGGAAAATACTCAGGTAGGCTTTTGCCGTACTCAGGTCGGGACTTACCCGCACTACGCTTACCGATATGATTATCCCATGTGTTTTACGGGTTTCTGCCAAGAATATGTCGCTCAATTCTTTTTGGAGCAGTCGACTTATTTTGTTTTGTCTGGTTGTTTCCATAATAGGTGGTTTTAATAAATAACAAAGTTTTACCCCGTATATCCGGCGAAATTATGGTTTTTTCCATAAGATCGTGAGTCCGTCTCGTAAGGGAAGTATAATTTTTTCTACCCGATTGTCGGTCGCGACGAAGTCGTTGAACCGTTCTATTCCTATGGTTTGGGCATCGCGGCTGTTCGGGTCGGTCACGACTTTACCGTCCCATAGGGTATTGTCGGCAAGAATGAACCCTTCCGGTCGCACCTTCGGCAATACGAGCTCGTAATATTTCAAGTAATCCCTTTTGTTGGCATCGATAAACACGATGTCGTACGTGTCGGTTAATGCCGGAATGATGTCCGAAGCATCGCCTATAATCAATTTTATCCGGTCGCGTAACGGAGATTTATCGAAATAACTGCGGGTGAAATCTTCTATCTCGTCGTCGATCTCTATGGTGTGTACTTCGCCGCCCTCGGTCAGTCCTTCGGCCAAGCACAAGGCCGAATATCCAGTGAAGGTTCCCAGTTCCAATATTCTGTGCGGCCGGATCATGCGGCAGAACATTTTGAGAATCCTCCCTTGCAGATGACCCGATACCATGCGCGGACGCAAGTGGTAGAGATGGGTGTTTCTGTCGAGAGAAGCGAGCAGCTCGTCTTCCTTGTCGATGTGGGTCAATATGTATTCTTCCAGTTCGGGCGTCATGCTTCGGTATCTTCCATGTTGGGTAACGTATAGTGGTCGAAGTTATCGAGTACTTCTCCTACTCGATTGATTTCTAAGAACGTCGTTCCTTTTCCTTCACCGAATCCGCCGCCTAGATAGGCGATTAAATCGTCGCGGTTTATCAGGTGTTGTTCCATGAGATGGTTTAGCCCGTTGAACAAATATTCGCGGGAAGTGCGGGTTCGTTCCTGATATAACGGAAAGACACCGTATGAGAGGGCCAGTAACCGTATTGTCCGCTCGTAATAGCAAATCGCCAATACCGGGTATCTGCCGCGAAAGGCAGCGACATAACGAGCGGTTCGTCCTGTGTAACTGTCGGTAACGATAGCTTTCGTGCCCAATTTGTTAAACGTTTTTACGGCTTGTTTGGCAAGGAACGAAGTGACATCGGGGTCGTCGGTCGAGACTACCCGAATGTTGTTTTCCGTGAGTTTGTTGTTTTCGGCCTCTTCGGCTACACGGGCCATAGTCGCCACCGCTTCGACAGGATATTTCCCATAAGCCGTTTCACCGCTGAGCATAAGCGCATCGGTATGTTGATAAATGGCATTGGCGATGTCGGTAACTTCGGCACGGGTAGGCCGGGGATTTTTTATCATCGAGTGCAACATTTGTGTCGCTACGATTACCGGTTTCTTGGCCTGTATGCATTTTTTAATCAGTCGAGCCTGTATGCCGGGGATTTTTTCTTGGGGAACTTCTATTCCCAAATCGCCTCGCGCGACCATTACCCCATAGGCGGCTTCGAGTATCTCGTCGATATTATCCACACCCTCTTGATTCTCTATTTTGGCGATAATCTTGATGGGGCTTTTGTACTCGTCGAGTATAGCCTGTATATCGAGAACATCTTGTTTGCTGCGTACGAACGAGTGAGCGATGAAGTCGATATTTTGTTTAATGGCATAGCGGATATTGCGAATGTCTTTTTCTGTGAGAGACGGTAGGTTAATCCGTACTCCCGGGACGTTTACGCTTTTGCGTGCACCCAGCTCTCCGTTGTTGAGCGATTCGCACAGCAAATCGTCGTTCTCTTTTTTTCGCACGACAAATTCGAGCTCTCCGTCATCGATAAGTATGTGGCTGCCTATGGAAAGGTCCTCTGCAAAACGGGGATAACTCACCCCGATATATCCGTTGCCGGTCAATGTTCCTTCTTTTCCCGTGATGCGAACGATGTCGCCCGTCGAAAACAAAATGTTTGAATCCCCCGACAATGCGGTAGTACGCACTTCGGGTCCTTTTGTATCCATTAAAATGGCTATTTTGTTCGAAACGGCACGCACGTTGTCGATGATTTTTTGAAATCCTTCTTCTTGCAAATGGGCCGAATTCATACGCACCACATTCATGCCGCTTTCGTATAGCTGTTTGATAAAATCGACGTCGCAACGAGCGTCGGAAATGGTGGCTACTATTTTGGTATATTTGGACATATATGATTAATTTATCGTTCGTTTTCAGTTAGAGCTTCTATGGCGAGCCGGTATGAGTCGAGTCCGAATCCGATGATCGACCCCTTCGCTGCGGCGGCTATCATTGATGTGTGTCGATACTCTTCCCGGGCATGTATATTGGAAATGTGCACCTCTATAACGGGGGCGGGCACTGCTCGTATGGCATCGCCGATTGCAATAGACGTGTGTGTGTATGCACCAGCGTTAAGGACAATGCCGTCGCAGGAAAAACCGGCTTCTTGAATTTTTCCGATGAGTTCGCCCTCTATGTTGGATTGATAGTATGCGATGTGGTGTTGGGCATAACGTTGCTGCAATTCACAGAGATAATCTTCGAAACTTTTTTCTCCGTAAATGCTTTTTTCTCTCTTCCCCAAAAGGTTAAGATTCGGCCCGTTAATAATAAGAATATCCATAAATCACTATCTTTGTAAGGAGAAATACATGTTTCGTATTCTCTTCGATTTTGCCTATTTTCATCAAGATACGGAATAGTCTGCCATTAGCGTAGCTTTGTTTTGTATAAAAGCTCAAAAAACTACTCCTGAATTTAGTGCAAAATTACAGAAAAAAAATGAGATATCGGATAAAAAGAAAATGGCATTAGTTGATACGGATAATTTGTTAAAACGTTTTAGTCGTTATTTGAGACTGGAACGAGGGCTTTCGGAGAATACGATAGCCGGTTATATGTCCGATGTAGAAAAGCTGGTTGACTTTATCGACTCGGAAAATTTGGATTGGAGAACCGTTACAGGAGCCGATTTGCATCAGTTTGTCGCTACATTACAAGATTTGGGTATCGGTGCACGGTCGCAGGCTCGTATTATTTCGGGGATAAAATCTTTTTTCAATTTTTTGAGAATGGAGAAATGCATCGATACGAATCCTTCGGAATTGATAGAGACTCCTAAATTGGGTATGAAATTGCCCGACGTGTTGACAGTAGAGGAGGTGGACGAGCTAGTCAATTCGTTCGACCTGTCGAAACCGGAAGAACGCCGCAATCGAGCGATTGTAGAAACATTGTATAGTTGTGGCCTTCGTGTTTCCGAATTGGTGGGGCTTCGTATGTCCAACCTCTATTTTAACGACGGTTATATCATCGTGGAAGGTAAGGGTAAAAAGCAGAGGTTGGTTCCTATTTCAGAGAAAGCGATTAAAGAAATTCGTCCTTATATGGATGATCGGCTATCCCTTGATATAAAGCGGGGCAACGAGAATATTTTGTTTCTGAATCGCCGGGGGACACAACTCACCAGAGTAATGATCTTCTATATTATCAAGAGAGCTTGTGAAAGATGTGGTATTCGTAAAAAAGTCAGTCCGCACACGTTGCGGCATACATTTGCTACCCATCTGTTGGAAGGAGGAGCCAATTTACGGGCAATACAACAGATGTTGGGCCATGAAAGTATCACTACGACAGAAATATATACTCATCTCGACCGGCAGTTTTTACGACAAGAGATATTGCAACACCACCCCAGAAATAAGAAAACCTTATAAATTATGAAGGTTAGATAAAAAAATTTGTATAAAAATAGTGGGAGTGTTCTATTTTTGTTTATTTTTGCCTTAAATATTAACCGCAATAGGAGTATTTTGTTTTTAAACAGTTGACTATAAAAGTAATATTTCAAAAAATAAGTGTAACCAAACAATTATTATTATGATTAAGAAAATCTATCTTCCTCTAATGCTTCTCATGACACTAGCATTTGTAGGGTGTAACAAAGCCATGAAGCCGTTATCGGCCGATTATTTTACGGTAACCCCTTCTCCTCTTGAAGTAGTGGGCGGTCAAGTTCCTGCAACGGTTACTGGAACTTTCCCTGAAAAATATTTCGATAAGAAATCGGTTGTAACCGTAACTCCGTATTTGGTTTATGCCGATGGTGAAACTGCCGGAACTCCGTTTGTTTATCAAGGTGAAAAAGTAGAAGGTAACGACCAAGCCATTTCTTATAAAATGGGTGGCGTTGTTTCAATGCCGGTTAATTTCAAATACATTCCTGCTATGCGGAAATCGGAATTGCAATTGGCATTTAAGGTACAAAGAGGCAAAAAAACGTATGACCTTCCTCGTGTAACTGTTGCAGAAGGCGTTATTTCTACGGCCGAGATCGCTAACGCACAAGAGTTGAATCCTGCTATTACGCCCGATAAGTTCCAACGTATCATAGAAGAAAAATATTCTGCCGACATTATGTTCCTTATTCAACAAGCCAACTTGCGTTCTGAGCAATTGAAATCGGAACAAATGAACGCTTTGCACAATGAAATCAAAGCTGCTACCGAAGCTCCTAATAAGGAATTGACCAATATCAATGTCGCTTCTTTCGCTTCTCCCGATGGTGGTGTTAAGTTGAATACGACTTTGGCCGAAAACCGTGAGAAAAATACGGTTAACTATATGAAGAAGAGCTTGAAGAAAGGTAAAATCGATGCCGATATGACTGCCGAATTTACAGCTCAAGACTGGGAAGGTTTCAAAGAATTGGTTTCGAAATCGAATATCCAAGACAAAGAACTTATTTTGAATGTTCTTTCAATGTATTCCGATCCTGAACAACGCGAACGTGAAATCAAGAACATGTCTTCTGTGTTCAAAGTATTGGCCGAAGAAATTCTTCCCCAATTGCGTTATTCGAGAATCACAGCTTCTGTAAACGTTATCGGTAAATCTGACGAAGAAATTTCGAAATTGGCTAAGGAAGATGCCAAAGCTCTTTCTGTTGACGAATTACTTTATGCTGCTACTTTGGTAAAGACCAATAAAGAAAAAGCCGCTATTTATGCAAAAGTCGTTGAAATCTATCCTAACGATTATCGTGGATACAACAACTTGGGTATGGTTCAATACGAAGAAGGTGATTTGGCTGCTGCTCAAAACAACTTTGCAAAAGCTGCCCGCATTGCTCCCAATACTCCCGAAGTTGCTATGAATCAAGGCTTGATCAGCTTGGCTAATAACGACTATGCTAAGGCAGAACAAGCATTTGGTAAATCTGCTGGTGTAGAAGAATTGAACGAAGCATTGGGTGTATTCTACATGAAGAAAGGCGACTATAACGCAGCTGTTAAAGCATTCGGCGATGTTAAATCCAACAATGCTGCTTTGGCTCAAATCTTGACGAAAGATTACAGCAAAGCAAAAGCTACTTTGGCCGGTGTTGAAGCTCCTAATGCCAATACATACTATTTGATGGCTGTTTTGGGTGCTCGTACCAACAACGAACAAATGGTTGTTTCCAACTTGAAGAAATCTATCAGCATGGATTCTTCGAAAGCTCAACAAGCTGCTACCGATCTTGAATTTGCAAAATTCGATATCGCTTCGCTTGTGAAATAAGATAGAAGATAAGTCTTTATTAATAGAGCCGGAGTTGCCCAGTGCAGCTCCGGCTTTTTTGTATAAAGGAATAGAAGATAAACGTTTTTGTTTCAGATTGTTCTTCTTGAAGTGGGATTATTTCGGTTAAACTCGTACATTTGCACAGAATATACAGATTTGGAGAAATGAAAAACCATAGGAATTTTTGGGCATTGTTGCCGGTATTGGTGTTTGTATTATTATCGTTCGTTTATTTTTGTCCCGATGTAATCGAAGGGAAAATATTGTTTCAACATGACACCCAACAAGGTTTAGCTATCGGGCATGAGGCGAAAACGTATGCCGAAGAGACCGGAGAAATGCCTCGTTGGACGGGTACGGTATTTTCTGGTATGCCCACGTTCCAAATCGCTCCGAGCTATGCGAGCAATGAACCGTTGAAAGGATTGCAAAAGATCTACAACTTGTGGCTGGTTTCGCCGGTGTCTTTGCTGTTTATCATGATGTTGGGCTTTTATATCCTTATGTTGTCGCTGAATGTCCGTTGGTATCTGGCAGCCTTTGGGGCGATAGCTTATGCGTTTTCTTCCTATTTTTTCATTATTATCGCGGCGGGGCACATTTGGAAGTTTATTACTTTGGCTTATATCCCGCCGACGATCGCCGGTATCGTGTTGGCCTATCGGGGTAAATATCTGTTGGGTGGAGCATTGGCTGCTCTGTTCGGGGCATTGCAAATCATGTCGAACCATGTGCAAATGTCCTATTATTTTTTGTTTGTTATCTTTGCCGTAGTAATTGCCTATGCGGTAGAACATTATCGTTCGCATACGTTGCCTCGCTTTTTCAAAGCCACCGGAGTATTGGTTGTCGCCGCTTTATTGGCTGTCGGAGCGAATGCCTCGAATCTGTATCATACCTATAAGTATTCGAAGGAATCCATGCGAGGTGGACATACCGAGCTGACATCGCAAGACAATTCCCAAGAAAATACGGGCAGCGGATTGGATAAGGATTATATTACTAAATGGAGTTATGGCAAGATGGAGACGCTTACCCTGCTTATTCCCGACAGTAAGGGAGGAGCCAGTGGACTGCTCTCCGAGAACGAGCATGCGACGAAGGCTGCCGATCCTCAAATCCGTCCTTATTTGTCTCAGGTCGATCGATACTGGGGTGACCAGCCTTTCACGTCTGGGCCCGTTTACGTGGGTGCGTTGATTTTCTTTTTGTTCGTATTGGGGTGTTTTATCGTTCGTACTCCATTGAAATGGGCATTGCTTGTAGTAACTATATTGACCGTTATGCTGTCATGGGGGAAGAATATGATGTGGTTTACCGACTGGTTTATCGATTATTTCCCCATGTATAACCGGTTCCGTACCGTTTCGAGTATTTTGGTCGTTGCCGAGTTTTGTATGCCTCTGCTCGCTGTGTTGGCATTGAAAAAGATATTCGACGATCCCTCGATTCTTAAAAGAGAAAAATGGTCGTTCTATTTGAGCGGCGGTATAGTGGGGGGGATTGCCTTATTGGCGGCCTTGTTCCCCGGTTTGTTCGATGATTTCTTGAAAGATTATGAATTGGAGGCTATACAGCAACCCGGTTATGGAGAGTTATTCGCCGGGATAGCCGAGGCTCGACGAGCTATATTCACGGCCGATGCATGGCGTTCGTTCGTTATTGTTGCATTGGGCTTTGTCGCTTTGTGGCTTTTGAGGGAGAAGAAGTTAGGTTCGACTGTGGTAATGGTTGCGTTGGTTGTAATTCTTATCGGCGATATGTATCCGGTCAATAAACGTTATCTCAATAGCGGTAACTTCGTGACTGCTGCCCGGAAAACCAATCCTTTCCCCATGACCGAGGCC
>OGDU01002760.1_pt1 | contig 10676 bp, 6 predicted proteins | sample 1570371 | NCBI WGS metagenome assembly OGDU01 (sample SAMEA2581977, study PRJEB24529) | metagenome | biome: Human gut stool | place: China | collected 2011
ATCATAAACAGATATGCCGATCTTAATGCTCTTTTTGTCATGAGTGTGGTAATTGGCGGCTGCGGCGGCAGGGAAGATGCCAAAAAGAGCATTAAGATCGGCATATCTGTTTATGATCAGTATGATACATTTGTATCAGAAATGATGAAAGATTTTAATGATTATGCGACAAAAAAAGAAGAAGAGACGGGTGTTGCGATCAATATCGACACTTACAATGCATCGGCAAGCCAGTCGACGCAGAACAGTCAGGTTGAAAACATGATCACGGAGGGATGCGATGTGATCTGTGTCAATCTGGTGGACAGAACGGATCCTACCGCAATCATTGATCTTGCGGAAAAAAACAATATTCCGGTTATTTTTTTCAATCGCGAACTGGTGGAGGAAGATTTAGAGCGCTGGACGAGGCTTTATTATGTCGGAGCGCAGGCATTTGAGTCCGGTATCATGCAGGGAGAGCTTGCAGCGGAAGCATTTCTGACCGATCAGTCACTGGATAAAAACGGAGACGGGATTTTTCAGTATGTGGTGTTGGAGGGCGAAGCCGGTCATCAGGATGCTATCGTCCGCACGGAATATTCGGTCAGCACAATGATCGACAGTGGAGTGGAAGTAGAAAAGCTGGGATATGCGATCGCAAACTGGAATCGTGCACAGGCGCAGACGAAAATGGCACAGCTTATGTCACAGTTTGGTGACAGCATTGAACTGGTCATTGCCAATAATGATGATATGGCGCTAGGTGCGATTGATGCACTCAAAGCGTCCGGTCTTACAAAGGATGAATGGCCGGCGGTCATTGGAATCGATGGGACTGATGTAGGATTAGAGGCGGTCAAGAATAAAGAGATGATCGGAACGGTCTATAATGATAAAGAAGGCCAGGCAGATGCAATGTTAAATCTTGCATATGAGCTTTCCACCGGAAGTGATCTGTCGGATCTGAATCTGATCGATGGAAAATATATCCGTCTGCCTTATGCGAGAGTGACCTGTGATGATGTGGATTCGTATATGGAAGGAGATACAGAGTAAATGCTTTTGAATAATGAAAACGTGGACTATCTTTCGGAATGGCCCGCCCATTATTATGAGATTGAGGATATTAATGAACGTGAACGTATTCTGCAGCTTGCAATTGAACAGAAGTTAGATCCGGCATTGGATGAAAAACGCCTTTTGATTTTAAGAAAGCGCTTTGGAGATCATCCGGCAGAAAAACGTGCGGATCTTTTTCTGCGCGCATGGATGATGATACAGGCAGCCAGTGCAGGTGGTGTATCCTTTTTTCAGAAAAAAAGACAGAAAAAAGAACTTTGTGGATATCTTATGCAGCTCGGTATCCGGACAGATGAGAAACAAAATGTGGAAAAGGATGCTGATGTGGAAGATGTTTGTGGATATATACTTGAGGAAGAGTGGAAAAATTTTGCATATACCTATCTGGCATCCTGTACCGGAAGCAGGGCGTACTGCTCCACATTGTTTGGTATCGTGCCAATCAAAGATGCAGCAGTTGCAGAAAAGATCGCACAGGACATTGATCTTGTGACGAAAGATTACCCGGCAGCATTCGGACTCGAAGAGGCGGTCCGCCCGTTCCGCAGTATTATGGTGGATGCATTCTGCCAGTATATTCCAAATGGGGAATCAGTCTGGAAATCGATGCATGAATAAAAAATGTCTGAACGGCCATCTTTGATGGGAAACACTGGACTTTTTTTTCATATCATAGTATAGTAAAGCATGTTGAACCTTGAAAATTGAATAAAAAGTATATTATTTTTTATGTTCAGATACGCGGTCTTTGCGCCCGTATACCGGATACATAAATGTGACAGCAGATCTGCCGGAAGGATATGCAGTCTGTTGTCTCCTTATTAGCGCCATGCACCTGTGGAAAATGCATAGGAAGGTTCTGTGAACAGACATTGTGATATGTTCAGGAATTACCTGTGTTTCAATCAGCAGGTTAACGAGGAGGAGAGTGATCGAAGATTCGGCGGATGCTCTTCCGTACACTCCCGGTGCGAGATATACCGGCAAATATGCAGGTGACTGCAAAACAAATACGGTATAAGGGAGAAGATAACCTGAAAAATATTTTTGCTGTCAGAAGAGGATCTTCTGACAGTGGAACTGGTCAGGAAAAATGAGTGTACCGGTGGGATTGTGCCGGAAACAGTTGATAGATAGAAAAGAGGAAAATTTATGTGTGGAATTATTGGTTATACAGGTAGTGAAGATGTAAAAGGAGTGTTACTTGATGCGTTAGAGCTTCTTGAGTACCGCGGATATGACAGTGCGGGAATTGCTTTGGCAGATACCGGCCTGAAACAGACGAAAGTTTATAAATGTGCGGGAAGAGTAAAAGATTTAAGAGCCATTTGTGAGTCAGAAAAACTGATCACAGAGTGTGGAATTGGTCATACCAGATGGGCAACACACGGCGGTGTAAATGATACAAACGCACATCCGCACCAGGTTGGAAAAGTGACTCTGGTACACAATGGCATCATTGAAAATTACGGCCTGCTCAAGGAGCGCTTGGCCGCAAAAGGCTATACCTTCCAGAGTGAGACGGACACCGAAGTGCTGGTAAAGTTGATCGACAGCTGCTATACCGGTGACCCGCTGCGTGCACTGCAGCAGGCGCTTGCCAAGGTGCGCGGCAGCTATGCGCTGGCCGTGCTGTTCCGGGATTACCCGGACACCATTTTTGCAGTCAAGCGGGAAAGCCCGCTGATCGTCGGCTGGGGCGAGGGCGAAAACTTTGTGGCTTCGGATATTCCGGCACTGCTCAAGTATACCCGGAAATACAGCGTGCTGGAAGAAGGGGATATGGCCGTCTGCACCACAGAGGGCATCCGCTTCTACAACGAATTTGGTGAGCCGGTGGAGCGCCAGCAGCTGACGGTGGACTGGGATATGGAAGCTGCCGAAAAGGGCGGCTATCCCCACTTTATGCTCAAGGAGATCAACGAGCAGCCTGCGGCCATTATGGCCACGGTCAGCCCCCGTGTAGAGGACGGACTGCCGGTGCTGCGCATCCCGGAGCTGACCGATGAAGTGCTGCGCGGTATTGGCCGGGTGCATCTGGTGGGCTGCGGTACGGCTATGCATGCCGGTATGGTGGGCAAATCTGCCATCGAAACGTTGGCCCGTGTGCCCGCCGAGGTGGACATTGCCAGCGAGTTCCGTTACCGGGACCCCATTCTGGAAAAGAACGATCTGGTCATCATCATCAGCCAGTCCGGCGAGACCAGCGACACGTTGGCAGCGCTCAAGCTGGCCAAGAGCCGCGGCGTGCCGGTGCTGGCCATCGTGAATGTGGTTGGCAGCTCCATTGCACGTGCCGCAGATTATGTAATGTACACCTACGCCGGGCCGGAGATCGCGGTAGCATCCACCAAGGCGTATATGGTGCAGATGTGCGTGTTGTATCTGTTTGCACTGCGGCTGGCCTATGCGCGCGGACGGCTGAGCGAGGCAGAGACCCGCCGCTTTACGGCCCAGCTGCTGCGCGCACCGGAGGTCATCAAGCCGCGCCTTGCAGATTGTGAGCAGATCAAGTACCTTGCCAGCCGCTATGTGAACACCCAGAGCTGCTTCTTCATTGGGCGCGGGTTCGACTATGCGCTCTCGCTGGAGGGCAGCCTGAAACTCAAGGAGATCAGCTATGTGCACTCGGATGCCTATGCAGCCGGTGAACTGAAACATGGTACCATCAGCCTGATCACCGATGGCGTGCCGGTGATCGCACTGGCCACCCAGAAACAGGTGTACGAAAAGACCATTTCCAATGCCAAGGAGACCCGCAGCCGCGGAGCAAGGGTGCTGCTGTTTACCACAAAGGATGCTGTGGTGCCGGAAGGCGTGGCAGATGCCGTGATCCGGCTGGATGAGTATGAGGACATTCTGATGCCGCTGCAGCTCATTGTGCCGTTACAGCTGTTTGCCTATTATATGGCTGTTCTGCGCGGCTGTGACGTGGATAAGCCGCGTAATCTGGCCAAGAGCGTGACCGTGGAGTGACGGCACAAAACGCAGCCAGAAAGCCCTGCACGAAACAGAAATAACAAAACAGGACCCGCTCTGAATCACTGAAGTGCATTCTGTCAAGTAGAAAAAAATAATATAAGGTTTTTGTTCGCCGTTTCCACAAGGAGACGGCGAATTTTTTGTGCAAAAGTGATTGTTCTTTCTTGACATAAAAATACCCCCAGAGTACGCAGAGTTTTTGTTTTACTCTGTCTACTCTAGGGGGAGCATATCACACGCAGAGAGGGTCTTACTGTTTCATGAAAGAGTGGTTTTGAAAATTACCAGAACCAGTAGCGCTTTTTCAGCACAACATATGCAATGCCGATCAGAACCACTACAACACCACCGGCAATGAAGAAGGTCCAGTTGATATTGGCAAATTTCAGGTTCTGGTTGGTCAGCAGATAACGGCCTGCAGTATCGGCAGTGATGATGCCGTCGGTGTAGCTGTTCAGGTACTGCCACTTGTTGGAGACGGCGTTGTACAGATACAGGCGGGTATAGGTGCTCACATCCAGATCGATGCGCACCGAGCAGGGAAGAGCCTTGCCCTTGTCCAGCTCAAACTCGATGCCCTGATCGGACTCAGTCAGGATGAGCATGGTGTCCAGCTCACTGGTGGTGCTCTTGACACCGCTGCCTGCAATCTGCATGGTGTAGCCATCGCCCACCACGCACAGGGTCTTGCCGGTGGTGCGCAGCGCATTGAGGATATCACCGGTCACGGTAGGCACCTCGGCCTGTGTGAAAACGATCTCGTTGTCCTCACTGTCCTGAATGGCCTGCACAACGGGATCGATCTCGATGGGAGTATCGTTATCCGATTCGGTGGAGCTGCTGTCCGAAGAATTATCGGAAGAAGATGCAGCCGAACGGTTGACGATGACCGTGACCATGGCGGATGCAGTGCCGTTGGAAACGGTAATGGAAGTAGCGCCGGTGCCCACAGCCGTGATCACGCCGCTGGGGCTGACCGTGGCAATGTTGCTGTTGGCGGACTTATAGGTGAACTTCTGGGAAGCGGAAGAAGGCTTGACACTGGCGGTCAGGGTGCGGGTGGCACCGGGCTTGAGCACAACGTAGGAAGGATTCACCGTGACGACCTGACCGCTGTTGGAAGAACCAGTGCTGGCGGTGCCAGTGCTGGAGTTGGGAATACTCATGACCGTGACATTGGTGGTAGCAGTCACCGAACCGCAGGTAGCGGTAATGGTGGCGGTGCCGGGGGCAATGCCGGTAACACGGCCGAAATTGTTCACCGTGGCGACCTTCTCATTGGAAGAGGTCAGGGCGACGGTGGCATAGTTGGAAGCCGAAGTAGGCCGCACCTGCAGCTGTGCCGAGACCGAGTTGCCAACATAGATGGTGTTGGAGGAAAGGGAAAGGTCCATCTCGGTAACGATCATGGAAGAATCCATGGAGACAACGATGGTGTAGGCACAGATCTGGTTGCCTGCGGCAGCGGTGATGCGGGTGGTGCCTACGCCCACAGCCTGCACGACACCGGAGTTGCTCACAGTCAGAATGGAAGTATCGTCCGAGATAAAGACAACCGAGTCGGTAGAGTTGCGCGGACGCACCACAGGAGACAGCTGCTGAGAGGAACCCAGCAGCATGTTGGCTGTATAGCTGCCGGCCTCAATGCTTTCGGCAGGCACGTCCTGATCCCACGGCATGGCAACGCCGCTCAGGGCAAGGCCGGAGACAGGGCTTGCTGCGGCCGCAGACACAGCTGTGCCGCAGGCCAGCAGGCAGAGCGCTGCCGCACAGACGGCCAGTTTTTTTGCGGTTGATTTCATAGTAAGTGTACCTCTTTGGGTGATATAACGGCGGCTGGCAGTCAGCACAGCTCCGGTTTAGCGGAACAGAACGCCCAGGGCTTCCATTGCGTACTCGAAATAGGTGACCTGATCGTACTCCACGCGGGCAGTAACGCTCATGCCGTTGGAAAGATCCACCTTGTCGCCGCTGCGGCTCACCACATAAGTGGCATCGGGCTTAATGGTCATCTTATAGTAGGAAGCGTTGGAGCTGGCCGTCACGTCACTGTCAATGGCCGTTACAGTGCCGGTCAGGGTGCCATAGGAATACTCCGAAAGGCCGGTAATGGCAATCTTGCACGGGTCACCCACATGAAGCAGCGGGCGGTCATTCACGGTGACCATGGCAACGATCTCCAGATCGTCGTTCTCGCTGGCAACAGTGGCCAGCGGGGAGCCTGCGCTCAGCACCATGCCCTCTTTGTAAGGAGTATCCATGTGGATCACACCGGAGGTGGGGGCGTAGATGTAGTAATCGTTGGCACCGGTGTTCAAGGCATCGAGCTGAGCCTGAACGTTGTCCACGTTGCTCTGTGCGCTGGTAATGCTCTGGGAGATGGACTGCATGGTGGAGTAGTACAGAGCTTCTACTTCGCTCTGGCTCTGCTCCATCATGGTCTTGATCTGAGCATCGGAGTAACCGGCAGCCTGATAGGCCGTGGCATCAAAGGTCTTCTGAGAGACCTGGCTCTTGTAGGTCTCGTACTGATAGTAGTAGGGCTGATCTTCGGGGTTTGTCTCGCTGAAGTAGTTGGTATCATCCTGCACGCACTGCAGCAGCTTGTTGTACTGGTCCAGCTGGGTCTGGTAGATCTTGAGCTGGCTTTCCAGGTTATCCTGCTGCATGTCGATATCCGTGCTCTTGATGTGGGCCACGAGGTCGCCCTCGTTCACATAGCTGCCCTCCGAAATATACATCTCGGTAATGGAGCCGGAATAACTGGACATGATATAGGTTTTATTGCTGGCCTGCACGGTGCCTGCGTTCTGGCTGACATAAATGCGGTTGGTATGGGTGCTCCACACCACCAGAAACAGCATGAAGATGCCCACCAGAATGACAAAAGCGTAGCCATAAGGCGGCAGCTTTTTTTCCATCATGATGCGGCGATCCTGCAGATCCGAAAGGTTCTGAACTTTAATCGTCATAATTACTTGGTCTCCATAAAGACATCGACCACGGCATCATCCTCATCCTGATTGACATAGATGGTATAGGAGGTGCCGGTCAGTTTCTGCTCATTCTCAAAAGCGTGGACCTGCAGCTTGTAGGAAGCCAGCTGGCTTTCGGGCATGGGGCCGGTGTAGTGGGCATACAGGCAGTTCTTCACGCGCAGAACAGCATCCATATGGTAGTCCTGCTCCATCTGGCCGATGAACTGGGTAGCCTGCTGCATCATGTACAGGTGCATCTGACGGTCCTCACCAACCACCATGGCCTGCACAATGGGGCCAATGGGCTGTGCGTTGTTGCTCTTGATAAAGTTGTGCATCTGGGTCAGCACCACGGGCAGACTGGCCATCTCTTCCGGATGGATCTCACGGGAGAGCACATTGGTGAGCTTCAGGGTCTTGTTCTCGGCTACTTTGATCTCTTTCATGTTGAATACCTCGGTTCCTTTTCAGATTTACCTCAGAAGAGGCAGTAATAGGCAATCGAGAAAGGGGAGAAAATCGCTGCAGAGAGCAGCTTCCTCTCCGCTCCCGATCGCCTACTACTTATAAAAGTAATAGGGATCTTGCAAATAAAATGTGCCCGGAGGCATTTTGCCTCCGGGCACACCATAGTGAGGCATAGTTACCTGAGCAGGCGGGGCCTGTTCAGGATAACACCATCTACTTCTACTAAACAGAAAGTCTTTCTAGCTCTTTTTATCTGACACAGCAAAACTATGTCAAATCAAGCTATCCATCATGAATGACTCCCTTTCATATGTAACCGGGTACGCACCCGGCTGCAACACATCAATAGGTGATCGACTCACCGTCGTCATCCTCTTCCACCACGGCCTGCATGACAGACTGCTTGGGCTCTGCCTTTTTGCTGCGGTAGATACCCTGCTGCATGTTCCACAGCTCGTAGTACTTGCCTTCCTTGGCAAGCAGCTCATCGTGCGTGCCGCGTTCCACGATCTTGCCGTGATCCATCACAAGGATCAGATCACAGTCACGAACAGTGGACAGGCGGTGAGCTACGATCAGCATGGAACGATCTGCAAGCTGATCGTAGATCATGTTGAAGATCAGATTTTCCGTAGCAAAGTCCAGATTACTGGTGGATTCATCCAGAATGTAGAGGTTGGAATCTTTCAGGAAAGCGCGTGCCAGCGCAATGCGCTGCTTTTCACCGCCGGACAGGCCGTTGCCTGCTTCTTCCAGATAGGTGTTATACTGCAGGGGCAGATGACGGATAAAGTCGTGAGCATCTGCCTTCTTGGCAGCTTCCTTAACTTCGTCCATCGTAGCGTCCATACGGGAAACGCGGATGTTATCATAAATGGTCTTGCTGAACAGCTCAACGTTCTGCGGCACATAAGAAATTGCGCGGCGGACAGAGTCATTGGTGTATTCAGCCAGATTCACACCGTTCAAGTCGATCTCGCCATCTTCCGGTTCATAATACTTGAGCAGAAGCTTGGTGATCGTGGATTTGCCGCTGCCGCTGCTGCCCACCAGCGCGACCTTTTTACCGGCCGGAATGGTAAAGCTGATGTGATCCAGTGCAGGGGCACGGTTGCCATAACGGAAAGTGACATCCTTGAACTCGATATCGCCCTCCACCTTGTCCAGATCGGTGCGGTCTTCGTCGCCGACCGTCTCGGAGGGATAATCCATGATCTCGCCCAGACGCTTCATGGAAATGCTGGCCTCCTGAATCTGCATCTGCAGACCAATCAGGTTGCTCAGCGGAGAAGTAAAGTAAGAGGACAGCGTGCTGAAGGCCATGAATCCGCCCAGTGTCATCTCCCCCTTCAGAACCTGACTGATACCCACATAGGTGGTCAGCATGCTGAAACCGGTGGAAATGAAGGAGGAGATCAGGCCCTGCGTGGTGCTGATCTTGCTGGAGCGCAGGCTGATCTTCAGGCTCTTGATGTACTCACGCTCGAGGTTCTCCATTTCGGTATCCTCGTTGGCGTTGCACTTGACCGTCTCAATGCCGCGCAGGCTTTCGATCATCTGGCTGTTCAGTGCAGCGGACTGCACCATGGTCTCTTCGTTGATCTTTTTGTAAGGTTGCTTGTAAATCAGCACCAGCAGAATGCTGACCAGAGCCATGAACAGCGAGATCGAGAAGAGCATCGCATTCATGCGGAACAGGATGATACCGGTAATAATGGCCATCGAGATATCCATGATCAGGCTCAGCGCAATGCTGGTGAAGATGGATTTGATAGTGTTTGCATCCGAATAACGGGTGGTGATATCACCAGTCTTGCGGGTGGCAAAGAACTTCATGGGCAGACGGAAGATATGCCCGAAGTAACCCAGCATCAGCGGAATATCGATCTTGATGGATAGGTGGATCAGAACCCACTGCCGGACAAAGCCCACCAGCGTATTGGTGATGCTGACCATGCTGAACACAAGGATCAGCGTGACCAGCAGATTGTCTAGGCCATATGGCAAGACCTCGTCCATCAGAATCTTGTTGAACATGGAGGAGGCAATGCCCAGGATCGTAACGATCAGAGAACTCAGGATCGCATAGGCAAAGAGCTTTTTCTGGGGCAGCAACAGGTCGACGTAACGCTTGAACATGCCGCCCTTTTCGATCTTACCGCCCTTGAACTCCGAGGTGGGGTTCATCAGCAGCAGAACACCGGTAAAGTTCTTGTAGAACTCATCCAGACTGATCTTTTTCAGCTCACTGCCAGGGTCGCCGATCACGACATAATCCTTGCACTTGTGTTTTTTGCCGTTCTTCTCATCTTCCTTGGCGGCTTCGGCTTCTTTCAGCATGTGCCGACGACGCTCACCGTCATCTTTAATGGTGGTCTTTTTGAAGACGACCACAAAGTGGGCCAGACCCTGATCGGTGATGACCTGCGCAATGCAGGGCAGCGAGAAATCGCTGAGGAAATTTTCACGGTCTACGCGAACCGCTGCAGTGGTGAAACCCAACTCATTAGCGGCTTTCTGCAAACCAACAAGGTTCGTGCCTTTCAGGTCGGTACCCATCATATCGCGCAGGCGGGTGATGGTAACTTCCTTTTTGTAATGGAGGCACACCATTGCGAGGCAGGCAGCCGCACAGTCAGTGGTGTCGTGCTGCCGGACATAGGTATAACGCATAGATGCTTCCTTTGATCATATACAAATTTATTCAAACAGCGGCAGGCGTTTTGAAGAAGCGGCCTGCCGCAGATCTGACAACGTGAAAAGAGCCGGAGCCTGAAACAACAGCACAGAGACCGGTGCTTTGTCCTGTCCTGCGGAGAACCATGACAAAACACCGGTCGGCTGCTATCAAAAGAAGGGAGCACCTACCCTTTGATCTGTGTGCCGGACTTTGGAAAAACAGATACAAATTCCCAAAGCTTATAAGCAGTATACCACAATGTGACATCTTCTTCAAGTAGTCAAATTTTAAGAAATCATTATGCTTGATGCTTTTTTCGCATGGATGCTGTGTTTTTGGGACAGAGAAGCCCAAAAACAGAGGAGAAACACGACTGCATGGCTGTACAGAAAAAGGGTGTAGTATGGGACAAACAAAAAAGGCAATGTTCTGTGGAACATTGCCTTTTCTTCTGGCGCCTCTTGCCTGACTCGAACAGGCGACACCCTGATTAACAGTCAGGTGCT
>OGDU01002765.1_pt1 | contig 10669 bp, 10 predicted proteins | sample 1570371 | NCBI WGS metagenome assembly OGDU01 (sample SAMEA2581977, study PRJEB24529) | metagenome | biome: Human gut stool | place: China | collected 2011
AATATTGATAAAGCTGATTGAGCTTTACCGTAAAAATATTTCTCCGCGCAAAATTCCATGCTGCCGCTTTACGCCCACCTGCTCGGCGTATGCTATTGAGGCAATAAAAAAGCGCGGGGCGTTTGTCGGAACACTTTTAAGTATTTGGAGAATTTTAAGGTGCAATCCGCTCTGCAAGGGCGGGTATGACCCCGTGCCCGAAAAACGGGCGAAAAAGACTGAAAAAAAATAACCACAGCCGCCAGGCGGCTTGAACGGACGGTGCGTTAATGCAAGCATTATTTAATATTATAAACATTCCATTCGGTTGGGTGCTCGAATTTCTTTCGGGAATTTTCGGCGGAAATTTTGCCGCCGCTGTTTTTGCGTTTACACTTATAATCAACCTTATTCTTATTCCGCTGAGCATAAAGAGCCAGAAATCCTCGGTTCAGCAAATGCGCATAAAGCCGAAATTAGATGAGCTTAAAAAGAAATACGGCGACGATAAGCAGAAATACAGCGAGGCTATGCAAAAGCTGTATCAGGAAGAGAACGTATCTATGTCAGGCGGCTGCCTGCCTATGATTTTGCGCCTGGTGCTTATGATGAGCATTTACTACCTCATTATGTCCCCGCTCACCTATATGTCGCACGCAGAGCCAACGCAGGTTAAAAACGTTACTACCGCCATAAGCGAAAGCCTTACCGACCTGCAAAAAAGCAACGAAGAAGAATACAAAAAAATAACCGACGAAATCTCCTGGAAAAATGGCGGCAACAACGAGCTTAGTATAGTTAAAATTATACGCGAAAAGCCTGAGGTTATAAAGGAGCTGCTCTCAGATGAGGAATACACGAAAATAGAAAACGACCTTAAATCAATTACAGCAGCCGATGAAAAGGCGAATGTTGACTATTCGTTCTTTGGAATAGACCTAACCCAGACACCTAAATTTTCATTTGATATTTTCCATAACGCGCAGCTTATTTGGGTAATGCCGATTATGGCGTTTTTAGCGCAAATGCTCACAAGTGCGCTGTCGCTTATGATGCAGAAAAAGCTCAACCCCGATTCGCCCAATATGGCGGGAATGATGCTCACAATGCCGCTTCTCTCCCTGTTTATCGGCTTTACATTGCCCGGCGGCGTTGCGTTCTACTGGGCGTGCTCGTCACTTATAGGCGGGTTTATACAGGTAGGCGTGCAGCAGTTCTACGGCCCGCAGCGCATGCTTGCCCGCGAGCGCGTAAAGGAGCTTACAAAGCAGTGTGATTTTGAAGCTCAGCAAATGAAAAAAGCCGAACAGGCAAATTTAAACGGCGAAAAAACAGAATAAAAACGCCGCGGTGTGAAATTGCGCCGCACAGAAGGAGGATTTTTCTTGATAAAGGAAGCAAGAGGATACGGCAATACCATAGACGAGGCAAGAGAAAATGCCGTTGCAATGTTAAACGCGTCGGAAAACGACGATATTCAGTTTGAGGTTATAGCAACCCCTAAGAAAAAAACGCTCGGAATTTTCGGCGGAAGAAAGGCGGAGGTTCGCGTTTTTGTGGAGCTGCCTGATGAAAAGCCCGCAAAGCAGAAGCGCCCGCAGCCCAAAAAAGAAAATAAGCCCGCAAAGCAGGCTGAAAAACCCGTAAAAGAAGAAAAAGCGCAGGAGCCTAAAGCTGAGAAAAAAGCCGCCCCTGCCGCAAAACCCGAAAAGCCGCAAAGACCCGACCCGACAGAGGGCTTCGGCGAGCTGAAAGAAATAGCTGAGCTGCCCGCAGATTCAAAGGCTGCCCGCGCCGCAAATTATTTAAGGGCTATACTTGATAACCTCGGCTGCTCTGATATAACAATGAAAGCCGCAGCCAAGGAAAACGCCGTGCTTATAAGCCTTGAGGGTGAGTCGGTTGGCGTTATAATCGGTCACAGGGGCGAAACGCTTGATTCAATTCAGTATTTAACCAGCCTTGCCGCAAGCAACGGCGGCGGGTATTTCAAGGTCACCATAAACATAGGCAACTACCGCGAAAAGCGCGAGGAGGCGCTTGTAAACCTTGCAAAGCGCGTTTCCGAGCAGGTTATAAGAACCGGCCGCAGCCGCAGCCTTGAGCCTATGAATCCTTATGAGCGCAGAATAATTCACACCGCCGTGCAGGAAATTGACGGCGTGGTTTCCACCTCGTTCGGCGAGGGCGCTGCGCGTCGCGTTGTAATAGGCGTTGAGGGCGGCGAAATGCATCCCCCCAGAAGAGGCGGCAGAGATTCACGCGACGGCGGTCGCCGCAGACCTTCATCATCAAGAACAACCTCTGCCCCCACACCGAACAGAGAGCCGAAAAAGGATAATGACGCTCCTCTTTACGGCAAAATCAACTGATTTTAAAATTAAAAAATTCTTAACGGATTGATTTAAATTATCGGGCAACAATATTATTGAGACCCATATGTTGTTCTGAATTTTTGTACGGGGAGTGCGTTTTTTGGAAAAGTTTGTAATAAACGGCGGGCGCCCGCTGCACGGCGAGGTTCGCATAAGCGGCGCAAAAAATGCCGCCGTTGCCATTCTTCCGGCTGTTTTGCTTTCTGACGGTCCTTGCGTTATAGAAAATCTTCCTGATATATCCGATGTTTCCACCATTCTTAAAACCATGCAGTCTTTAGGCGCACAGATAAGAATGATAAACAAATCTACCGTGGAAATTGACCCGCGCCATGTAAATTCCTTTGTTGTTTCCAAAAAAATGGCAGAGGGAATGAGGGCTTCAAGCTATTTTCTCGGCGCGCTTTTGGGCAGAATGTTACGCGCCCGCGTAGCGCCGCCCGGCGGCTGTGATTTCGGCGTTCGCCCTATTGACCAGCACATAAAGGGCTTTGAGGCGCTGGGCGCCAAAATGACCATAGAAAACGGAATGGTTGACGCAAAGGCAATGTCGCTTACCGGCTGCCTTATTTATCTTGACGTGGTATCCGTCGGGGCTACAATAAATATAATGCTGGCTGCCGCTAAGGCGGACGGTCTTACAATTATAGAAAACGCCGCGCGCGAGCCGCACATAGTGGATCTTGCCAACTTTTTAAACTCAATGGGCGCAAACATAATGGGCGCGGGCACCGGCGTTATTAAAATACGCGGCGTTAAGCACCTAAGCGGCGCTGATTACAGCATTATTCCCGACCAGATTGAAGCGGGAACATATATGGCGGCGGCAGTAGCCACGCGGGGCGATATACTTGTAACAAACGTAACGCCTAAGCACCTTGAATCAATTATAGCAAAGCTGCGCGAAACAGGCGCGGAAATTACCGAATTTGATGAATCGGTTCGCGTAAAAATGACGCGCCGCCCGCGCAAATGCAACGTTAAAACAATGCCGCACCCCGGTTTCCCAACCGATATGCAGCCGCAAATAGCGGCGGTTTTAAGCATAGCAGACGGTACAAGCATAATAACCGAGGGCGTGTGGGACAGCCGTTTCAGGTATGTTGAGCAGCTCACCTTTATGGGTGCGGATATTCAGGTAGACGGCAAAATGGCGGTTATAACCGGCGTTGAAAAGCTAAAGCCATCCCCCGTGCGCGCGGTTGATTTGCGTGCCGGCGCCGCAATGATAATTGCGGGGCTTTCAGCCGAGGGAACAACCGAAATTGAAGAAATTGACCATATTGACCGCGGCTACGAAAACGTGGTTGAAAAATTCTCCGCCTTGGGCGCGGATATAAAGCGCGTTAAAACCTTTGATAATTTTCAGGCTTTAAAGCAAGCATAATTTATAATTCGTAATGCGGAATTCGTAATGCGGAATTATTATTACAGTGTAAAATAGCTCCCGCAAATAATGGGGGCTATTTTTAATTTTTAAATTCGGGAGTAAAAAAATGTCGAAAATATGTCCGCTTTTCAGCGGGTCTACCGGCAACAGTACATATATAGAGGGTGCAACCGGTGCTGTTCTTACCGACGCGGGTGCCTCCTGCAAAGCCCTTACCGCCGCAATTCAAAGCGCGGGCGGCGAAATCGAAAAAATAGCGGCGGTGGTTATAACTCACGAGCATATAGACCACATAAAGGGCTTAAAGCCCCTGCTTAATGCGGCTAAAGACGCCGTGCTTATATCCTCTGCCGAAACCATTGAGATACTTGCCGCAGCCGGCAAAATACCGCCGCACACCAAAACCGCGGCGATAGAAAACGAAACGCTGGAGGCGGGCGGTATAGGCATATCCCGCTTTGCCACAAGTCACGACGCAGTCGCTCCCTGCGGGTACTGCTTTTTTATGCCCGACGGGCGTAAAATTTCCGTTTGCACCGACCTCGGCATTATGACCGATACCGTGCGCAGCGCCATTGCGGGCAGCGACGCGGTGCTTTTAGAATCAAATTACGATATTGATATGCTCAAAAAAGGCCCCTACCCTGCCGAGCTTAAAATGCGCATAATGTCAGACCACGGGCATTTATCCAATAACGCCTGCGCCGCCGAGCTGGCAGGGCTTTTAAAAAGCGGCACAACGCGGTTTATTTTGGGGCATTTAAGCAGAAACAACAACACCCCGCTTTTAGCGCTTTCCTCCGCTAAAAACGCGCTTACGGGCGCGGGCGCGGTTATCGGTTCGGACTGCATTTTAGAGGTTGCAGCCCCTGAAAATAACGGAGTGACGGTTTTATGATGAAGGTAACCATTATAGCCCCCGAGGGGCTTAAGGAAAAATATTTGCGCGAGGCGGCAGACGAATATATAAAGCGGCTGCGCGGCTTTTGCGATTTAAGAATCGCGGAGTTTTCGCCCTTTAAGCTGCCTGAAAAACCGAGCGCCGCGCAAATAGCCGCCACGCTTGACCGCGAAGCTGAGCAGATTTTAAAGAAAATTCCCGAGGGCAGCCGCACAGCCGCCCTTTGCATTGAGGGCAAAATGCTTTCAAGTGAAGAATTAGCCGCCGAAATACGCGCGGCGGATAATTCGGGCACACCCTTCACCTTTATAATAGGAAGCTCGCACGGACTTGCGGAGCAGGTTAAAAAAAACGCCGATATACGGCTTTCATTTTCAAAAATGACCTTCCCGCACCAGCTTTTCAGGGTGCTGCTGCTTGAGCAGCTTTACCGCGCCTACAAAATAAATTCCGGCAGCGCATATCATAAGTAATATTATACAATAATGTCTGACCGGGATAATTGCTTATCGGAAAATGTTTTTTTGATTTTAGATGTTAGACGTTAGATATTAGATAGCGGCGTTGCCGCTCTTAGCCTCCCACATAAAAAATAGACAAACTATAAGCTCACTACAGCTGAACAAAGCCGTTGTGGGCATTTTATTATTCAGATGTAAGAATTGAATTTTTCTCTACTGTAGCCTCACCGGAATAGCTGCCCCATTGCGGGGTAACGGTTAATTCCTGTTTTTTTGCTGCACTCACCTTAAATGTAAGCGTGTCGGCGGTCAACTGACCCGTATAATAGTCTTTTCCGCCAAGCGTTATTTTGCAATAGCCCGCGGTTGCCGTGCCGTCCGGGGTAAGAGTTACGGTATATTTCTTCTCGGCTTCAAGAACGGCGGTTGATCCCCCGTCCTTAACCGCAATATTCAAATTTTCCCCGTCGCTTTTCGCCGTTACCGTAACGGTGTAGGACGCCGCTTGAATAACCGCCGTTCCTGCCGAGGTGGTGGCGGTAAACCACGCCCAGGTTGCGCCGCAAAGAGAAACCGCGCAAATGCCCATTCCTATAAAGGATAGTACCAATACCCTGAATATCCCGCTTTCCTTTTCCTTTGCGTGGCGCGGCTTGTGAAAAAAGACCCGATATATTCCCGAAACGTTTTTCTCATTTACAAACGGTAATAAGCATAAATAATGGCAGCGCAGTTCTCTTTCCCAGTGGCGGCGCTCCGCTATGCTTTGCGCGCGGCGTATTTCCGATTTTAAATATCCTTTATCTTCATTAAATCGTCTGAAAAAAATTGCAGCCCGCCCCACAATCAGAAAAAAGAAAAACGCAATAAGCAAAAAAAGCAATAATATTGCACCGCTTTCATTTTCCATTATATTCAGGTCCCCTTTCTTTATTCTTAATTATCCCGGCGTTCAAAAGGCACAAGCCCTTTGTTTATGCCCTTTGAACGCCCCTCCGCCCGAGGGCGGAGAGGATTGAAACAAATCTTTATTTTGTAATTGTGTAGAACCCGTCTGCACCCTTAGCCGACTGCTTAGCGCCTGCCGCAAGGAAGCCTGAATATGTGGGCTGATTAACCTTTACCGGGTTTACGGGGTCAACCAGCAATGTACCAGACACACTCGTCCAGCCATTAGTCTTTCTGTGGAAAATCAATCCCGCCAGGGAAGTATCCGTGTAAGAATTTTCATTGGCAGAATATGTTCCGCCCTTAACGGTAACAGTAGAATCCTTCGGAATATCAAACACAGTATTGTTACCCGTAGCTGTAAAGGTGCAGTCATTAACTAAAACGTTACCCTTTACTTGGGTAAGGTAGGAATTTCTGCCTGCCGTCTTGAAAATACCGCCGTTAATAACAACATCTACATTTGCGTCACTATCGCTGGTAATAATGTAACCATAGTCTCTATGTGAAACGAACTCACCGCCGTTTACGGTAACGGTGCTCTTTTCAGTCCTGCTATAGCAAGGAATTTTTATCATATAGTTGTAGCTGCCAACCGCGTCAGTGTTTTCGAAGTACCCGCCGTTTATTGTCAAATTTGAATTGCGCGCCTGTATAACCGAAGCATATCCAGATGAACCTACCTTGTTATAAGTGCTCACAAATCTGCCGCTCTCGATAGTTATATCGGAATTGGCAGCATTGATTGTACCGTAAGAATCATCTGTTGTAATTGTGCCTTCTTTGCTTTCCGATGAGTCCTTAATAACAACGGTGGAGTTCTTTACCTCAAGCTTCTTGGTGTTCAGGCTCTTACCGTTTAAATCAATAGCAACGTCCTTACCGTTTACAGGGAGTGCGTCGGCAGTTATATCATCGTAAAGCTTAACTGTCTTACCGTTAATATCGTCCGAGTTCAACACTTCTTCAAGCTTTTCAAGAGTTGCAACCGGCTGTACTTCCGGATAATCGGCATTTGCATCATACTGATTATTATAGCTGTCGCTCTCAACAGTATCCTGTGTTGCAACAACCGTAATAGCAATACTATCAATGCTCAAGCCCTGATAATCGTTATTAGCGGTCTCCTGCATATGACCCTTTATAGTGAAGGTATCAAAGCTTTCTGCATCGCCTTTTTGAGCTGCTAAATGCTTTTCGCTTTCCAAAGCATATGAAGTGCCGCCTACCTCGTATGTCCAGTCAATAACGTCCAAAAGCATTAAATCGTTCTTGTCGTTTTCGGGGGTAGCGTCCTTCGCGCCGGCAATAGCAATTTTATATTTGAGTGCTAAATTGCCCTTATTTACTATGCGTAGCTCAGGCAATGCATAGGTTACGCCCGGCTCCCAAAGTATTTCCTCTGCTTCTGCGCCGGGCGCCTTTACGAAATTAAGCGTTTTGCCCTCAACATTTTCCCAACTGCCGTCCGGGTTATGCTTTTCAAGAGCTACATCAAGTATGCCTGACTGAATTCTGTTTACCGCAGCCTTTGCGGTGTCGGTAAACCACGCGAAGGTGGTTCCGATAAGCATCGCAACGCATATAAGGATCGCAAATGCGCTGGAAAGCAATGCCCGTTTGGTTGATTTGCTGTTTGTCATTGTTTATTTACCTCCTTATTTTTTTATATTTTTTCAATGACAATATGTAAACACGGTTTGCGCCGTAACTACACCAATACAATCAAAATGCACAATTCTTCGTTTATGCCCTTTGATTGCCCCTCCGCCGCGAGGGCGGAGAGGGTGGAAATAGGGTTTTACTTAATAATCACGGATGTGCCGCTTTGCTGTGCGGTGTGTCCCGTACCGACATAGCTAGAGAGTGCGTCAACGTTCATGTTTGCAAAGGTTCCGCCGTTTAGAACTGTGAATGTGGCATAGTCCTGAACGAAAAGCCCTTCTGTTCCGTCAAAGGTTCCGCCATTCACCGTCATTGCAGCACCGTTGGAAACTGCTTTGAAAGAATTTGAAGTTAAGGTTCCACCGTTGATTACGGCTGTTCCAAGATAGTCGTTGGAAAGGGCCCAAAATCCGGTGGAGGTCACGGTCACATCATTTACGGTTAAATCGCCATATCTGCAATTCTTAATTCCACTGGAATCGGTATCAAGTTCCAAAGCGTTGATTTCCATCACTGCATGCGTAGTGGAAGCACCAGGATCAAAATAATTCCAGCCATTGGTGATAGCAAAGCCATTTCCGTTCTTTAGGACGACCTTACCACCATTGAAGGTCATCTTGCCAAAGTTTTCAACTACATGCCATGTATTTCCATTGGCGCCGTCACGAGAAATTGTTCCGCCCTCGACTACACAGACTGCATTATCTCCGTTGCGAAGTGCTGCAGTGTTGCCCTTGAGGGAGATGATTTGACCGCTTTTATCTGCGCTTGAATCTGTCAGAGTAAGATGGCCTTTATTCAGAATGGTGTGCGATCCAGCATTCGTTACAGTGCGACCATTCAAATCCAGGGTTACATCCTTATCCTCAGGGATGACGAAGTTGTTGGTCGTAATGCTGTTCGTCAGCACGATATTGACATGAGCTGTTGCATTGCTTACAATGGCCTGCAGTTCGTCTCCCGTTGTAACTAAAATAGGATATTCAGCGTCTTTGTCGTACTGATCGTCAATGCTGTCTTTCTCATATGTAGCCTGTGTAGCTACAACAGTCAGGCACATACCGGTCGCGGTTGCATTCTGATATTCGTTGCCGGCGGTTTTTAACATATGATAGCCGAAGGACCAGGCAGGAGAAGCTTCGCCGGGCTTGAGAACCTCGGGTTCAATATTGATATCCGTGCCGTCCGTATCAGTCGGTGTCTTAAACACAGGCTCAAGAACTTCAGCAAGCTTGCCGGTAACACCCAACAGTTCGTTGACATACTCAAACTTTACTGCCAGATTGCCTTTGTTGACCACACGGACTTCGGGTACATAGTATGTACAGCCCGGTTCCCAAAGGATCTGAGTGCCTTCGGCAGGAATTTTGCCCTCTACGAGGAACGGGAGTGTCTTGCCTTCGGCGTTGACCCAATTGCCGTCCTTGTCCTTCATTTGCAATTCAATGTCCAGATTTCCCGCCTGGATCTTATTGACCCCGGTGGATGCGGTGTCGGTGAACCACGCGAAGGTGGTTCCGATGAGCATTGCAACGCACATAAGGATAGCCAGTGCGCTGGAAACCAATGCCCGCTTGGTGGATTTGCTGTTTGTCATTGTGTTTTTCCTCCTTATTCTAAATTTTTCAATGACAATATGTAATCACGGTTTTTCCGTGTTTACACCGTAGGTGTGGTGTCGGAGTCTGCTTTCTCCGGCTGCCTTTGCTCATTCTGCGCCATTTGCGCCTTCATTTGCAGCAGCTCCTGCATCATACGCTGTGTTTCGGCGCGCTCGGCGTCAATCTTATCCCTTTCCGCCTGTAACTCCGCCTGCTGCTCGGCTTTATAATTGCGGAAAAGGCGAATACAGCGTATGCCCTCGCTTAATATCAGGAGCAAAAACGGAATAAGAATACAAACAATATAACCCGGTGTGGTTTTCAAAAACTGAAAAAACATTCCGACTTTCGGAATATGCTTTTCATACTTTCCCAAAACATAAGGATATGTTACAATGGTTTCATCATCGGTATCGGTGGTGGTACCGTAGGTAACAAATCCCGGGTCGCCGTTTGCGTCGGTTGTAATTTTACGGATTTTATGCGTTACGGTTTCGCCGTAATTCGCTGAATTTTGGGAGGTGTAAGCGATAATATCGCCCTCCCTGAGGGTTGCGGGGTCAACAGCCTTTACAAGCGCAAGATCGCCGGCGCCAAAATCGGTCTTGCTCATTGAATCGGATAAAACTATAAACGCCTTATAGCCGAACAAATTGCGATCGGCGCGGTCGAAGGTAGCAACCGACACAACGGTAAATATCATCATACAGGCGGCAAGCGCCACTATAAGCCACACCGCAGCGGCGCGCAGTATTTTTAAAATTTTCATTGCAGCATCTCCTCGGTGCAAAGCTCTAAAAGTGTTTTCATTTCCTCGTCTGATACGGTGCTATCAGTATCAGGGCGGCGGTATAGCCTGTAAAAGCAATCCTCGCAAAGCTGACCGCAGCCTTTAACATAATTTTTGCGCTCGCTTACCGGCATATCCGCCGGCACGCCGGCGTCCCTTCCGCAAAGCACGCATTTATCGTTCTCGGCAATTTTCATACTTCCGCACTCCTAATCAAACAGCCTGTTCGGGTTGTTTTTGGTCTGTGTTGCCTCGGCGCACATAGTAAATGTTAAATCGAGGTTTTGCGTTTCGTTGCCCTTATCCTCGGGAAAGTGAAAGTAAACGGTCAGGTTTCTTTTCTGCCCGATTTTTAAGGTATCATCAGCGGCGGTTACATTTTGCTGCGTCAGCTCGCTTGCCGTGCCGGAATACATCGCTCTGTCGCCGTCCTTAACGGTTATCTCAAGCACGTCGGCAAGTCCGCCCGAAACATTTTCCAAGTAAATGCGGTAGTATACATCCCAGGTGCTGTCGTTTTCAATAAAGAAATCCTTTTTCACGGTCATACCCGGCTCAA
>OGDU01002793.1_pt1 | contig 10570 bp, 13 predicted proteins | sample 1570371 | NCBI WGS metagenome assembly OGDU01 (sample SAMEA2581977, study PRJEB24529) | metagenome | biome: Human gut stool | place: China | collected 2011
AAGGCCCTCGGACGGCTGAAAGTGCAGACCGGCTCTCTGGACTGCCTTGGCTGCGGGCATGAGCAAAACTGCGGCGTGCATGGCTGCGCGATCATCCGTGAGGCGGCCGACAAGCTGCAGGCGGTGGCAGAGTTTTGCGAGAGGCGAAGCGATACTTAAAAAATCCCTGCGATTGACAAAAATGAAAATCGCGGGTATTCTTAAGAACTACATGCGGACGGGGATGACCTCGTCCGCTATGGTGTTCAATTTGAACACCGGGGAGGGGAAAGTGAAACGAAGGAAAACAGTGCGGGCCGGACGGCTCGTCTGGGACGCGGTTTACACTGTGCCGCGGCCGAACGCCAGCAAGCAGGAGCGCAAGCGCATCCGTGAGGTGACGGAGGAGCAGATCCAGCGCACCAACGCCAATACGGCGCAGCGCAAGCTCGAGCAGCTGCTAGCGTGCAACTTTGCGGAGAACGATCTGGTTTTGACTGCGACGTATCGCGATGAGGATTTACCGGAGAGCGCCGACGTGACACGCAAGCACCTCGGCAAAGTGTTCTCGCAGATGCGGGCCTACCGCAAAGCGCGAGGTCTGCCGGATCTCAAGTACATCTACGTCCTCGAGGGCAGGCATGGAGACCACCGGCCTCACGCGCATATTATTATCAATGCAATCGGCGGCGATCTTGAGCTTTTCAAGTCGCTCTGGCTCTGGGGCGATGATGTGCAGCTCAATTACATCCGTGAGCGTGGCTACGACGGTTGGGCCGGTTATCTTACCAAAGAACGCCGGGAAGCGAGCCTGAACGGCAAAAAACAGTTTGTACCCAGTCGCAACCTTGACCGACCGGTCACGACTTACGAGTGGGTGGACGACGGCACGAGTGTTGACGCACCACCGGGCGCACAGGTGCTCGATGAGGGCGGCGGCCGGAATGAGATCGCATCCTGTAGGTTTGTAAAATACCTGCTGCCCTGGTCGGCGGCAGTTCATAATAATAACGCAACGCGCACGCATACGCGCGTTGTTTCTGGCTTGGAATGCTCTATAACATATCAACAGGGATTGGAGAAAAAGCCAAGCAGGGGTAGACAAAGGAGTAAATCGCGTGTATAATCAAAATCGAAAAAAGATCCGGTGCCCGCGATGCGGCAAGCCGACCAAGGTTTGGGTCGTGCCGGGAACAACCACGCTGCAGCAGTTTCCGCTGTGGTGCGAAAGATGCAAATGTGAGTCCACCGTCGACTACGACGGTGTAAGCCAACGTCTAAGCAGACAGGAGCTGACTTCGTAACACTCGAGCGCAATGTTCGTCGAGTGTTGCAAGCCAGCTCCTGTTTTTTTTATTTCCACCGGAAGGAGGCGAGGCCGTGCAGACGGTTGCCGAGATGATCCCGGATTACAAGAAAAATCTTGATGCGCTGCGAGCACGGCGCCGCGAGCTGATCGCCGAGCGTGAGCTCGAGCCGCGCTTCGAGCGCCGGCATGCGCTGACTGTGCGCATTATCCGGCTCGATGGCATCATCGCCAGCACGACGGCGGCGCTGCATGACATGATCGCCTATGCCGACTAAGCCGCTGCGGCCGTGCCGCCATCCGGGCTGCCGGGAGCTCGTGCGGTGTGGATACTGCGATAAGCACAAGCCGCGAGACGCGGATCGGCGCTCAGCGGAGTCCAGGCAGTGGCGCGCATGGTACGGCACCAAGCTCTGGACGGATGATCTCCGGCCGACGCAGCTGCTGCGTGAGCAATGGTGCCGGGAGTGTGCACGGCATGGCATTCGCACCAGAGCGACGGACGTGGATCACATCGAGCCGCATAACGGCGACTGGGAGAAGTTCACGGACCGCAGCAATCTGCAAAGCCTGTGCCACAGCTGCCACAGCGCAAAGACCATGGCGGAAAGCCGAGCTAAATCTCGCGGCCAGAGCGGCCGGAAGGGCTGACGCTTGGACGAGCGCAGCGCAGGCGCGACGTGCGCGGCTTTGGCGGGAAATCTCAAGATTTCCCGGACTACCCCCACCCCGAAAAAGTTTTCGGCGGCGGGGCGTCTGACCGCAGCCGGGCTTCCGTGCGAGATTTTTTCCCAATGAGAGCGGGAATTTTGGAGGGTATGGAAATGGCAAACAGGAAAAGCGCCGGTCCGGCAGGACCGGGCGAGGTAAAAGCGGCGTGGTTTATGCCGGAACAGATGGTGCGCGTGCCGATCGGCGAGCTGGTGCCGTATGCCCGCAATGCGCGGACGCACAGCGAGAGCCAGATCGCGCAGATCAGAGCGAGCCTGCGGGAGTTTGGTTTTGTCAATCCGGTGCTGATTGACAGCGACCGGAATATCATTGCAGGCCATGGGCGCGTGCTGGCGGCGAAGGCCGAGGGCATGACCGAGGTGCCTTGCGTGCTGGTCGAGCACCTGACGGAGGCGCAGCGGCGCGCGTACATCCTGGCGGACAACCGGCTTGCGGAGAAGTTGCGAGAAAAGTATTTTCAGGATGGGCATGTAAAAGATTTGGTACTGACAGATGATATCCTTTTTTCGAGTTCTTCGGCGGCAGCTGATTTGGAAATGGAAGACCCGAACGAAGAACCACCTGCCGCCGAAGATGACGGCGACAGCGGCGAACCGGATTCCGATACGCCCAGCCGCGCACAGGACGGCGATGTGTGGAAACTCGGAGACCACATCCTTTTGTGTGGAAATTGTACCGAAAAACCGTATTTAGACAAAATTTTCGGGGGGGGGTAACACAAAAAGTTGATTTATTGCTTACTGACCCGCCGTATGGCGTCGATTACGTCGGCAAGACCGGCGATGCAATGACCATCGAGAATGATGGCGCTGACCGTGACGCGCTGATGGAACTGCTGACCGGCTCGTTTGGTGCTGTCAGCGAGTGGCTGCGAGAGGGCGCAGCGTATTACATCTGGTGTGCGGACAAAACGTGGGGTGTGTTCGCTCAGGCGGTGGAACAGCTTGGATGGCCGGTGCGCCAGCAGCTGATCTGGAACAAGGACTGCTTTGTGCTGGGCCGCCAGGACTACCAATGGAAACACGAGACGTGCCTGTATGGCTGGAAGCCGGGAGCCGCGCACAAGTGGTGCAGCGACCGCAGCCAAACGACCGTGATCGACTGTCCGCGCCCGAAGGCGAACCGCGACCACCCGACCATGAAGCCGATTCCGCTGTTTGACTACCTGATCCGCAACAGCACGGACGTTGGTGACACGGTGTATGACCCGTTCTGCGGCAGCGGCACGACGCTGCTGGCCTGCGAACAGGCAAACCGCAAATGCGTGGCGGTGGAGCTGTCGCCGCGGTACTGCGATGTGATTTTACGCCGATGGGAGACGCTGACCGGCCGCAAGGCCGAGCGGCTTCGGAATTTGAGAGAGTGAGGTGACGAGATATGCCAGCAAGCAAGCCAATTCCGCGGGAGGCGGACGGGACGGTGGACATCAAGCAGGCGCGAAAGCGAATGCGGGGACACCGGACGGATGCGGAGATCGAGGAGAAGGCAAAGCGCGAGGTGCGCGCGAAGGAGCCAAAGCGCATTCAGGTGCCGAAGTACCTGCCGCAGGGAATGGCGGACGAGTACCGGCTAACCGCGAAAAAGCTGGTGGCGCTGCATATCTTCTCTGACCTCGATTACGACATGCTCGCGCGGTATTTTATCGCGCGGGCGGCATGGATGCAGGCGCAGAACCATGCGACGGCCGCCATCCGCGAGGGCGACGCCAAGGAGGCGGGGTCGTGGACGAAAACGGTCAGCGTCTACTTCGGCCAGTGCCAGAGCTGTGCGGCGGCGCTCGGGCTGAGCGTGTCGGCACGCTGCCGTCTGGTGATGCCGGAGCCGCCCAAGGATGAGGCGGACGAGGACCCGCTCAGCAAAATGCTGCGCGAGCGGGCGGAGCGCCGGAAGGCGTGAGACATACGTCCGGGGCTGTGACGGGCAGTGCAATGCCTGCTCGAGCTTCGACCTTTGGCGGCAGGTGAGTTTTGTGATATTTCCTCGCCTGTCCGTCAGAGCCTCGGACGAGGACAGGAGGACAAAATGCAGAAACGGACGATCTGCCCGATGACGTGCCCGATGATCAATGCGCAGGGGTTCTGCGAGAGTTCATGGCGGCGCGCCGGGCAGGTGCGCGAATGCCCGCACGATCGGCTGCGGCGAAAGACGCGCAGAAAGAACAAAAAGTGAATATTCCGACGCTCTGACGGGCGAGATGGCCGCCCGAACGATACCCCTTTATGTTTATCTATTCCTAACAGGGCGAACGCGGCGAGGTTTTCCTTTCTTTGTCCTCGCCCGTCCGTCAGAGTGCCGGAAAAGCTGTCGCGAGACTCCTGTCCTGCGGCGGACGGCGATAGCCATATGCGCCGGCCGACCGCGCCGGGACGCGGGCAAGGATACGACGGATGAGCACCGGAATGCTGACGAGCGGTGCGTCCGCCGGAGGGCAGGAGAAAGCTGTCGCGAAACTGGCGTTTCGCCGACAAGCTGTGTTCTATATCGTAGAACACGAGAGGGGCAAAACCCGAGGTGCGAGACTCCGGTTTATGCAGCCGCTTCGTGACTTCTGTTTGATGCGCGCTGCCGCGCGGCGGCGCACGAGGCAAAAAAGTGTTCAATTTGAACACCGTAAAATTTATCCGACGCTGTGACGGGCGGCAAGAGCTGCCCGAGAGGCATGGGCGGGTTTTGAAAATCTCCGTCGGGCGCGACCGCTTCGCGCGGTCCGTCCGTCAGAGCGCCGGAAAAGGAGAGAGTGAAAAATGACCATCGAGGAAATGAACAGAGCGATGCTGGTTTATACGGCAATGCACGAGCTCCAGCGGGCGCTCCTGCTCGGAGGCTCAGCGCTTCGCGAGCGCGAAAAGGAGCTCATCGAAGCTGTCAGCGTGTGGCTGGACGGCAGGCGGCGCGAGGATGCCGCGCAGGAGACACCGGACAGGAAAGAAGGAGAGACCATGACCCAGAAGGAAAAATACAGACGCACCCGCGAGGCTATGCGCATGGCGCTGAGGCACATCGACGCAAAAGAGCCGGACGTTGAGGACTGCCTGCGCGAGGTGGTGGATGCTGTTTCGGCAGAGCTGCCGAAGATCGAAGGCGTTGCCGAAACGGAAGAAAAGAAGGGGTGGAGCGAAGTGACGCAGGAGAAATACAAAAAGGTCGCCGCTGCGATGCGCAGGGCGCTGATAGGCATCTGCGGAGATTTCGCGGATGTGGAGGACAGGCTGCGCACGGCGGATGTGGAAATTCAGTCGGTGCTGCTGAGCGAGAGGATTTGCGCGCGGCCGGCAAGCTATCCGATCGAGGGCATTGCCGTCGAGGCGGAAAAGCTCGAAACTGAGAATGAACCGGACGAGGGCGAGAGCGAGGCGAAAAAGCTGACGCGCGCGGCGGTGCTCGAAAAGGCACGTGCGTGCGTGTGCGGTGAGCGCGAGGAGGACTACGGCTCGCCGGAGGACAGCTTCGGCTGCATCGCAGAGCTCTGGGAGACTTATCTCCGCGCGGCGTGCGTCTCGCCGGACGCCATTGTCACGGTGACGCCGACGGACGTCGCGATGATGATGGCGCTGCTTAAAATCGCGCGTGTCGGCACGAGCCCCGTCGGCGGCACGGCGGACAGCTTTGTCGACCTGGCAGGCTATGCGGCCTGCGGCGCGGAGTGCGCAGAGGTGACGGTATGAGCTGGACAGGCTGGAGGGGAAAGTATGAACGCGAATGAAGTAAACGCGGTGATCGACAATCTCGCGGACAAGCTCGGCCTGGCGGCCGGGAACGCGGCACAGCTCGTGCCGGAGTTTGCGAAATACAGCATCGCGACGGATGCTGTGCGGCTGCTGGCGTTCGGACTGATCGTCGCGACGTGCGCGGCGTTCATTATCTGGGCGGCGCGGCGAGACCCTGATTGGGGAGACGATCCGAAGTTGGTTTACATCGTCTGCGGCATTATCGGCGTGATTTCTACGGCCATGTTTCTGGACAGGCTGTTCGACCTTGTCGGGTGGCTCGCGTCGCCGCAGTCGGCAACCGTGAAATACATTCTGGGGGTTATGAAATGACCGGAAATAATTATCAGCGCAAGGCGATGTGCACGGCGACGCTGAAATGCCGCGATATGGCGAATGCGGCGCTCGGGCTTGCCGGTAAGGCGGGCGAGGTCGAGGCCGAGATGAAGAAGTGCCTTTACCAGGAACGCGAGTGGGACTCTGCGAAGATCATCGAGAAGCTCGGAGACGTACTCTGGTACGTCGCGCTGACGGCGGACATGCTGAACGTGCCGCTGGACTTTGTGATGGAGTACAATCTCGACAAGCTCCAGAAGCGCTACCCGGACGAGTTTAGCTTCGAGGCGATCGAAAAGCGCGCAGACATGGACACGCTCACATCTGCGACGTAAGCTGCTGCCGGTAGTTTCAAGTAGTTTTCAGTAGTTACAATCAGCGAGCCGGTGCTGCGGCGGGCGGCGTGGTCAGGCCGCCCGAGGTCATATTGCGACTCTCCAAGGGCGGCGCGCCTTACGGAACGGGCGCGCCTTCCGCCGGAGCACCGGAGACAAACCGCTGCAAAAATGCAGCGCAAAAACCAATGTCCGCTGCGTTTTCGCAGCGCGAGCCAGAGGCCAGCGAGCCTCCAAGCCGACATCTTTAACCCCGAAAGAGGGGTGAGGTGTCGGCTTTTCTTTTTGGCTTTATCCACAAGATATTGTGCCGGTGTGGATAAGGCTGTGCATGATGTGGATAAACGAAAGGAGGCGGCGCGGTGTTTGACAGGGAGCAGGCGGATTTTGTGTGCGACTATCTCGAGTGCCTGACGTGCTCAAGCGGCGTGCCGCTGCGGCTGATCGACTGGCAGCGCGACATGGTGCAGGCGTTTTACGGCGAGATGACCGAGGACGAGGACGCGCCGGGCGAGTATCTGCGCAAATATCAATACCTTTACCTCGAGATCCCGAAGAAGAACGGCAAGAGCGAGATCGCGGCCGGGCTCGGCACGTATCACCTGTTCGCGGACGGGGAGACCAACGGCGAGATCTACCTCGTGGCGGCCGACCGCGACAACGCGGGCATTGTGTTCGCGGCGGCGAAGTTCATGGTAGAGTCCTCGCCCGCGCTCAAAAAGCGCAGCCGCATCGTGGACAGCACAAAGACCATCTTTGACACGGTGAGCGGCTCGAAGATGAAGGTGCTGTCCTCGGAGGCGTACAGCAAGCACGGCTACAAGCCGAGCTGCGTGATCTTCGACGAGCTGCACGCGCAGCCGAACCGCGATCTGTGGGACGTTATGACGTTCGGCGCGGGCGCTTCCCGCCGTCAGCCGGTATGGATCGTGCTGACGACGGCAGGCGATGACCCGGACCGAAAGAGCATCGGCTGGGAGGTGCACGAGAAGGCGCTCGGTATCTGGCGGTACCGAAGAGGAGACCGTGACGAGCGGGCGCAGGACGATCCGCGCTGGCTGCCGATCATCTACGGCCTCGGCCTCGTGGAGGACGAGGACAAGCTCCGCGAGATCAACATTTTCGACGAGCAGCTGTGGCGAGACTGCAACCCGTCGGTTGGGCGGACGCTGCGGCTGAGCGCCATCCGCGCGGAAGCACAGGACGCGAAGCGCTCGGAGGCGGCGGAACGGCTGTTCCGGTGGCTCAGGCTTAACCAGTGGATCGCGACGGCAAGCGTCGGATGGATCCCCGTGACGATCTACGACAAGACGCAGTGGAATCCGGAGGGCGCGGCGCACTGGACGGACGCGGTGCGGCTGCTGCGCGGCAAGCGCTGCTTCGGCGGCGTCGACCTCTCCAAGAGCACCGACCTTACGGCCTTCGTGCTCGTCTTTCCGCCGCAGGAGGGGCTGCCGCACTGGGTGGCGCTGCCGACCGGGTGGATGCCGCTCGACGACATCGAGGCGCGCGAGCGCGAGGACCACTGTCCGTACCGCGACTGGATGCGGGCGGGCTTCCTGCACGGCTGCGAAGGCGACATCATCGACTTCGAGGCGGTAGCGGACGCAGTCGTACAGGCGGCACAGGACTACGACCTCCAGATGGTCGGCTTTGACCCGTACCTGGGCGCGACGGTGATGCAGAACATCCGCGACAGGCTCGCCGGGACGGCGACCGAGGTGGTGGAAATCCCGCAGGGTATCCGCACGATCTCGCCGCCGATGAAGGAGCTCGAGCGGCTCATCCGCGAGCACGAGATGCTGCACGTGCACAACACGGCGGCGCGGCAGTGCTTCCTGAACGTGCGGTGCGTAACCGACGACAACGAGAACATCAAGCCGACGAAAAAGCGCAGCCGCGGCCGCATCGATATGACGGTGGCGTGGATCATCGCGTTCGCCACGGCACTGCTGACGCCGGAGCCGACGCTCGCGGACAGCGTGGCGGCGAGCGACTGGCACATGTGAAAGGGGGTGAGATTACATGCGCAAGAAGAAGCTGAACTACATCGCGGCAGAGGAAGAGATCCGACGCATCGCGGCTGGCCGCAACGAGCAGTGCCGCACGGTGACATGGCGCGAGGCGGTGGAGATGTGGGAGGAGAAGCACGGCGAGGACGCACACGCGCGAGCTGCATTTTTCGCCTACATCGGCATCGCGACGACAGACGAGTGCGCCCTGCTCGACGAGCTGGACGCAGATGTACCCGAGGAGGTGACAGAGGCATGAAGGATATCGCAAAAATTCTGCCCGATCTTCTGGTCTGCGGCGGCGCTGTTTGCATCGTTGTCGGACTGACGATGGTCAGCGTGACGGCGGCGTTCATCGCGGCCGGGGTGTTCCTCATCGCCGAGGGCGTGATCTCCGCCATCGGGGGTGACAGCGCATGATCGGACAGTTTATCCGGCGCGTCACCGGGCAGGGCGGCACGCTGACGCTCGACGACCCGACGGGCTGGTACAGCAGCGACCGGCCGCTGTTCGGCGGAAAGGAAATGCAGGCGATGAAGCTGCCGGCGGTGAACGCCTGCATTGAAATCATCTCGGACAGCATCGCGAAGATGCCGGTGTACCTGATGGACAGCGGTACGCGCGAGCGCGTGACCGACCACCCGGCGCTGCGGCTGCTGACAGGCAGGCCGACCGAGGCGCTGACGGCGTTCGACTATCACAAGCTGATGGAGTCGCGGCGCATCGCCTACGGCAACGCCTACGCGCTCATTCTGCGCGACAAGTGGGGCGTGCCGGTGGAGCTGCTGCCGATCGCGCCGGGGTACATGATGCCGCTGCTCGACAGCAACGCGAAGCTGTGGTACGTCGGCATCAACCCGAAAACGCAGGAATACCGCAAGTTCTGGCCGGAGGATGTGCTGCACTACAAGGCGTTTTCCACCGATGGCCTCGAGGGCGTGAGCTACCTCAGACGCGGCGCGGAAACCATCGAGACGGCGCTGCAGGCGCAGCGGTACGAGGGCAACTACTACAAGAACGGCGGACAGGTGTCGGGCGTGCTCGCAACGGAGACCGACCTTTCGAGCAAAACGCGCTTCGACGAGAACGGCAACGCCATCGACCTGAAAAACCGCATCCGCGAGAACTGGGAGAGCATCCACAGCGGCGCAGACAACGCCTTCCGCATCGCGGTGCTCGACCAGGGGCTGAAATACACGCCGCTGACGGCGACGAACCGCGACGCGCAGTTTATTGAGACCAAGGCGGCGAGCGTCGAGGACATCGCGCGGCTGTTCAACATTCCGTTTTACAAGCTCGGCGCAGGCAAGGAAAGCTATGCGGCGAACACACAGGCCGCCATCGAGTACATGCAGCGAACGCTCAGCCCCATCGTTTCCGAGCACGAGCAGGAGGACACGCACAAGCTGCTGCTCGAGAGCGAGAGCGCACGAGGCTTACAGCTGCGGCGCAACATGATGGGCGAGCTGAGGGGCGACTGGAGCGCCCGCGGCGCGTGGTACCAGACCATGCACCAGAACGGCGTTTACTCCGTCAACGACATCCGCGCGCTCGAGGACCTGCCGGACGTGCCCGGCGGCGACGCCAGACTGGCGTCGCTCAACTATGTACCGCTCGAGGATTTCGGGGAACTCAGCCGCAGCCGCAACGGCGGCGGCAACGGTAGGGAAGGAGGTGAGTGAGGATGCGATACAGCTTAAACGGCCACATCGTAGCGGACGGCGACGCGCCGATCCTGCGCTGGTGGGGCATTCCGGCGAGCTGCCCGGCGGACATCCGCGGCGCGCTCGCGCAGAACCCGGAGGGCGAGGAGTTCGTGCTCGAGATCAACTCGGGCGGCGGCTCGGTCTTTGCCGGTTTTGAGATGTACAGCCTGCTGCGAAACGCGTCCCGCCAGGGCGTGCACACGCGCGCCGAGGTGCAGAGCCTCGCGGGGTCGGCAGCGAGCGTCGTCATGGCGGGCGCAGACACGGCGGCGGTGTCGCCGGTGGGACAGGTGATGATCCATCTGCCGAGCACCATTACCGAGGGCAATCAGGGCGTGCACCGCGAGAGCGTGCAGATGCTCGAGAGCATCACGGAGAGCATTATTGCGGCCTACGAGGGCAAGGTGCGCGGAAAGATCTCGCACGACGCGCTGCGCCGGCTGATGGACCGCGAGAC
>OGDU01002801.1_pt1 | contig 10523 bp, 7 predicted proteins | sample 1570371 | NCBI WGS metagenome assembly OGDU01 (sample SAMEA2581977, study PRJEB24529) | metagenome | biome: Human gut stool | place: China | collected 2011
TAAGACCAATAAGTGGATCAATCTTTCCGTTAATAGCTGCATCTGTAAGAACCTTTGTAGTTTCCTGGAATGATGCGGCTGAAAGGAAGCTGTCTGTTGCAAGAGCGGCCTTTGTGATACCGAGGAGGAGCTGAGTGAATGTTGCCTCACGAAGACCTTCTTCGCCGTTGGCAATACGCTTTTTAATCTGCTCATTCTCGTAAAGAACTTCGTTCTTGTCGTAGGTCTGACCTGACATAAAGCCTGTGTCGCCTGCATCCTCAACCTTAACCTTACGCATCATCTGACGAACGATAACCTCAATGTGCTTATCGTTGATTTCAACACCCTGTAAACGGTAGGTACTCTGTACTTCCGAAATAAGGTAGTTCATGACTGCCTCGGGTCCGAGAATATCGAGTATATCGTGCGGATTAACAGCACCATCGGTAATCTTGTCACCCTTTTTGATGTGGTCGCCGTCAAATACCTTTACACGGAAACCGAAAGGAATGAGGTAAGCTCTTTCTTCGCCTGTTTCCTTGTTGAAGATAACAGCGTGCTTTGCGTTTTTGATTTCTTCAAAACGAACATCACCGTCGATTTCACTGATGATTGCAAGGCTCTTTGGTTTACGAGCCTCGAAAAGCTCTTCAACTCTCGGAAGACCCTGTGTGATATCTTCGGCAGATGCAACACCGCCGGTATGGAATGTTCTCATTGTAAGCTGTGTACCCGGCTCACCGATTGACTGAGCGGCAATAATACCGACAGCCTCACCGACAGTAACAGGCTGACGGTTGGCAAGGTTAGAACCGTAGCACTTACGGCAAGCGCCGTGTTTTGCACGACATTCAAGTACCGAACGAATCTTGATGTGGTCAACACCCGAATTAACGATGATGTCAGCCTCTTTGTCGCCCATCATAACATCCTTTGAAACAAGAACATTACCGTTAGAATCGCAGAAGTCATCAAGGAGATATCTTCCGATAAGACGCTCGTGGAGTCCCTCGATAACATTTGATTCGCCTGCTTTGATGTCAAAGATTTCAAGACCTTCTGTAGTACCGCAGTCCTCTTCACGGATAATAACTTCCTGTGATACATCAACAAGACGGCGGGTAAGGTAACCTGAGTCGGCTGTACGAAGAGCTGTATCGGCAAGACCTTTACGAGCACCACGAGATGAAATAAAGTACTCCAAGATGTTAAGGCCTTCACGGTAGTTAGCTCTGATAGGAATTTCGATTGTTTTACCTGATGTATTGGCGATAAGACCACGCATACCTGCAAGCTGTCTGATCTGGCTCATACTACCACGGGCACCTGAGTCAGCCATCATGAAGATTGGGTTGTAGCGGTCAAGGTTTTTCTGGAGGGCATCGGTTACATCGTTAGTAGCCTTTTCCCAGATACGAAGAACTTCTTCGTAACGCTCCTCGTTTGAACGAAGACCCATCATAAACTCATCACGAATAACATCAACTTCCTTCTCTGCCTCGGCAATAATCGCCTTCTTCTGAGGAGGAATAACTGCGTCACAAACGGCAACGGTAATAGCACCCTTTGTAGAATACTTATAGCCCTGTGCCTTAATGTGGTCAAGAACAACGCTTGTTCTTACCGGACCGTGAATTTTGATACATTTATCAATAATCTTCTTAAGACCCGATTTACCAACGAGGAAGTCAACCTCAAACTTGAATCTGTTTTCGGGGATACTTCTGTCAATAAAGCCGAGATCCTGAGGAATAGGATTGTTAAAGATAATCTTACCGATTGTTGTGTCTACAATACCGGATTCGATTTTTCCGTCAATTTCAAGCTCACGGCGAACCTTGATTTTTGAGTGAAGCTCAATGACGCCTGTCTGATAAGCCATCATAACTTCATCAACATCACGGAATACCTTTCCTTCGCCTCTCTCACCGTCCTTATCAAGTGTAAGGTAGTAAGAACCGAGGATCATATCCTGTGTAGGAACTGTAACAGGCTGACCGTCAGAAGGCTTGAGAAGGTTGCCTGCTGCGAGCATAAGGAATCTTGCTTCTGCCTGTGCCTCTGCCGAAAGAGGTACATGGACAGCCATCTGGTCGCCGTCAAAGTCAGCATTATATGCTGTACAAGCGAGCGGATGAAGTTTAAGAGCACGACCTTCAACAAGAACAGGCTCAAATGCCTGAATACCAAGACGGTGAAGTGTTGGAGCACGGTTGAGGAGAACGGGGTGTCCCTTGATTACAACTTCAAGTGCGTCCCAAACATTGTCCTTTGCACGCTCGACAGCTTTTCTTGCTGATTTGATATTCTGCTCTGCTTTAGTTTCAACAAGGCGTTTCATAACGAACGGCTTGAAGAGTTCAAGTGCCATTTCCTTAGGAAGACCGCACTGATACATTTTGAGTTCAGGTCCTACAACGATAACCGAACGGGCCGAATAGTCAACACGTTTACCCAACAGGTTCTGACGGAAACGACCTTGTTTACCTTTCAAACTGTCGGAGAGAGACTTCAACGGACGGTTAGCATCTGTCTTAACAGCACTCGATTTACGAGAGTTATCAAACAAAGAATCCACAGCTTCCTGAAGCATACGTTTTTCATTACGTAAAATAACTTCGGGAGCTTTAATATCGATTAATCGTTTCAGACGGTTATTACGGATAATAACACGACGATACAAATCATTCAAATCGGAAGTAGCGAAACGGCCACCATCCAACGGAACCAACGGACGCAGTTCTGGAGGGATAACAGGTACAACCTTCACGATCATCCATTCCGGTTTGTTACGCCCTCTGGATGCACGGAAGGACTCAACAACCTGTAAACGTTTCAATGCTTCGTTCTTACGCTGTTGCGAACCGTCTGTGCTTGCACGATGGCGCAATTCGTAAGACAAAGAATCTAAGTCCAGACGAGCCAACAAATCATAGATGGCTTCAGCACCGATCTTTGCGATGAACTTATTCGGATCCGTATCTTCCAACATCTGGTTTTCCTTTGGCAGGTTATCCAGAATCTGCAAATATTCTTCTTCCGAAAGCAAGTCCAATTCAGCAATAGTGTCTACACAACCCGGCTGAATCACGACATAACGTTCGTAATAGATAATAGAATCCAGTTTCTTGGTCGGCAAGCCTAACAAGTAACCGATTTTATTGGGCAGGGAACGAAAATACCAGATATGAGCAACAGGTACAACCAAATGAATGTGTCCCATACGTTCACGACGTACTTTTTTCTCTGTAACTTCTACCCCGCAACGATCGCAGACAATACCTTTATAACGAATACGCTTGTATTTACCGCAATGGCATTCATAGTCCTTGATAGGACCGAAAATACGCTCACAGAAAAGACCGTCACGCTCAGGTTTGTACGTACGATAATTAATCGTTTCCGGTTTTAAAACTTCACCACTAGAGTTCTCAAGAATCTCTTCAGGGGAAGCCAGACCGATGGTTATTTTTGAAAAGTTACTCTTTATCTTGTTTTCTTTTCTAAAGGCCATATTTTTTATTTATAAAGAGTTATCAATGAGTAAGTAGATGAGCCGAAACTCATCTACTTATATTGTTTTTGAATTAATCCAGAGTAAAGCTTAAACCAAGACCTCTCAGCTCGTGCAGCAATACGTTCAAAGATTCAGGGATACCCGGTTGTGGCATCGGATCACCTTTCACAATTGCTTCGTAAGCCTTAGAACGTCCAACAACGTCGTCAGATTTGATCGTAAGAATTTCCTGAAGAACATGTGCAGCACCGAAAGCTTCCAGTGCCCAAACTTCCATCTCTCCGAAACGCTGACCACCAAACTGTGCCTTACCACCCAGAGGCTGCTGAGTAATAAGAGAGTACGGACCGATTGAACGAGCATGCATCTTATCGTCAACCATGTGACCCAACTTCAGGAAGTAAGTAACACCCACTGTAGCCGGCTGGTCAAAACGTTCACCTGTTCCACCGTCATACAAGTAACTCTTACCGTAACGGGGTAATCCGGCTTTGTCCGTCCATTCGTTCATATCATCTAATGTTGCACCATCAAAGATAGGAGTAGCAAATTTAACCCCCATCGTCCGGCCTGCCCAACCTAACACAGCTTCAAAAATCTGTCCTAAGTTCATACGAGAAGGTACACCCAGCGGATTCAAACAGATATCAACCGGAGTTCCATCTTCAAGGAATGGCATATCTTCCTGACGGACGATCTTGGAAACAATACCCTTGTTACCATGACGACCGGCCATCTTATCCCCAACCTGGATCTTACGTTTCTTAGCAATGTAAACCTTAGCCATCTGAACAATACCAGTAGGCAGTTCATCGCCGATCGTAAGATCAAATTTCTTACGTCTCAACTCAGCATCCAGTTCCTTATATTTCTTCAAATAATTCAGAATCACCTGCTTGATAAGTTCGTTCTTATCAGCATCGGCAGTCCATTTACTTACTTGGATAGAATTATAATCCAATTCTTCCAGAGCCTTGCGAGAGAACTTAACTCCCTTCGCAATAATCTCTGTATTCATATAGTCTTTAACTCCCTGAGAAACCTTACCATTAGTCAAAACCAACAGTTTATCAACCAACAAGTTCTTCAGGTCAGCCATCTTCATTTCGTATTCCTCATCCAATTTAGGAAGAATAGCCTTGTCTGTCAGTCTGGACTTACGCTTCTTGATGGCTTTCGAGAATAAAGCAGTTTCAATAACTACACCACGAAGAGACGGGGTTGCTTTCAAAGAAGCATCTTTCACATCACCAGCCTTATCGCCGAAAATTGCACGAAGCAATTTTTCCTCTGGAGAAGGATCAGATTCACCCTTCGGAGTAATCTTACCAATTAAAATATCACCCGGTTCAATACGAGCACCCACACGGACAATACCTCTTTCATCCAAATCCTTAGTCGCTTCTTCGCTGACATTCGGGATATCGGAAGTCAACTCTTCCATACCACGTTTCGTTTCACGAACCTCCAAAATGTATTCGTCAACGTGAACTGAAGTAAAGAAGTCTTCACGGACCATACGTTCGTTCAAAACGATAGCATCCTCATAGTTGTAACCCTTCCACGGCATATATGCCACTTTCACGTTACGTCCCAAGGCCAACTCACCATTCTGAGTAGAATAACCTTCCGTCAGGATATCGCCAGCCTTCACACGCTGACCACGATGACAGATCGGACGCAGATCGACAGTCGTACTTTGGTTAGTCTTACGCCACTTCGGAATATTGTATGTCTTAACCGCATCTTCGAAACTTACGAATTCTTCATCTTCCGAGCGGTCATATTTGATCTTGATACAAGTTGCATCCACAAATACAACTTCTCCCTCACGTTCAGCCATGATCTGGGTACGTGAATCACGAGCAACCTGCGCTTCGATACCTGTACCAACGATTGGAGCATCCGTACGCAGCAAAGGAACAGCCTGGCGCATCATGTTAGATCCCATCAATGCACGGTTAGCATCGTCATGTTCCAAGAACGGAATCAAAGAAGCCGCAATAGAAGCAATCTGCTGTGGAGCAACGTCCATCAAATCGATCTCCGTAGGAGGCACGACCGGGAAATCAGCTTCAAAACGAGCTTTCACTCTATCACGAACAAACTTGCCGTTATCATCCAATGGAGCATTTCCTTGGGCAATCGTCAATTCTTCTTCTTCTTCTGCAGTATAATATTGTAAACCTTCCTCAGAAAAGTCCACCTTACCATCAACAACCTTACGGTACGGAGTAGAGATAAAACCAAGATCGTTAATCTTAGCATATACACACAAAGAAGAGATCAAACCGATGTTCGGTCCCTCAGGAGTTTCAATTGGACAAAGACGACCATAATGCGTATAGTGTACGTCACGAACCTCAAATCCAGCACGTTCACGAGACAGACCACCCGGTCCCAATGCAGACAAACGACGTTTATGCGTAATTTCAGCCAGTGGATTTGTCTGGTCCATAAACTGAGACAAAGCATTCGTTCCGAAGAATGAGTTAACGACAGAAGAAATAGTCTTCGCGTTAATCAAATCAATCGGAGTAAACACTTCATTATCACGAACGTTCATACGCTCACGAATCGTACGGGACATACGAGCCAAACCAACGGCAAACTGGTTGGAAAGCTGTTCGCCTACTGTCCGCACACGGCGGTTGCCCAAGTGGTGGATATCATCAACGATCGCTTTCGAGTTGATCAACTCAATCAGATACTTGATGATCTCGATTATATCTTCTTTTGTCAAAACCTTAATATCATCGCTGGTAGTAAGGTTCAACTTCTTATTAATTCTGTAACGGCCAACTTCACCTAAATCATAACGCTTTTCAGAGAAGAACAGGTTCTGAATAACTTCACGGGCACTTGCTTCATCTGCAGGTTCTGCATTTCGCAACTGACGATAAATATACAGGACAGCTTCCTTTTCAGAGTTACTAGGGTCTTTCTGAAGCGTATTATAGATGATAGCATAATCTGAAAGATTCTGGTCCTCACGATGTAATAGAATGTTTTGCGTGCCAGATTCCAGAATAGCCTCAATATTGTCGCTATCGAGAACCGACTCACGGTCGATGATAACGTCATTACGTTCAATAGAAACAACCTCACCGGTATCTTCATCTACGAAATCTTCCACCCAAGTCTTCAAAACACGAGCAGCCAGTTTACGACCGATCAGCTTCTTCAGGTTAGCTTTCGAAACTTTTACTTCTTCAGCCAGATTAAAGATCTCGAGAATGTCTTTATCGCTTTCAAAACCAATAGCTCTTAAAAGGGTTGTTACAGGTAATTTCTTTTTACGGTCGATGTAAGCATACATCACATTGTTGATGTCAGTTGCAAACTCGATCCAGGAACCTTTAAAAGGAATGATACGCGCTGAATACAACTTCGTACCATTGGCATGTGTACTTTGTCCAAAGAATACACCCGGTGAACGGTGCAATTGTGAAACCACAACACGCTCCGCACCATTTATCACGAAAGTACCCCTTTCCGTCATATACGGAATCGGGCCCAGATATACGTCCTGTATCACTGTATCGAAATCCTCGTGATCAGGGTCTGTACAATACAGTTTTAACTTCGCTTTTAAAGGCACACTATAGGTTAACCCGCGAGCAATACATTCGTCAATCGTATAGCGAGGCGGATCTATATAGTAATCTAAGAACTCCAACACAAAATTGTTACGCGTATCTGCTATCGGAAAATTCTCGGCAAATACCTTATACAATCCCTCCTTTTTTCTCTTTTCAGGAGGTGTGTCAAGTTGAAGAAAGTCTTGGAATGACTTCAATTGTACTTCGAGAAAGTCCGGATATGGGAACTGATTTTTGATCGAAGCAAAATTAACTCTTTGGTTTTCAGCTGTTGAAGACATCTAGTAAGGAATTTATTGAACTTATTGAAATTATAGACACAAAAAGGTTAAGAATCTCCTTTAAGGGAGACTCTTAACCAAATCACCTGATTACCAGGTTATAAATACTATTTAAGCTCAACTTCAGCTCCAGCTTCTTCCAACTGTTTCTTCAATGCTTCAGCATCAGCTTTAGCGATTCCTTCTTTGATAGCGCTAGGAGCACCGTCAACCATATCTTTAGCTTCTTTCAAACCAAGACCAGTTAATTCTTTTACTAACTTAACGATAGCCAGCTTGTTTGCACCAGCTGCTTTCAATACTACGCAAAAAGAAGTTTTTTCTTCTGCAGCGGCAGCAGCGCCACCAGCAGCAGGACCAGCAACAGCAACAGCTGCAGCTGCAGGTTCGATACCATATTCTTCTTTCAGGATTGTAGCCAGTTCGCTAACTTCTTTTACGGTCAGGTTTACTAATTGTTCTGCAAAAGCTTTCAAATCTGCCATTTTTGTATGATTTAAATGTTTGTTTATCTGTGTAAATTAAAAAAATTATCTTTCTTCCAGAGTCTTCAACAGACCATGGATAGTTTGTCCTGATGACTGAAGAGCAGAGATAACGTTCTTCGCCGGAGATTGCAACAACATAATAACATCTCCGATAAGTTCGTTTTTGCTCTTGATATTTACCAAGGCTTCGAGATTTTCTGCACCGATATAGAAACTTTCCTGTACATAGGCAGCTTTCAATTCCGGCTTAACAGGAGCATCCTTTTTAGCATCTTTAGTAAATTCCTTAATCAGACGAGCGGGAGCATTAGCAGTCTGTGAGAACATCACAGCTGTATTGCCTTTCATTGCAACCTGCAGAGGTGAGAAATCACCTTCTACATTTTCCAATGCCTTTTTAAGCAAGTTATTCTTTACAACAACCAACTTGATCTCTTTCTTGAAACATTCCCGTCTCAATTTGCTGGTTTTCTCAGCATCCAATGCTTCGATGTCAGTCAAATAAAAGTTAGGATATTCCTTTACGATCTCAGTCAGTTGACCTATAATTAAGCCTTTATCTTCCTTTTTCATTGTCCAATAATTTTAATTAGTTTTCTTCAACTGATTTGGGGTCAATTTTAATACCCGCACTCATTGTACTTGAAAGATAAATGCTCTTTATATATGTACCTTTAGCTGCAGACGGTTTCAACTTCAGAAGAGTTGAAATAAATTCCTTAGCATTGTCACGAATCTGATCGGAATTGAAAGAAATCTTACCGATTGAAGTGTGAACAATACCGGATTTGTCTACCTTAAAGTCGATCTTACCTTGCTTAACTTCTTTCACTGCGTTTCCAATTTCATTGGTAACCGTACCACTCTTCGGGTTAGGCATCAAACCACGCGGACCTAATACTCTACCCAGAGCACCAATCTTACCCATGATAGAAGGCATAGTGATAATTACGTCAATATCAGTCCAACCGCCTTTAATCTTTTCAATATACTCGTCCAATCCAACATAGTCAGCACCTGCAGCAGTAGCTTCAGCTTCCTTGTCTGGTGTACATAATGCGAGAACCCGAACCTGCTTACCCGTTCCGTGAGGCAGTGAAACCACACCTCTCACCATTTGGTTAGCTTTACGAGGGTCAACACCTAAACGAACATCAACATCTACAGAGGCATCAAACTTAGTAGTAGTAATTTCTTTTACCAAAGCTGAAGCTTCTTTCAATGTGTACGCTTTCCCAGCTTCAATCTTGCCCAAAGCCAACTTTTGATTTTTTGTAAGTTTACTCATCTCAATTGAAGTTTATTAATTATTACCCGGGAATGTCCCTTTAACAGTGATACCCATACTTCTTGCTGTTCCGGCAACCATTCTCATAGCTGACTCGACAGTGAAGCAGTTCAGATCGACCAACTTGTCCTCTGCAATAGTTTTTACCTGATCCCAAGAGATTTCTGCAATCTTCTTACGATTCGGCTCAGCAGAACCACTCTTCTGTTTGGAAGCTTCCAACAACTGGATAGCAACAGGAGGAGTTTTTACAACAAAGTCGAAAGACTTATCGGCATAGTAAGTGATTACAACAGGTAATATCTTACCGGCCTTGTCTTGGGTTCTGGCATTAAATTGCTTGCAAAACTCCATAATATTAATACCCTTAGAACCCAGAGCAGGTCCTACAGGGGGAGAAGGGTTTGCTGCTCCTCCTTTAATCTGCAATTTGATTTGTCCAGCAACTTCTTTAGCCATTGTTTCTAAAATTTTTTAGATATATAACATCGATAACTTTTAAAGAAAGACAGTACTTTTCGTAACAAAAGCACTTATTCCTTCTCCACTTGCATATAACCCAACTCAAGCGGTGTTTTACGTCCGAAAACTTTTACCATCACTTTAAGTTTCTTTTTCTCGGCATTGACCTCCTCAATCACACCAGTGAAGCCATTAAAGGGTCCAAAAGTGATTTTCACATTCTCACCAACATAAAACTGAATATCTAGGTCATCTTGCTGTTCCTGCAATTCATCAACCGTACCTAAAATACGACTAACTTCTGCCGGGCGCAAGGGAACGGGATTATCCGATCCACCCAAAAAACCGATTACGTTAGGAATGTTTCTCAATCGATGAGCGACTTCTCCAACCAAAGCGGCTTCTACCAAAACGTATCCAGGCAAGTAAGCGCGTTCTTTCATCACCTTCTTACCATTACGCACCGTAAAAGTCTTTTCGGTAGGAATCAAGACCTGTGACACATACTCACCTAAGTCAGTATTCTTCAACTCAGCCTCAAGATACTCTCTGACTTTATTCTCCTTGCCACTAATAGCACGCAGAACATAAAATTTCTTTTGAATATCAGACATACTTTAAACTGATTAAAAGATTTTCTCGTAGAAGAAACGCATCACGCCCTCAAAGCCTAAATCAATAACAAAGATTAATGCCGCAATTATAAGGGAAGCAAACATAACAACCACAGCACTATTGGAAAGCTCTGTTCTCGTAGGCCAAGAAACTTTATAAACAAGTTCGTTATAAGATTCCTTAATATAATTAATTATCTTTTTCATCGAATCTATAGATTTTTAGCACGGAACGAGAGGCTCGAACTCCCGACACCTGGTTTTGGAGACCAGTGCTCTACCAACTGAG
>OGDU01002810.1_pt1 | contig 10496 bp, 9 predicted proteins | sample 1570371 | NCBI WGS metagenome assembly OGDU01 (sample SAMEA2581977, study PRJEB24529) | metagenome | biome: Human gut stool | place: China | collected 2011
GACTCCGCTGTATCCGGCGGCTCCCTCCTGCAATGATTCCAGTAAGGTCGCAGTATTGGCATTGTAAAGCTTCAGATTGCTTCCCTGGATCAGCTGCAATTTTTCGCTCATGCTCGCCATATCGCAACTGGTATCTTTCAGAAAGTAGAATCTCTCACTGTCTACCAGGAACTTCACCACTTCTTTGCTCAGCACTCTCTTGTAGGGATAAGGACATTCATAAAATCCAAGTGGGATATCCTTCGGAAGCTGTTCCATCAATGTCTGCAGCCTTTCGATCATCACCTGATCGGATTCCTGCTGTGCAGCAGGTCTGTTGGAGATCAGGATCAGTGCGTCGATTCCGGTATCTGCCATGCGCTTCAGTTCTTCCTCCTGATCCTCCATGGAATCAGAAATATGTCCGGATGCAATCACCGGTTTTCCGTTGGCATACTTCTTCACAGCCGCTGCGATTTTACAGCGTTCTTCCAGTGTCAGCTGGAACATTTCGCTGGACTGACATACCGCAAACAATCCATCACAGTCATTTTCAAAATACCATTCGGTCAGTTTCTCCAGCGCTGGATAGTCAATTTTATTGTCCTCTGTATAAGGAGTCAGCATCACCGGCCATACTCCATTAGGAAATTCATTTTTCATTGTTGCTCCCATCTGCCCGCCCCGCGGACTTCTTTATTTGTATCTTACCTTTCTATCAGTACCGGTGCCTTAAGGATTCCGTAGGGTTCCACCTTATATTCCGGTGTATATTTTTCACCGCTGGTACGAAATACAGAATCATTCGTCACTTCCGGTCTGCCTCCTGCGAGATGAAAAGGACCGAATAAATTCCGCAAAGAACTGTATATTTCTATCTCAAGGTGATTGTCACCTTCTTCTAATGCCTCTGTAATATCAATCATTCCGGCTGCTCTCCAGGGAATTTCATAGAAAGCCCTTCCCAGTCTGACCGTAGCGCAGGTACCCTTAAAATCTTTCAATTTCAAATAAATCCGGCTATCCGGTCTCTTTTTACAGTGTGGATTCCATCGGAAATCATACAGATATTTGACGCTGCCTGCATAATGGTACAATCCCTGAGCCGTCCAGTCTCCGATCAGCAGTGCTGTCGGCTGTTCTGTAATCTTCCGTTCCGTATTTACACCGAACTCTCCGCAGAGATAACAGTTTTCCAGTTCCATGGAATTACGATAACGGCAGATCAGCAATAGCCTGTTCTCTCCTTCTGCCCAGCCCGGAAGTGGAATCCTCTTGATCCCTCTGTCATACAGGCATCCCGTGATCCGCTGTTCCACCGGCTGTCTGTTCAGATAGATCTGAAAATTTTCTGGATGTTCGATTGCAAGTTCCGTGTAGCCTGTAATTTTTTTCACCGTCTCAAATGTAAATTCCAGTGAGACTTCCGTTCCGTCCGCAGGATGAGGTTCTCTTACCCAACGGTAACGCTGTTCTTTTCCAAGGGTTGCTATGGAGCGCATTCCCAGTCCGGTACGGATCTGTTCCTGCGCCTCCCAGACCTGCATCGGTTCCGACCAGTGTCCTTCCCGTATTTGATATCTACAACTATCCAAAGTATACAAATTAGGATCCTTCAGCCGGATTGCCGTCCTTTTCGGCAATCTCTGAAGTTCTGTTTCATCAGCCTCTGTATGCATTACGTTTGTGCCGGTTGTCTTCCCTTCGATTTTTTCTAGGAAAAACAGACGTGAAGTCTGTGCCTCAAACCGAGTTTTAAAAACGGTCTGTCCCTGTCCGGTCACGACATCCAACGTTTTATGATTTCCAGTAAGTGCGTCCCACTCTTCTACAGAAGCTTCCAAGGGTACGTGAATCTCTACCTCACAGTCTTCCGTCCGGTGATAGTTTGTCACGAACAGAAGCTGTCCCTTTTCCAGAAATTTCCGCAAGGCGATACAGCGGGTTTCTTCCCTGTCTCCGTTCCGGATACTTACAGTCCGAGCTCCCACATCTTCCAGTGCTTTTATAAGTTCCTCATCACTATTTACCACCACACAATTTTTCGCGGTAAACAGTTCTGCCGGAAGATCGCTTTCCATGGCATCCAGTAGAACCGGTCCCGGATTAGTCACGATCAACTGACCGCCCTGCTTCACAAATTCTTTCAAAAGTCGGTATGTACTGCTCAGCATGGTGCCAATCTTCGGCAACACCACTGCCCGGTACTGCATTTTCCCCAGGATCAGTCTGCCCTGTTCTACAGATCCGTGCCTGGCCAACAGAATCTCATCCCCCAGATCGGGATCCAGATGATGATTGCAAAGCTTTTCCAGCAGCGTATTATATTCCCATCCGTATTCGTTGACCTTCTGCAGATCCCGTTCCTTGCGGCGCACAGGATTGCCATAGGGACTGGCCCCCATCATGCTCCATGCCGTAGTCGCCGGATGCAGCAACAGATACTGCTGGCTGGGAGAACCTTCTTCCAGCACGGCACTCAACCGCCCGAAATAATCCTCCACCACATGATCTTTACTCCACCAGGGGATATTGTAGCCGAAGCCAGGAGGACAGTCTCTCTTCCTGCCGCCCGTCAGGGAATATAACGCCAGATGCTGGCAACGCTTATTCACGCCCAGTGCGTATTGCCAGTCTCCGATATGCCGCTGTCCTTCGAAGGTAAAATTCCATCCGGTCACGCCATAGGTCTCGGAGATGACATTCTTTTTCCCCATCTGGTGTGCCACACTGACACATTGCTTCACGGTAAGAAATTCGTCCGTCTTGTCCTGAAGGATATCCACTCCGGGAATATCCTCATATTCATACAGCGGCATCGTTGCTCCGCTGACTCTGGTAGACAGTCCCAGCTTATCCTCCTGAAGAAAATGTCCTGTCATGAGAAGATGATGTTCTCTGCACCATGCGGCGATCTGTCCGGAATAATTCTCGCTAAACCGCAGTGCGATGGCATGCCAATAGTCATGCCTTATCTTCGCACTGCCCTCGCCTTCGAAGAAAAATAGTGGGATTTTGTCAATCGGATCATAGCCGTTCTTCTCCCGGAAATAATCTGTGAATCCGTAAGTCCAGGGAATCCAGCTCCGGTCTGCCCCAAAAGCAGAATGTGTGTCTGCCAGACTGGGTTCATCTGTAAAAATTCCCGGAATCGTTTTCCCGAATTCCTCTCCAAACCGTTCCAGATATTTATCATGGGTCAGATGCAGGAATCTCTTTACTGTATCAGGATTCAGATTATCTACCGGAGTCTCCCCGTTAAACCATTCACTTTTCGCCGATATTTCCAAACGTAAAATAAGAAATACCTGCCGGCATCCAGGGTACTGTGTATTCTCTTCCGGCTCCGGAACTTTTGTCATGTCATTCTCCAGTCGCTCAAGAAAATAAATGACATCTCCCTGTACCAAGGCGGTGAAAACTGCAATAAGGTGTTCTTCCTGCCATACCGCAGGATCACAGGTATCACATACCTGCAGGGTCAATCCTTTCAGGCGATAGGCATCTCCTCCGGCTGCCACCATTCCTCCGGCATTCCCTGAGGGCCAGCGGTCATCATCGTACAGCCAGGCCGCTATGCCCAGCTGTTTTGCTTCATCCACCGCTGCTTCCACACAGTCCATCCATTCCCTGCCAAGATAGGGAGTCTCCAGACCATCCCGAGAGTGAATGAAGAATCCTCCGACCCCCTGCTCATAAAGCTCTCTCACCTGCCGTCTGACTTCTTCCGGAGTCATTTCCGCATTCCAGGACCAAAAGGGTGTTCCCCGGTATTCTCTTGCCGGATTCTGAAATTTTCTGTAGATATCTTCCTTTGTCCTGCTGTCCTTCATAATCAGTCCTCTAATGTAAAGCTTACATATACGATCTTTTCCCGTTTCCAGGTATAAGTGATCATAATCTTATTGTCATCGTTGCATATTACGGAAGGATAACAATAGTCGCCTCTCTGATCCTCTAATGTACAGATGATCTCGAAGGTCTCTCCGTTGTCTCTGGACAACGCAACGCTGAGCGGGGTTCTCGGTCCCTTGTAATAACCTGGCAGATTCTCTCTGGGATTATAGACTAACACAAGATCTCCATTCTTTAATTTGACCAGATCGATACCGCTGTTATTGTTGGGAAGTCCGGTATCATATGCCAGACACCAAGTTCTTCCGCCATCCTCGGAATCGCTGCGGATGATACGGGAGCTGCTGCTGCGGCAAAGCATATGTACTTTTCCATCCCGATCCTCCCAGAGGGTAGGCTGAATGATCCCTTTTCCGTAGATATAATGTCTGTCATAAGGTCTGTCGATCACCTGCACATTATGAACGCCCTTATCTGTGATCGCCAGTCTGTGCAGCGGCACCAGATCGCTTCTCTCCCAGGTGCGGCAGTCATCTTTGGAGATATCCACGAATCCGTCCCACAATTCCCCTTCCAGAGATCCGGGAGCCAGTACGGTGCCGTCACTTAACCGGATAGGTTTATTCTTGACAGGACCTCTTCCTCCGATATCTCCGGGTACCAGTTCCTGCGGCTCTGAAAAGGTGTGTCCTTCATCTTCGCTTTCCATATACCAGGTCACCCATTCCGAGATCAGCTTGCCGACCTTATAGAAAAGGATAATTTTTCCATCCTCCTTACGGAAAAGTACGGGATTCCACATGGCAATTCCTCTTACATCCGCTGCCTTTACCGGTTGTCCCCAGCCGTCCTTATCACGTATCGCTGTCCAGATCGCTACGTCCGGGTTCTTTTCCCATGCACCGCCAAACCATGCCGCCAGAATGCCACCGTCCTTTAATTCCAGCAGTGTTGAGGCATGGGCACTGTCAAAGGGTTTGTTATCATCTGTGATAAATTCCTGTGTATAATTTGTAATCTTCATACTGTCAGTCACACCTTCCATTGCCTGATTCTCTCTTTTTAGCAGAATGAACGGGTAACATGCCCGTTCACTCTGCGTTATGTTCTGTTACTTTCTTTTGTTCAATAACTTATTTGGTTCCTGCTACAGCACGGGCTTCTGCGTCATTCCACAGCTGCTCCAGTTCTCTTACACCCATATCTTCTGCCTTCTTGATCAGTGCATCCCAGTTGTCGATAGATTCCTTGCCGGTAATGTACTTATCATATTCCTGCGTAAAGAAAGTATCCAGATCCGTTGTCAGTTCTTTCACACGGTCTGCTTCTTCGGTAGTAAAGGAAGGTGCGATGTGAGGCTGTACATAAGCGTCATCATCATTGATGATCTTCCAGTAATCTTCTGTCAGATCAGACCAACTTCCGGTGATCATCTGGATCTCACGCTGGGTCTTGATGTTACATGCATACATTGAGAAGTCCAGCTTACCTGCACCAATATCTGTCCAGCATGCATAATAGTCAGAAGGTGATGCATCCTTGAACTGCATTACATAATCGGAAATATATTCTGCCTCGCCGTCTGCGTTGTACTGGAAAGTCTCACCCTCGATACCGTAGTTGGTAATGTCGGAAGCCTCCATGGAGTACATCCAGTCGATGAACTTAATGATCTGATCTTTGTTCTTAGCATTTGCATTGATTGCATACAGCTTACCAAATCTGGTATCGTAGGATACGGCACGTCTCTCACCCAGGCTGTTCTCAGGAATCGGCAGTACCTGGAAAGTAGCATTCTCATTTCCGGCAATCTTACGTAATTCGTTAGTGTAGTTCTGACCGAAGCCACTGTTATCTACGAAGAAGAAGGACTGACCACTGCTACACTTAGTCGTCATCGAATCAGAATCAGTCGTTGCATATTCCTGATCCAGAACACCGGTGGTATATGCCTTATTCAGGAACTTCAGCACTTCTTTGAAATTGGTATCTGCAGGACCGTATACATACTTGCCCAGATCCTCATCCCAGTACATACCTGAGCTTGCAGATACGGAACCGAAACCGGAACCTAACATATAGGAAGTGGTCTTTAACAGGTTCGCAGTTCCCTTTCTGATTGCCCATGGAGTGCTGTCAGGATAGATCTCTTTTAACTGTGCCAGTGCATCCAGTACTTCATCCCATGTGGTCGGGGTTGCGATGCCGTTCTCTTCCAGAAGGTCGGTACGGATTACGGGGCCGAATCCGTTGGCCCACTCATCACGCAGTACTACAGGGAATACATACATTTCGCCGTCTACCATGTATCTCTGCATTTCGGGATACTGCTGCCAGAACTTGTAGAAGTTCGGCATGGTCTCTTCGTTGATATACTGGCTCAGAGGCTCAAAAATACCCTCGGATGCGAAATCGGAAATATCACTTGCGCTTCTCAGATAAATGATATCCGGGAAATTCTGTGTAGACAGCGCAATGTTTTTCTTCTCATCATAGCTGCTGGAAGGAACAATCTGGAAATCCAGCTTTACATTGGTTGCTTCAAAAATTGCCTCGTGGGACTTGCTGTCCTGTGCCATGGGCTGCTGGCTGGAGTCCATGACCATAATACCAATCTCCAGAGGATCCTCGCTGATCCAGGAAGGATGCTCGCTGTTTGCTTCCTGTGTCCCTACACTTGCAGCGCTCTCCTGTGCATTATTTGTTGCGGCATCATTGCTGCCGGAAGCATCGGAACCACATCCTGTCAACAGAGATGCGCTCATTGCTGTTACTGCCACTAAGGCTGTCAGTTTTTGGAATGCTTTCTTTTTCATTTAACCTCTCCTTTTCTTAAATACATTCTTACTTTATAGTTTGTTTCTTTATCCCTTAACTGCTCCGACCATAACACCCTTTGTGAAGTACTTCTGTAACAGAGGGTATACAAGCAGAATAGGTACGATGGAAATAATGATCACTGCATATTTATAGTTGGTTGCGATGATATTGACACTTCCCGTGATCTCGGAAGTGTCACCCTGTATTACGATGTCACGCATGACAACCTGTACAGGATATTTTTTCTGATCATTCAGGTACAGCATGGAAGGGAAGTAGCTGTTCCAATGGTACACGGCATAGTATAATGTCATGGTTGCGATAATCGGTTTAGACAGCGGCAGGACAATCTTGCTGAAAATCGTAATGTCGTTCGCACCGTCCAGGTATGCAGATTCTACCAAGGAATCCGGGATCGCCTGGAAGGAAGTTCTCATAACAATCATATTGTAGGTACTGATGGCGGGCGGCAGAACGATAGCCCACATAGTATTGATCATATGAAGCTTGTTGATCACCAGATAGGTTGGGATCATACCACCGTTTACAAACATTGTGATCATGATCAGCACGGTAAATGCCTTTCTTCCGTAAAAATCTTTTCTGGAAAGAGGATAGGCGCACAATGCGGTAAGTACCAGGCAGATCAGGGTTCCCAGGCCTGTGTATAAAAAGGTGTTCTTATAGCCGCTCCAGATTCTCTGATTCTCGAATACCGCCTTGTAGGCATCGAAATTGATTCCTCTGGGGAACAGTGTTACCAGTCCCTGATTGATATACTGAGAAGAACTGATAGACACAATAAATACATAAAACATCGGGTAGAACATAATGAATCCGAGAATTGCCAGCAGAAGATAGTTCACAACATCAAATATTTTACTGCCGATTCCCTGCGGTTTTTTGCTTTTTATTTTTACTTTCTTAGCCATTTCTGTCCTCCTACCACAAGCTGCTGTCACTGAGTTTTTTCGATATCTGGTTGGATGCTACCAGCAGGATCACACCGATGACTGACTGGAACAGACCCACCGCTGTAGAATAACTGAAGTCTGCACTCAGAATACCTCGTCTATATACATAAGTGGAAATGACATCCGCAGTCTCATAAGTAGATCCGTTATACAACAGGATGATCTTCTCATATCCCAGGGACATCAGCCGTCCAATCTGCATGATCAGCATAATGGAGATGGTCGGTGCGATGGAGGGGAGCGTTACCGACTTAATTCTCTGGAAACGGTTTGCTCCATCGATCATTGCCGCCTCCAGAATCTCCTGATCCACAGAGGTCAAAGCAGACAAATAAATAATGGAAGTCCAGCCACAGGTCTGCCAGATACCGGATGCGGTAAATATGGTACGGAACCATTCGGGTAATACCATAAACTGGATCTTATCAAAACCGAATGCTGCAATGATCTGGTTGATGATTCCATCCAAAGACAAGAAGTTCATTACCATACCACAGACAACCACGGTGGAAATGAAATGCGGAAGGTAGCTGACAGTCTGGATCGCTCTCTTGAACTTTGCATTTGTTACTTCGTTCAACATCAATGCCAGAAGAATCGGTACCGGGAAGCCCCACAGCAGTCCGTAAATATTTCACAGTAATGTATTTTTCACCAGTTTCCAAAAATAAGGATCCGCCAGGAACTTCTCGAACCATTTAAAGCCGACCCAAGGGCTTCCCCATACACCCTTTGCAATCTTGTAATCCTTGAATGCGATCAACACCCCGTACAAAGGCAGGTAATGGAACAGGATGTAATAGATGATCGGAAGCAACATCATAATGTACAGATATTTGCATTTCTTGATCTTCTTCCACGGCGATGTTTTCATGTTGTCTCTCCTTCTGTGCAATCATTGTTTCTTATTGTTCTCTATTAAAGAACGCTGTTCTCTAATATGTTTTTTTGAAAAGGATTGATTTCTCAATCCCCTTTTCACATTTTTAGCTTAATAAAGAATGTTTTGTAATTCCCTTATTTTATTCTGTAATTCCTTTGCCAGTGACTGGATCCGTTCGTCATAAAATCTCAGGGACGGTCCAGTAATACTCACTCCCGCTACCACCTGACCGTTTCTGCCGAGTACCGGAACTGCTACACATTTCACACCAAATTCATGTTCCATATTGTCTATTGCATAACCGCGCTGTCGGGTCTCTCTGAGTTCCTTCATCAGTGCATCACCATCCGTGATGGTGTAATCGGTATAGGATTCCAGCTTTCTGGCTGCATAGGCCCTCTGTTTCTCCTCCGGGAGGTATGCCAGCATTGCCTTGCCCAGCCCGGTGCAATGCATCTGCGCATGTTCACCCATGATCGGTCGCATAAGGTCAATGGATGTCTTCGGATAAGCAGAAGTCACATAGAGAATTTCCTGTTCATGCGGGATCGCAAGATAGACTCTCTCACCTGCCATATCTGCAAGTTCCTGTAAATACGGAGCTGCCACACTACCGATGCTTAAGTTCTGTCCCAGAGAATAACACAGGGAGTACACGCTGAGTCCCAGCTTATATCTGCCGCTTTCATCATCCTGATCCAGATACCCCATTGCTTTGAACGTCGTCAAAATGTTATGTACATTACTTTTGTTCAGATCCAGCTGTTCGCTGATCTCTGTCACACCCCAACTGCTTTTTTTCGTAAAGCAGTTTAAAATTTCAAGAGCTTTCTGCAGGCTCTTTACTTTTACTTCTGCCTCATTTACCATCTTGTGTTCTCCATTTGGTAATCGCGTTCTTCATTTCGTAACATCATTATATATTTTTTGCCGTTTAAAAATCAATAGCACATTTTGATAAATTAGTCTCGTAACTTTTGTCTATAATTAACTTTGTGTTCTGTGATAGAGAACCATTTGTCCAAAAGAATAGGTACGCGGGCGGTGGAATTTAAATAAAAAAATTAGGACCGCGAGCACTAATTCACTAATTCATTGACTTTACGCAAACTATATGCTAATGTTTCTGTAAAGAAATTCTTATGACCATTCGGTCATTTTTCCCATTTATTTTTTACTAATAATTTTTTTGCATTTGACAATATGGAATATATTCCATATACTAAGGAGATAACATGAATTCATTTGAAATTGTCTTTTACAAAACATCAAATAATATTTGCCCTGTAAAAGATTTTTTATTAAACACAGATATTAAGATGAGAGCAAAACTTTCTTCTCTCATGGAAATTCTCGAAGAATATGGAAATCTTCTACGGGAACCCTACAGCACAAGACACCTAAAAAAGAAATCGAATTGGCAAAATTAAGAAAAGCTGATTATATAGGAAGGATGATGAATAAATGAGTGATTTATCTGCATTTCTCAATGAACAAATGAACAATCCGGAATTTGCGCAGGAATATAATGCTGTTCAGCCGGAAATGGATGCTATCCGTTCTATGATCAAAGCACGAAAATCTCAAAATCTCACGCAAAAACAATTAGCTGAACTCGTCGGCATTGATCAGGGTGATATCAGTAAATTGGAAAATGGGCTGCGGAACCCTACCATTCAGCTACTAAAGCGAATTGCCGACAGCATGAATATGACCTTAAAAATTGAATTTATCCCTAAGCAGCAGAACAATAAGAAAAAGATATAATGATGGTACAACTTCTTTCGTTGTGATATGATGGAACAAGACAATGTTCGACAATCTTCCACGAAAGAGGTGCCCTTATGACAATATCCTGGTTATCCCTGTTCTGGCTGTTTTTCTTCTATTCTTTTATCGGATGGTGTATCGAGGTATGTTCTGCCGCGGTACAGCACCGGAAATTCGTCAACCGAGGATTCGTAGCGGGTCCCCTATGCCCGATC
>OGDU01002811.1_pt1 | contig 10492 bp, 11 predicted proteins | sample 1570371 | NCBI WGS metagenome assembly OGDU01 (sample SAMEA2581977, study PRJEB24529) | metagenome | biome: Human gut stool | place: China | collected 2011
AATAGTAGAACGTGCCCTCGGACTTCGCGGCGATGCGCTGGCCCTCTTCGTAGTACTGGCGCGTGAATGAGCTGTCCAGACCGTAGTACGGCTGGAAGAGATACACGTCGCGCCCGTGCTGCACGCCGCGCAGGGCGGGAATGCTTTCCAGCGTTTCCGTCTGCGCCGGTTCCTGCGCACGCTCGCTGATGCGCTCGAGCTGCGGGTTATACGAGCAGGTGATGCCCGCATCCGTCTGCCAGGTCACGCAGCTGCCGTTCGCAGAGACCGTACCCGGCCGGACGCCGTCGGCTGTCTCCAGCCAATCGCAGAGCGCCCCGGTGTCGGCCGCACCCGCCGCGCCGCCGTTCGTGACGTCCGCCGACGGCAGCGAGGCAAAGATCGCGTCGGCCGCGGCATAATCGGCAGCCGTCAGCTCCCGCGGCTCCGCCTGCCCGCCCGGCGCTGCCGAAGCGGCGGTGTACAGCGAGAACAGCACGGCCACGGATGCCAGCAGAGCCAGAAGCCGTTTCCATCGATTCAACATGCTATTTCCTCCTGTGAATTCTGGTTAGTCTCGCCTAACTCAAGGCCGCATCCCATCGACGCATGCTCCGCCCGGAGGGGGTGGCCTCGCTTCCGTTCTGCCGCCGGTTTTGGTTAGTCAGCGCTAACTCATGTTGGAAAGAAATCCGCCCAGTGGCGGTCCGGATATCCGGTTCTCATTTCCCGTATATCCTAGTGTATTTTACCGGAGACATCGGGTATTGTCAAGATGGATTTGTGTAAAATTTTCCTGCGGCGAACACCCGGTTCGCCGCAGGTCAGAATCAGACAATATACTGCAGGACCTCGGTCTCGTCCTCGCCGTTGAGATAAATGCGCGGGATGCGCTTGTTGATGCCGCACATCAGCTCATACGGGATGGTCCCGAGGCGGTTGGCAAGGCTCGTCACCTCGATGCTGTCGCCGCCATCCTCGCCGAAGACCGTGACGACGTCGCCGACCTTTGCCTCCGGCACGCGCGTGATATCGACCATGCACATGTCCATGCAGATGCGGCCGACCTGCGGCGCGCGCTGACCGTGCAGCAGCACGTCGCCCTTGCCGGAGAGGCTGCGCAGCAGCCCGTCGGCATAACCGACCGGCAGCACGGCCAGGCGCATATCCCGCGGGCAGGTGAACGTGCGGCCGTAGCTGATCGTGTCGCCCTTGTGGTGATGCGTCACATCGGACACGCGGCTGTAGAGCGACATGGCCGGGCGCAGGTCGAGCCCGGCGGTCTCTTTGGCCGGGAACACGCCGTAGAGCAGCAGGCCGGGGCGCACCATGTCGAGGTGCATCTCGGGATAGTTGATGACGGCGCCGCTGTTGGCGCAATGGCGGATGGCGAAATGGTGGCCGGTCGCCTGCTCCATGCGCTCGATCGCGTGCGTAAAGCGCGAAAACTGCAGCTGCGTGTACGGGTCGCCGTTTTCGTCCGAGACGGCAAAGTGCGTGAACACGCCCGTGAAGTTCAGGTGCGGCAGCGAGAGCGCCTCGATCATCTCGTCGAGGTGGCTGTCATCATGCACGTCAAAGCCCGTGCGGCCCATGCCGGTCTCGAGCTTCATGTGCGCGTCCAGCCGCAGGCCGGTGCCGGCGAGAAAGCGGTTGAGCTCGCGCGCATATTCGATGCTGCCGACCGCCTGCGTCACGCCGAGCGTGGCCAGATCGACCGCGATATTCGCCGACTGCGGGCCGAGCAGCAGGATGTTCATCGTCACGCCGGCGGCGCGCAGCTCCTCGGCCTCGTCATAGCAGTTGACGGCCACCCACTGGCAGCCCGCCCGCTGCAGCCGCTGCGCCACGCGCACCGCGCCGTGGCCGTAGGCATTGGCCTTGCAGACGCCGAGCATCTGGCAGCCGTCCGGCAGGCGGCTGCTGATCTCACGATAATTGTGTTCCAGATCATTGAGACTGATCTCTACCCAGGTTCGGATCTTGCGATTCATCGTTCATACTTCCTTGTTCCAGATTCCAGTTTTCCATGGTGCAGCGCAGACAGAGCGTGTCATCGACCGACAGCTCCGCGCACTGCGGTACCGTGCCGTCCAGATACAGACGCACGGCGGTATGATCGTCCGTGATGAGCTGCACGACCTGCAGCCCGTCCTCCGTCCACGTCAGGTCGACATAGCCGCTGCGGATGGCCTGCACCACATAGGGCAGCGCCGTCAGCGGCGTCAGGCCCGCGCCGTTGAGGTCGCCCGCCGGGAGGATAATGTCATCAAAGGCGAGCGTGCTCGCCCCGTCGCGCAGATGGGCCGTGACACCGGCCGCCTGCTCCGGCGCCGTGACCGTGAGGTCATAGCCGTCCGGAAGCTCCTGACAGTTAAGCGTGTAGTCCGTGACCGTGTCGCCGCGCTGGACGCGCACCTGCGCCGTCACGGTGACGAGCTTGCCCGTGAGCGTGTCACGAAAGGCTTCAAACGTCTGTTCTCCCGCGCCGCGTCCGCAAGCGGACAACAGCAGCAGGCTTATCATCAGTGCAGCGATCGCTTTGCGCTGCATACTGCCTCCTATCGGATGATGGGTTTTGTGACCTCCGGCAGGGCCGCGATCACATCGGTCGGGTTCATCGCATATTCGCCCATGCGCCCGGCGCAGAGATCGCCCGCCCGGCCGTGCAGCCAGACGGCGGTCTGCACCGCGTCGCGCGCGGGCATCTGGCACAGCAGCGCACCGAGCATGCCCGCCAATACATCGCCGCTGCCGCCCTTGGCCATGCCGGGGTTGCCGACGCGCAGCACCGCCGCGTCCCCGTCGGGGAATGCGCAGACCGTCTCCGGCCCTTTGCGCACGACCGTGCAGCCGTGCCGGACGGCAAAATCGGACGCCGCCTCCGCCCTGCCGGTTTTATCCGGCCCGGCCAGACGGGCAAACTCCCCATCGTGCGGCGTGAGCACGATGGGCGCGCGGGCGCGCTCGAGCACCGCCGCGTCCTGCGCGACGGCAAAGAGCGCGTCGGCATCGAGCACGAGCGGTGTGCCGGACTGCATAACGACCGCCTGCACCAGCGCCGTGAGCGTGTCATTCCGGCCGAGACCCGGCCCGAGCACGCACACATCGCTCTTTTCCAGCCGCTCGAGCAGCACCGGCAGGGCGTCGCGCGCGAGCTTCCCCTCCGCCGACGGCAGCGGAAACGGCATCGCCTCGTCGTTTTTCACGGCGGTGACGGCATAGATCGCCTCCGGCACGCCGACGGACACCAATCCGGCGCCGCAGCGCAGGGCCGCCCGGGCGCACAGCGTCGGCGCGCCGGTATAGCCGATGCAGCCGCCGACGATGAGCACACGGCCGTAGTCATATTTGTTGGTATCGGACGCACGCCGCGGCAAATACGGCGCGCAGGGTGCAATGCGATGCATAGCTTGCCTCCCGGACGGAAAAGGGGTGTTTTTTCTCCGATTATTATAACGTTTTCGGCGCGCCGCGTCAAATTTTCTTCCCCTTTTACATTGATTTGTGCTGCAAAGTGTGGTATAAATAGCTTTGTTATTGAGTTTATTGCTTGGATCGGGAAAATAGTACCAAGGTTCCGCGCCAGAGAGGGACGCCGCCGGCTGAGAGCGCCCTGCGAGAAACGTGCTTTGTTCGCCCGTGAGCTCCGGCCAATCCCCGGCGGGTCCGCCCGTTACCGCGTACAGAGTGCGGCGCGCACGCGCCGAATTCGGGTGGTACCGCGGAAGTTTCCTTTCGTCCCTGTATGCGGGACGGGAGGATCTTTTTTTGTCCGCGATCCGGCAAGGAACGCAACGAACCACGAAAATCTTGCAACGGAGGAGTTGTTTGCATGAAAGAAATGCTGCAGAAGCTGCGCGAGGCTTCCGTCGCCGCCATTTTGCAGGCGGACGACATCACCGCGCTGGAAAACCTGCGTGTGAAGTACCTCGGCAAAAAGGGTGAGCTGACCGCCATCCTCAAGCAGATGGGCCGCCTGTCGGCGGAGGAGCGCCCGGCCATGGGCCAGCTGGCAAACCAGGTGCGCGCCGAGCTCGAAGAAGCGCTCGATCAGCGCCGCGAGGCGCTCAATGCGCGCATGCTCGAGATGCGCCTCAAGGCCGAGACGCTCGATGTGACCATGCCCGGAAAAGCGCCGGAGCTCGGCCACCAGCACCCGATGTATATCGTGCTCGATGAGATCAAGGACATCTTCGTCGGCATGGGCTTTGAGATCCTCGAAGGCCCGGAGATCGAAGAGGCCGAATACAACTTCACCAAGCTCAACACTAGCGAGGGCCACCCCGCCCGCGAGTGGTCGGACACGTTCTATCTGACCGAGGACAGCAGCATCCTCCTGCGCACGCAGACCTCCCCGATGCAGGTGCGCGCCATGGAGAGCAAGCCGCTGCCGATCCGCATGGTCGCCCCCGGCCGCGTCTACCGCAAGGATGAGGTGGACGCCACGCACTCGCCCATGTTCCACCAGATCGAGGGCATGGTCATCGACAAGGGCGTCACGATGGCGGACCTGAAGGGCACGCTCAACACGCTCGTGAAAAAGCTCTACGGTGAGAACACCGTCACCCGCTTCCGTCCGCATCACTTCCCGTTCACAGAGCCGAGCTGCGAGATGGACGTGCAGTGCCACAAGTGCGGCGGCAAGGGCTGCCCCACCTGCAAGGGTGAGGGCTGGATCGAGATCCTCGGCGCCGGCATGATCCATCCGAAGGTGCTCGAGGGCTGCGGCATCGACACGGACGTCTACTCCGGCTGGGCCTTCGGCATGGGCCTGGAGCGTCTGGCGATGCGCCGGTTCAAGATCAGCGACCTGCGTCTGATCTTCGAAAACGACGTGCGCTTCCTGCAGCAGTTCTGAGAAAGGAGAGGCTACCATGATTTTAAGCAGAAAATGGCTCAATGAATTCGTAGACTGCTCGGCCTGGGCCGACCACGACTTTTCCGAGGCAATGACCCTCTCCGGCTCCAAAGTGGAGACGTTCACGGACCTGCACAAGAACATTCAGAATGTTGTCGCGGGCCGCATCGTGGAGATGGTGCGCCACACGAACTCCGACCATATGTGGGTCTGCCAGGTCGATGTCGGCGGCAGCGAACCGCTGCAGATCGTGACCGGCGCGCAGAACCAGAAGGTCGGCGACATGGTGCCCGTCGCGCTCGACGGCTCGCTCCTGCCCGACGGCAAGGAGATCCATGCCGGTATGCTGCGCGGTGAGCTCTCCAACGGCATGATGTGCTCGCTCAAGGAGCTCGGCCTGACGCTGCATGACTACCCCTATGCCATCGAGGATGGCCTGTGGATCATGCAGGAGGACGGCGTGAAGCCCGGCGACGACATTGCCGCCGTCATCGGCATGGACGACCACGTGGTCGAGTTTGAGATCACGCCGAACCGCCCGGACTGCCTGTCCGTGATCGGTCTGGCGCGCGAGGCCGCCGTGACGTTTGACAAGCCCCTCCGCCTGCACACGCCCGACGTCCCCGGCAGCGGCGAGGACATCCACGACCACGTCAGCATCCGCATCGACGATCCGGCGCTCTGCCCGCGCTACACCGCGCGCATGGTGCGCAACGTCAAGATCGCGCCGTCCCCGGCGTGGATGCGCGAGCGTCTGCGCAACAGCGGCGTGCGCCCGATCAACAACATCGTTGACATTACCAACTACGTCATGCTCGAATACGGCCAGCCCATGCACGCCTTCGACTTCTCGTGCATCGGCGGCAAGCAGATCATCGTGCGCACCGCGCGCGAGGGCGAGGCCATCCAGACGCTCGACGGCAACGCGCGTAAGCTCACGCCGAGCATGCTGTGCATCTGCGACGAGGAAAAGCCCGTCGCGGTGGCCGGCGTCATGGGCGGCGCCAACTCCGAGATCGTTGGCGACACGGCCATGGTCGTCTTTGAGGGCGCAAACTTCAACGGTACGAGCATCCGGCGCACGGCCGCCGCGCTCGGTATGCGCACGGAGGCCTCCGGCCGCTTTGAGAAGGGCCTCGACCCAATGAACACCGTCGCGGCCGTTGACCGCGCGTGCGAACTCGTGGAGCTGCTCGGCTGCGGCGAGGTGATGCGCGGCACCATCGACGTGCTGCCCGAGCCCATCGTGCCCAAGACCGTGAAGCTCGAGCCGGACAAGGTCAACGGCCTGCTCGGCACGGACGTGTCCGAGGCGGAGATGCGCCGCATCCTGCTCGCGCTCGGCTTCGAGCTCGACGGCGACACGATCATCGTCCCGTCCTGGCGCGGCGACGTGGAGCACTACTCCGACATCGCCGAAGAGATCGCCCGCTTCTACGGCTACAACAACATCCCCTGCACGCTCATGCGCGGCCAGACCACCAGCGGCGGCTACACTGACGCGCAGAAGGCGGAGCGCAGCATCGGCACCATGGCCCGCGCGCTCGGCTACAGCGAGATCATCACCTACTCGTTCATCAGCCCGTCGTACTACGACAAGATCCGTCTGCCGGCGGACTCCCCGCTGCGCGACTCCATGAAGATCCTCAACCCCCTCGGCGAGGACACCTCCATCATGCGCACGACCATCCTGCCGTCCATGCTCGAGATCCTCACGCGCAACTATAACTACCGCAACAAGGCCGTGCGTCTCTACGAGATCGGCAAGGTCTACTTCGCCCGCCCGGACGGCATGGCCGACGAGCCGAAGCTGCTGTGCCTCGGCGGCTACGGCGGCGGCATGGACTTCTTCCAGCTCAAGGGCGCGGTCGAGCGCATCCTCGCCGGTCTGCGCATCACGGACGTGACGTTTGAGGCGGAGCATGACAATCCGTCCTATCACCCCGGCCGCTGCGCGAAGGTCTACGCCGGCGGCAAGCTGCTGGGCGTACTCGGCCAGATCCATCCGCTCGTGGCGGCAAACTACGGCGTGGACGCGGAGCTCTACACGGCGGAGCTGTGGCTCGGCGAACTGCTCGCCGCCCGCGGCGCGACCCCGGTCTACACGCCGCTGCCGCGCTTCCCGGCCGTGACGCGCGACATCGCCATCGTCTGCGCCGCCGATATCCCGGTCGCCAAGCTCTCGGCGTGCATCCTCGCCGCCGGTGGGCAGTACCTCAAGGGCTGCGAGCTGTTCGACGTGTACACCGGCGCGCCGATCCCGGTCGGCTACAAGAGCGTTGCCTTCTCGCTGACGCTGCGCGCCGACGACCAGACGCTCACCGACGACCACGCCGAGGAGACCATGCAGAGCGTTCTCAAGGCGCTCAAGGAGACTTTCAACGCGACCATCCGCTGAGCGGCGTCGAGATTTGGAATATTTTAAGAAATATTTCAGAACTTTTTTTGAAAACAGTTGGGAAATTGACTTTACAGTCTTGTGTTTTTTGGTATAATGAACACAAGAACTTGTGTAAGGGAGGGCTTCGCATGGAAGACGCAACCAGACGGTTTAATGCGATCGACAACAAAACAGAAATGAAGGAGATCCTCACTTCCGTGTATCATTCCCTTGTTGTCAAAGGGTACAACCCCATCAACCAGCTCGTCGGCTACATCCTCTCCGAGGACCCGACGTATATCACCAACTACAACAACGCCCGCAGCCTCATCTGCCGTCTTGACCGCGACGAGCTGCTGCAGGAGCTGCTGACCAGCTATCTGGACAAATAAGCAGCGCACGAAACGGAAAAAGCCTCTGCCGGCCGGCAGAGGCTTTTTCTATACACAGATAACGCATCCGCACGCACCAGACGCGCAACCGCAGCTCTTTCGATTGCGATGAGGCTGGTGTCCGTCTCATAGCGCGCGTCATGATGAGATCGAGCGCCGACTGCGCGCCGGTGGGCACCAGCTCCGTTCCGGTGATGACCGCGACGGTTTTCCTGCCCTGCACACAGGATTCCACCTGCATAGCGAATGCTATGCTATCGCAGTGGAACAAGCGGCGATTGAGGTGGCGGAACGGGTGTCTTTTGAGGCAAAATGGCGCCTGCTGGCGAGAGTGGGAGTCCGCTGCTATATTCTGATTTCCAATGTATCAGGTGCGGTAAAAGTAGCCCCGCTCCAGATTCTTCAATTTCCGGTGGTGCTGCCGCACAAGTTTCAGGACGCGGAAAAGTTCAATTTGCAGTTCTCGGACTTCTCAGAAATTACCGAAACAGCAGACAAACTGCGCTGGCTACGATACCAGAATGGCCTGCGGCAGAGAGACGTAGCGGACTATGCCGGTATAGACCGGAGCACCTATGTCCACTATGAAGAATACGGAAAAGACCTCTATCCGCTAGAGCACATGGAGAAAATCGCGCAGCTTTTTGAAGTGCCGGTCGATATGCTTCTGGATGACTACAATCTATTTCTGAGAAATGGTCAGGGTGAGCAGATCAAGGCGATCCGAACGAAACTGGGGCTGACGCAAAAACAATATGCGGACAAGCTGGGCGTCAGCCTTGGAAATCTCAAGCATTGGGAGCAAAACCGTAAGCAGATTTTCAAATCCACATGGGAGAAGTATTTCAAGCAGGGTCTTGAAAGCTGTGAATAATTCCGATAGAATTATTACAGAATCATTCAGGAGATACAGACCCATGATTATCAAATCTTCGACTGCACTGTGCAACGACTACAGCATGATCTCTGATCTGGCGAATGAAAAAGCCGAACAGCGTGAAGAAACCTTAAAGCTGCGCGCAAAGCTGGAGGCAGCGGAGGCATCCCGACTCTCCGGCGCACCCACCTATACGCTGGAGGAATCCAGAAAACGGCTGGAGGCGATCTATCAGCGTGGCTAACCTTGTGATTCTGGAACCCGCCCAGCGGGAGCTTGAAGAAATCGCACAGCTTCACTTGAACCTTGTAGGAGCAAACTCAGCGAGAAACATTACCAATCTGATTTTAGATTCCCGGCTGGAGCTGTTTCCGCTGTCCGGCCATATCCCGCAGGATAAAGAACTGCGAAACGGCGGATACCGATATGTGATCGCCGGAAAGTATATCTGCGTGTACCGGCTGATCGCTGAAATGGTTTATGTGTACCACATTGCCCACGGCGCAAGCAATTATCCCACGCTGTTCAAGAGGCTTCTGAAAGAAGAAAATCAATAACGATTCGCAAGGAATATCCGAAAAGCAGGCAGACCGGCTTTCAATGCCAGTCTGCCTGCTTGCTTGCATATGTATCACTGCTGCGCTTTCAGATGCTTCACTGATGCGTCCACCAGTTCCAGCTTCTGCTCGGTGCCGCAGGGCAGCTTTTGGATGTTTTTTCGCGCCTGATCCGCCTGAAATTTTGCAAGCTGTTGCCCCAGCTCCTTTTGTGCCTGCTGTGACTTGGGGAAGATCAAAAATACGTCCATGGCTGCCCTCCGTTCCAGAGCGTTTCCTGCTTCAATTTATGCGTATTTTTCGGTGCGTATGTAGACAGATAGAACCTGTTTTCTTTATTGTGTTCTCCTGTTCTATAATGAAAATAGTCCTTCTACTAACCAGTTGCTGAATTTTTCCGTGAATTGTTAGTAACTGCCTTAAACATTTTCACTCAGCATTTCTCTGAGCTTCTCTAACGCACTTACTTTGTAATAGTGGACCGTGCACCTCTTGACACCGAAAGCCTTTTCAAACTCGTGTGCGGTCATAGGATCATCTGATAAATACAGATGGGTGATTACTTTCTGCTCAATCTCCGACAAATGGCACATTGCATCGAGCATATTCTCCGTGAGAATGCTGCGAAGGACATCGTCCTCCACATGGCAATCAGGGTTCTCCAGCAAGGCATCTCCATTTACTTCCCGATCCTAAGCGTTAGGAGAAACATTGTAGGAGATCACCTCGATGCCCAATGCATTCATGGTTTTCTGTAGATAACAGGCCCTGTTGTTTTCACGCTTCCACTCTTTTGCGGTTTGACTGTCAACTTCCATATAGATGATCGGTTCGCCGGACTCGCCGCCGGGAACCCTAGCGATATTCTCCTTGCGGGACTTTCCATCTACCGTTTCCATAAAACGAGCAAATTCATAGCTGCTCATCTGGGGCTGCGGACGAAAAGTTGGACCTCTGCAAGGAGGTAAACATATGTACTCTTATGAAGAACGGCTTTCAAACTTTGATAAAGCACGCGGCATCATTGGGCATGAGTGTATGAATGAGTTGATTGTTGATCGTTTACTGACGATACTGGGAATTCCGCACTTAGCGTACCAGCTGATTCATGCAGACGTGACCGTAGACGGCAAGACGCATGAAGTATATCTCTGCGCATCGGAGGATTTCAAGGCAAAGAGCGAAACAAAGATTGCCTTGGATGCCTACAAGGAGCTGGAGGCTTTGCCGGATGAATCTGCGCTGGAATTCTGCACTCGCATGGGCTGGGAAGACTATATTTATCAGATGCTTGTCGTGGATTATTTGATTCTGAACCAGGATCGTCACGGCGCCAACATTGAGGTGCTGCGCAACAGCAGGAAGAAGACCGTTCGTCTGGCACCCCTGTTTGACCACGGCCTCTCTTTGCTTCGCAGCTGTCCGGATGATGCTGCGGCGGCTGGG
>OGDU01002812.1_pt1 | contig 10486 bp, 9 predicted proteins | sample 1570371 | NCBI WGS metagenome assembly OGDU01 (sample SAMEA2581977, study PRJEB24529) | metagenome | biome: Human gut stool | place: China | collected 2011
GTCTCGGCATAATCAAGCTGACGCTTGCTTCTGCGCTCGACTTTTCGTATCTTTGCGGAGATACGTCGCAAACACCCTGCCGGTTCGCGGAGCCTGCGGATGTCCCGTTGCGGTGCGCTGGTACCTCCGGATGCGATATGACGATTTGATATGAATACACTCGATACATTCGACCCCAATGGGGTAGGGCTCGACAACGGGGCCTATTTCGGCCTGCCGTTCACGCCCGACGAAGCGAGGCTGGTGCTGATTTCGGCGCCGTGGGACGTTACGGTTTCCTACGGTACGGGGACGTCGGAGGCGCCCGACGCCATTATCGAAGCCTCGATGCAGCTCGACCTCTGCGACGCTCTGTCGCCCGGCGCGTGGCGGCTCGGCATCGCCACGGCCGACATCGACTACTCGCTGTTGGAGACTTCGCAACGGCTGCGCTCGGACGCCGAGCGGGTGATCCGCCACCTCGAAGAGGGCGGGTCGGTCGCCGACGATGCGGTCTGCCGCAAAATCCGCCGCGTGAACGAAGGCTGCGTGCAGATGAACGAAAATATCCGTGCGCAGGCCCGTGCGTGGCTGGCGCAAGGCAAGCTCGTCGGCCTGGTCGGCGGCGACCACTCGACTCCCTACGGACTGGTGCAGGCGCTCGGCGAGCGGGGCGAAGGGTTCGGGATTCTGCATATCGACGCCCACTGCGACCTGCGCAGGGCCTACGAAGGGTTCGAATACTCCCATGCGTCGATCATGTACAACGTGCTGCGCGACGTGCCGCAGGCGGAGCGGATCGTCGAGGTCGGCGTGCGCGATTATTGCGACGCCGAGGCGGAACTGGCACGCTCTTCGGAACGCATCCGCATGTTCGACGACACGCAGCTCTCCGCGGCAGCCTTCGAAGGCGAAACATGGGGTGCGACCTGCCGCCGCATCGTGGCCGAACTGCCCGAACGGGTCTATGTCAGCTTCGACATCGACGGCCTGTCGGTCGAATACTGCCCCCATACCGGTACGCCCGTCGCAGGCGGGCTGACCTTCAATCAGGCCGTCTACCTGCTGCACGAGACGGTGCGTTCGGGGCGCCGGATCATCGGTTTCGACGTGGTGGAGGTCGTTCCCCGTCCCGGGAGTTCGATCGACGCCTCGACGGGTGCGCGCATCCTCTACAAACTTTGCGGACTGACCCTTAAATCCGAATTATGAGCGATCAACGTACACCTCAGGATCATGCCGAACTCTTCTCGCGGTACAGCTGGGTGCGCAAGCGGCACCGGCTCGACGAACGGCGCCGGCGTTTCATGCGCGTGCCGTGGGCAGGCGGCGCGGTGCTGATGCTCTGCGTGGCGGCGGCGATGCTGCTGGCCAATCTGCCCTCGACGGCGATGTACTACGAACACGTGCTGAGCACCGACCTGTCGCTGCTGATCGAGAGCCCCGACCATGTGGTCGATCTGGTTTTCCCGCGCGACATGAACGTCGAAAAGCTCATCAACGACGGACTGATGGTGATTTTCTTCTTCGTCGTGGGGCTCGAAATCAAACGAGAGATCGTCTGCGGCGAACTTTCGACGGCGCGCAAGGCGATCCTGCCGGTCATGGCCGCGGCGGGCGGTATGCTCGCGCCGGCGCTGATCTATCTGGCCTTCAACCACGGCACGCCGGCGGCGCACGGCTGGGGAATACCCACGGCCACCGACATCGCCTTCGCCATCGGCATCCTGTCGCTCATGGGCGATCGTGTGCCCGTCTCGCTCAAAATTTTCCTCACGGCGCTGGCCGTCGTCGACGACCTGGGCGCGATCCTGGTAATCGCCATCTTCTACGGCGGTGCGGTGAAATGGGGTTTTCTGTTCCTCGCACTGGCCATTATGGCAGGGCTTTACGGACTCAACCGTCTGGGCGAGACGCGGATCTCCTATTTCCTGATCCCGGCCTTCGTGGTGTGGGGACTTTTCTATTATTCGGGCATCCATGCTACGCTGTCGGGCGTGGCGATGGCGATGATCATTCCCATGCGCCCGCGTTACAGCAAGCCCTATTTCTTCCGCCAGCTGCGCAACTTCACCCGGTCGCTGGAACGGGTGCGCGAGGAGGACGAACGTTTTCCCGATGCCGAGCAGCGTTATTACCTGCAACGCATGAAGGACCTCTCCTACAACTCGATCGGCATGAGTTACCGTCTGGAAGATCTGCTCGCTCCGTACGTCACGTTCATCATCATGCCTATCTTCGCGTTGGCCAACGCGGGGGTGCGCATCGATCTGGAATACCTCGATATTTTCCGCTATTCTTCTGAGGGCGGAGCCGTCGGCATAGGCATTTTCTTGGGGTTGCTCGTGGGCAAGCCGCTTGGAATCCTCCTCACGAGCTGGGCGGCCGTCAAGTCGGGGTTTGCCGAGATGCCGGGCGGCGTTTCGTGGCGGATGCTGCTGGCCGTGGCCTGCCTGGGCGGTATCGGTTTCACGATGTCGATCTTCGTCGACGCGCTGGCTTTCGACGAGGAGTTCTTCGTCAATCAGGGCAAGATCGCCATTCTGTTGGGATCGCTCGCCTCGGCCCTGCTCGGGGCGCTGCTGATCCGTGTCACGATGCCTGCGGTAAAGAATTAAAACGACCAACGATATGAAACGATTTACGATCCTTCCGATCCTGATGCTGACGTTGTGGAGCGGTTGTTCCAAAAGCGGCGGCGGGGTGAAATTGCACACCGATACCGATTCGGTGGCTTATGTCATCGGTCTCAACGTGGGTGCCAACCTGCTGAAAATGGATTCGACGCTGAATGCCGCGGCCGTCTGCAAGGGAATCGCGGATTATTTCGCCGGCCGGCAGTCGATGACCATGGAGGAGGCGCAGACCTTCTACCTGCGTTATGTGAACTATGCCGTGCCCGAGAAGATCCGCGAGCAGGAGCGGCGGTTTCTGGACGACGTGACTTCGGGTCAGGGGTTCAAGAGCAGCGAATCGGGTCTGCGGTACGACGTTACGCGCGACGGCGACCTCAAACGGACGATCGCCTCCGACACGGCCCGCATCGCCGTTCGCATCAAGGCGTTGCGGCGCGACGGCGGGGAGATTTACTCCTCCTACGAGCGTGGCGATACGTTGCGCACGCGCCTCGATTCGCTTCCCGCGGGGTTGCGCGAGGGGTTGAAGCTGCTGGGCAGCGGCGGTGCCGTGAAATTGTGGGTTCCTGCCGCGCTGGCCTACGGTGCCGAGGGCGACCGGACGTTGGGAGTGGGGGCCAACGAGACGCTCTATTACGAAGCCGAACTGCTCGACGTGCAGGCCGATGCGCCCGCCGGAGGAAAGCCCGGCGGCCGTTAGGCGGATTTTGCGGGAAAAACTGCGATTTGCCGCCGACGGACGCACGAATATCGATTAATTTGTATATCTTTGTATGCTTGTGCACTATGAAACTTTATAAAAACTTTGATACGCAAATGAAAAAACTGTTATCGGTTGCGGCGCTCGCGGGTGCCGTGTTGCTCTGCTCCTGCGGCGGCAACAAGACGTTGAAAATGGGCAGTCTGTCGAAATTCGACTCGCTGTCGTATGCATTGGGAGCCAATATCGGCTACGGAATGCAGTACGAGATGAGCGACATCCCCTTCAATTTCGAGGAGGTGAACAAGGGCATCAAGGAGGGCGCGCTCGACAAGTCGAAGCAGAAGCACGAGGATGCCATCGACATCCTGCGCGATTACTTCATGAACAAGCGCGGCGCACGCGCCTTCGCCATCCAGCAGAAGAAGGCGATGCAGGCTGCTGTCGCCGCCGATTCGACGGGTATGCTGAAAGACACGCTTCCCGCTGCGGAGCCGATGTTCCTCACGCCGGGCGAGTGCGACTCGGTGTCGTACGCTTTCGGTAACGACATCGGTAACAATATCAAGTCGAGCGACATCCCCGTACAGATCGTATGGATCACCGAGGCGATGGCCAACGTGCGCGACAGCGTCGCCAAGATGGACGAGATGATCGTGCAGGGCTATCTGCAAAACTACTTCATGGTCGTCCGTCCGCGCGAGAACGCCGAGGCGTCGGCGAAGTGGCTGGAAGGCATCGCCAAGAAGTCGGGTGTCGAGAAGACCGAATCGGGCTTGCTCTACAAGATCGAGCGTCCGGGCGACGCCGACACGATCGCCGTCGACGACCGCGACGTGGTCGTGGTGAATTACGAGGGCAAGAACCGCAAGGGCAAGGTCTTCGACTCGTCGTACGAGCGCAACGAACCGGCCGAGTTCCCGCTCAACCGCGTCATCAAGGGTTGGACCGAAGGCATGAAGCTCGTCGGCAAGGGCGGTAAGATCACGTTGTGGATTCCGGCGGAGCTGGCCTACGGCGAGCGCGGCGCGGGCCGCGATATCGGGGCCAACGAAGCGCTCGAATTCAGCGTGGAGGTGGTCGACGTGAAACCTTACGTGGAACCCGCTCCGGCCGACAGCACGAAGGTGGCCGAGCCGGCGAAGAAGTAATCGCCGTCGGCGTGTCATACGGGAAAAGTGTCTCTTCGGGAGACACTTTTTTCGATCATTGTTTTCAACCGATTTATTGATGATATTATGGAATTCGAAGGAGTCGTATATAAGATCATGCCCGTGACGCGGGGTACTTCCGCGCGGGGCGAATGGCAGCGTCAGGACGTTGTCTTCGACTACAACGACGGCGGGCAGTTCTCCCGCAAAATCTGCGTGACGTTTTTCAACAAGGAGAGCGACGTGGCCAAACTGCGCGAAGGAGAGACCTTCCTCGTGTCGGTCAACATCGAGTCGCGCGAATACAACGGCCGCTGGTACACCGACATCCGCGCCTGGCGCGTGCAGCCCAAGCAGCAGCAACCCCCGGTTCCGATGACCGATGCGCCGCTGCCGTCGGATATTCCCGCCGAAGGCGGTTCGTTCGGAGGAGGTGCCGCCGCCGAGGTGGACGACCTGCCGTTCTGAGCGGGAGGGGGTATTTATAACGGACGGCGGGCGGAGTTTGAAGAGAACTCCGCCCGCCGTCCGTTTCGTGTACCGTTGCGGCAGTTCGTTCGCCGAGTTGGTATGAGGGCAGCGGTTATTTCTCTGTCGTGCCGCCGTCGATACCGAATGTCGAGACAATCACCATCTTTTCGTCGATGTTGTTCGGGTTCGAGACCGTGATGCCGTACTCGCCGACTGGCGATTCGTCGAGCGTGAGGTAGTAGGAGCTTTCGCCGTATTTATGGGCCGAGAAGGACAGATAATCCATGTCGTTGCTTGTGACGTGGAAAGTGCCTGCGGCTGCGATGACGGCTGTGCGCCGTTTCTTGGCGGGTTTCATGCGGAAGATCCGCACGATCGACATCGGATCGGCGGCATTGTCCTTGACCCGCACTACCAGTGCGATCGGACGGGCGTTGTCGAAGCGGACGTTGGCACGTGCACCTTCGATGAGTATTTTTGTTTTGGCTTTGTTCACGGCGAATCCCGCGACCAGGACGCTTCCGCCCGTTCGGGTCTGGACTGTGTGTTTTTCCAACCGTTTGGAGGAGCCGTCGGGATAAACTCCCATTACTTCACCTTCGAATTCGGGTTCGAGGGTCTGTGCCGTTACATTCCCCCCCCCGCTGCGACAACCGCTACGACTGTCAGCAGGAACAGAAATTTTTTGAGCATTTGTTTGAGTATTGAGTTTTATGTCGATGCAAAGATAGCATTTTCTTCGGTTTTTCAAACCGATCGTTCGAATTATTCAATATGTGTGTATCATTGGGGGGGGCAAAAAGAGACGCTTCCGTCCGATTCGGACGGAAGCGTCGGATGACGTAACGTGCGGAATGCTTATTTCGCAGCGTTCTTCTTATCGTAGCGTTTTGCGTAGCGGCTCATAAACTTATCGACGCGACCGGCGGTGTCTACCAACTTCATCTTACCGGTGTAAAACGGGTGCGACGTGTTGGAAATTTCCATCTTATACACGGGATAGGTTTCGCCGTTCACTTCGATGGTCTCTTTTGTCGAAACGGCGGACCGACACAAAAACACGTGGTCATTCGACATGTCTTTGAATGCCACCAAACGATAATTCTCAGGGTGAATACCTTTTTTCATTTTCGTTTTGTTTTTGTTGAAAAATTCAATCGTGGGGCAAAGGTAATAAATTATTTTCAAATTCGTTCCCTGCCGGCGATTTAATTTCATGTCTGGCCGCAAAAATAACCCGCCGTGTTTCGTGTCTTTAATTTCTGCGTCGCTGTGCGACGCCCCTCCGTCCTGCACGACGGCTGCATTCGGGCATATTTTGTCTTGTATTGTTCGGACTTGCGGTCTGTACACGTCTCACATCCTGTCGGGACTCTGCGGCGCCATGGCACCGCGCGGGCCGCAGCCTCCGCCCGCGGAGGCCCGCTATCTTGACGTGCTCCGCAGAGTTCTACCCCCGCAGAGTCGGCGACACAGCCAAAGCGTACAGTCGCTCCGCCTTGCGGAAAATCGGAAAGAAGAACGGGCGGGGCTGCGCCGTCGAAAACGCGGCGCGAGCTTGTCCATGTGGCGTTTTAGGCGCAAGCCGGCGGGATTCACCGAGCTTTCTGCCTGGCGGATGCCTTCGGCGCCGCCTTTCGGCAACAGTGGGGATAAATAGTTTCTTGCAGGAAAACTGAATCGAAATTTCGGGGCACTCTTCCTCTGCCGTCGGGCCGCTGGTTGTCGGAGGTTTCCCGACGATGCGGTTCGGTGTCGGGCGTGCGGTGCGTGCGGAATTCGCGAAGTGCAAAATGCGGGTCGGCGAATTGTGAATTCGGAATTGTTTTTTTATCTTTGCAACCGTATCGTCGGGTTTTCCCGATTGGACGGACCCATAGCTCAGTCGGTCAGAGCAGCGGACTCATAATCCGAAGGTCGTGGGATCATGCCCCTCTGGGTCCACGAACAGGGCGTACGAAACTTCGTACGCCCTGTTCGTGTTTGGATGGAAGTTGTTTTTGTTCAGATTATTTTGCGATAGATCTCAGCCCCCTTTTCTTCGCTGCACGGTGACGGATGACCTCCACGATGCGGTTGTAGGTGCGTTTGTTCAGTTTGTAGAAGAACAGGGCGGCGGCTGTTGCCACCCAGAGGATGCCGGGAATGGTGCTGAAAGCGTGACGCATGATCGAAAGTACGGTTTCGTTCTGTGCGGCGTTGGAGACATAGCCGGCCGCTTCCAGTGCCTGGGCCAGCAGAGAGATGCCCAGCGCCATGCCGATCTTGTTGCCCAGCGAGATGAAGGCGTATTGGAATCCGTCGTTGCGCACGCCTGTGACCCACTCGCCATACTCCACGCAGTCGGGGATGATGGTGTAGATGGCCGTGTTGAATCCCGAAAAGAAGAACTGTGACAGGGCGGCGAAGAGGTAAAACGGGACGGGCGAGGCGTTGGGGCTGAAAAAGTAGAGCGCAATCATCGTCACGCCTGTTCCGAACGCGAAGATCGCGGCCCCCCCCTTGTTGGCCGTCCATTTGAAGACCAGCGGGAAACAGAATCTATACGTTGTGTATATATCATTGTATATTAATGATATGAAACGTTTAATCAGAGGGGTCGAAGATTCGATTCCCTGCATGTGAATCAAGGATAGAAAGAGGGGAAAAGACGTGAATCCGTTTCGATTCGGGACGGGAAATTTATTTTTTCGATCGAATATTTGGATTTTATTAAAACGTTTCATAGATTTGCGAAGACTTAAAACTGCGAATCCGAAATCATGGGAAAAATAACCATACGCGACGTCGCCCGGGAGGCGGGCGTCTCCATTTCGCTCGTGTCGCTGGTGATGAACGCCAAGCGCGATGCCGAAGGGAATCTGGACTGCAACGTCAACAAGGATACGGCCCGCCGCATCGCGGAGGTGGCCAAACGGTTGGGGTACCGCCCCAACAAGGCTGCGGCGAGTCTGCGCAGCGGACGCTTCTATACGATCGGCATGGTGACGTCGGACATCGCCAACCAGTTCTTCGCCGATATCGCCCGCTACATCGAGAACATCGCGCACAACTACAATTATACGGTATTGTTCGGCAGTTCGGACGAAAATGCCGAGAAGCTCGACAACATCGTCGACACCTTCATCGGCAACGGCGTCGAAGGGCTGATCGTCGCGCCCTGTTCGGGCAGCGAGGAGGTGCTCCGCAAGGCGCTCGACGCCGGCATTCCCACCGTGCTGCTCGACCGCGACATCGCGGGACTCGACGTCGGGCGCGTGATGCTGGACAACGAGCGGGCCGGGCGGATGGGCGTGGAACACCTCTACGAGAACGGTTACCGCCGTATCGAGATGATCTCCTACACGCTGGGTATTTCGAGCCTTTCGGAGCGCGAACGGGGCTACTGCGAGGCCATGCGCCGCTACGGATTGGAGGGCTATTCGCAGATCCACTACACGGTCTACGGCCATGCGCAGGAGGATACGGTGCGCATCTTCGAGGACGCCGTGCGGCGGGGCGTGGAGGCGTTCCTGCTGCCGACCAATACGCTGGCCCTGTTGGGCTTGCAGGCGCTCAACGCACTGAACCTCTCGGCGCCTGAAGATCTCGCGCTGGTGGGCTTCGACGAAAGCGAGATCTTCTCGCTCTACAAACCTTCGGTCACCTACATCACCCAATCCACCCGCAGGCTGGGCGAGCAGTCGTTCGAGATGCTGCGGCGCATGATCGCCGGCGACAACGACTGTCGCAGCGTGGTGATCGAACCCGAACTGATCGTCGGGGGATCTACCGCCTGCATTCATCCCGAACGGGTCGAAGCGGGCAGGGAACATGCTGCGGGCGTCGCGGAGCTGACGCCGCGCGACTCCGTATTGCTCCCGGGAACCTATTTCCGGCACAAGGGCGGCTGGACAGCCGATCCCCAGTTCATGGAGCAGATGGGGTCGAGCTACCTCTTGGCACACGGTCTGGGTACGCCGGTCGAGGACGCCGTGACGAAGATCGAAATTCCGCAGAGCGGCCAGTACCGCATCTTCGTGCGGACGAAGAACTGGACGGCCCACTGGGCCGACAAGGAGAAGCATGCCCCCGGCGCCTTCCGCCTCCGCATCGACGGCCGCGACTGCGACACGCTCTTCGGTACGGGCGATCCCGAATGGCATTGGCAGGCGGGCGGTACGACCTACCTTACGGAGGGCGTCCACCAAGTCGCGCTGCACGATCTGGCGGGATTCGACGCGCGTTGCGACGCCATCCTCTTCACGCTGCACGACGTGGCGCCCGACGATTCGCTCGAAACGGTCTTCCGGCTGCGCAACAACCTGCTCGGCCTGCCCGCCGAACCCGAAGAGCGGGGGACGTTCGATTTCGTCGTCGCGGGCGGCGGCGTGGCCGGCATGGAAGCGGCACTGAGCTGCGCTCTGAGAGGCCACACCGTGGTCCTCTATGAAAAGACCGACCGACTCGGCGGTCAGGCCCTTCTCTCCGATCCCATGTGGTTCAAGAAGGAAATGAAGCTGTTCCACGAATATCTGGAACGCCAGATTAAAAAACGTCCGGCCATCACCGTGGTGTACAACACCGAGGCTACCCGCGAAATCATCGAAGAAAACGACTTCGATGCCGTCATCGTGGCCGTGGGCGCAGAACAGGTCGTCCCCCGCATTCCCGGCGTGGAGAAGGCCACCATGTCCTTCGACGTGTTCGGTCATGAAGACAAGGTCGGCAAGAAGGTCGTCATCATAGGCGGCGGCGCCATCGGCGTGGAACTCGGCATTCATCTGAGCGGACTCGGCCATGAATGCACCATCGTGGAAATGGCCGAATACCTCGCCTCCAAGGCCCAGCTTACCGAACGCACCGCCTACCTCATCAATCTGGAAAAGAACCATGTGGCCAGCATGGTGAACACCACCTGCCAGGAAATCACCGACAAGGGCGTGTGGGTGGAAAATGAAGACGGCAGACAGTTCATTGAAGCCGATACCGTCATCATCTCCGTAGGCACCAAGCCTCTGGCCAAGGAACGCGATCAGTTCAAGGACGTGGCCTTCGACGTCATCAGCGTGGGCGACTGTGTGGAAGCTTCCAGCATAGTGCATGCCGTGCACACCGGCTTCGATGCCGGCCTCACCCTGTAAATACCTGATTCCCTTACAACAGACGCACGGGGCATCCGCATGAATCGGATGCCCCACAGAACCAAGGAGTTCGGCATGAAACCGATATACAAGGAAAAATATCCTCATCTCTTTGAACCCATGTACGTGGGTAAGAACAAGGTCATGTTCAACAACAGGGTGCGTGTTGCTCCCATCGGAACCGGCGCCACCGGCGGCGGTGAAGACAGTGACGGCCGCATCAACACGTTCGGCATCGACTTCTGGATGCGCTTCATCCGCGGCGGATTCTCCTCCGTGGCTCTGCCCATGGAAGTACCCATCGACGGCAGCCACGAGCACTGCTTCAACCTGAACCCCAAGACCTGCAACCAGATGAACTTCCAGCGTTTCCAGCGTGCCGTGCATGCCTACAACGGCAGAAGCTTCGCTGAGTTCATTCACGGC